>Ga0310691_10004673_pt1 | contig 15311 bp, 11 predicted proteins | sample 176DNAGHGlowgp2_FD_203887 | JGI IMG/M metagenome (GOLD analysis project Ga0310691, IMG submission 203887) | Sheep rumen microbial communities from Palmerston North, Manawatu-Wanganui, New Zealand - 1766 DNA GHGlow gp2 (v2) (version 2) | ecosystem: Host-associated > Mammals > Digestive system >...
CCGTTACAAGTACGTGCAATTGGGCACGACCGTGGGTACTGCCTTCCACGACGGCGCCCAACTTAAGTAACGTGAGTTCGATGAAAATAAAGTATTGATACTCAATTAGTCCGCTTTGTAGAGACGCAAAATTTTGCGTCTCCCAGCGATAGATGCTACTACAACGCCAGCCCGGAGACGCAAAATTTTGCGTCTCTACATGGTGTAGATGGTAACTGACTGAAGGACAGAGTGTGATTTCATCGAACTCACGTTAAGTAAAAAAACACTACCGTAATCAGTAAGTATAACGTTCCCGTGAGGCATTTGACCCCGCGGGAACGTTATGTGTTGTGATAAAAGTTGCAAAATACAATTTTTTGTGGTAATTTTGCCGCGACAAAAAACACATATCTCATACAATTCAGCACAATGGAACCAGAAAAAAATGCTCAAGTCATTGCGAGAATCAAGTATTTGATGAAGGAGCTGGGAATGCGGCAAGTGCAGTTTGCCGAGCGCATCGGGGTGGATACGTCTAACTTATCCAAGTACCTCAATGCGCATCTGCCCTTGAGCGATTCCTTCCTCAACCGCCTCGTGGTCAATCTGGGTGTCTCTAAGGAGTGGCTCATGGATGGCACCGATTTGCCTTTTGCCAAGACGACTGTGCGCATCGATTCCGCCGACCCACACTTGGCCCGCTCGACCGATGCCCCCACGACCGGCATCCCCGTTTATGACGTGGATGCCACGGCTGGCAGTGTGTCGGGACGCAACGAGTTGTTCGCTACCGAGAACATCGTTGGATGGGTCAATCTGCCCAACATGAGCCCCAATTGCCGCATCGTCCGCGTTAGTGGCGACTCGATGGCACCCGTTATCATGGATGGTGACTTTGTCGCCGTGCGTGAAGTGAGCAACCTCAGCCAGATCTATTGGGGACAAATCTATGTCGTTCAACTCGATGATTTCAGGTTGGTAAAATACCTTCGACGCCACACCGACCCCAATATGGTCGTCCTGAGAAGCGAGAACCCCAACTACGACGACATGGACGTGCGGCGCAGCGACATCCATGAGCTCCTGCTTGTCCAGCACATCCTCCATGTCAATACACGTCTCTAACCTTGATACTGAAAACTGAATGCATATCTATTATCATACCCTGTCTAATGGCCTGCGACTGATTCACGTTGCCATGCCCACGCAGGTCGCGTGGTGTGGCCTCGCCGTGAATGCCGGTAGCCGCGATGAGGTCGAAGGTCACTATGGCTTGGCTCATTTTGTTGAGCACACGATCTTTAAGGGAACAACACATCGCCGCGCCTGGCACATCCTCAACCGCATGGAACGCGTGGGGGGAGAACTCAACGCCTATACCACCAAGGAGGGCACCATGCTCTATTCGGTATTCCCCGAGCAATACCTGGCTCGGGCCGTCGATTTGCTGGGCGACTTGGTGCAGTGGTCGGTGTTCCCGCAGGACGAGCTCGACCGTGAGCGCGATGTGGTGCTCGAAGAAGCGGCCAGCTATCGTGACACGCCCAGCGATGCCGTGTTTGACGATTTTGAGGACCTGTTGTTCGCTGGCTCTGAGTTGGGGCACAACATCTTGGGAAAAAAAGAGGATCTGGAGAACATTACGCGCGACGATTGCCTGCGGTACCTCAAGAAGTTATATGTGCCCTCCAATATGGCGTTCTTCTCGCTAGGACCCGAGAGGCCTGAACGTGTGTTCCGCATGGTCGAGAAGTGTTTTGGAGCGATGAGCCACACCATGACTCCTCGCCATCGCCAGGTGCCTGCCTTGGTAACTCCCTTCAGGCAGGTCATCACGATAGGGACACATCAGGCTCACACCATTGTCGGTGCCCGCGTTCCCGACATGAGCCACCCTCTGCGCTATGCGTTGATGCTGCTCAACAACATCCTGGGTGGACCTGGCATGAACTCGCTGCTCAATGTCGAGTTGAGGGAACGTCGTGGCTATGTCTATACTGTTGAATCCACGTTGAGCATGCTCAGCGATTGTGGATGGATGGAAATCTATCTGGGATGTGATCCCGACGATGTGCGCTCTAGCTTGAGGGTTATCGACCGCATCACGTCGCGGCTCGCTCACGAGATGCTGCCACAACGCAAACTGGATGCCTACAAGAAACAGTATTGCGGACAACTTGTTGTCGCTGCCGACAGCACCGAATTCATGGCAATGAGGGCCGGTAGGGGATTGCTTTACCATGGCAAGATGGCGACCATCGATGAGACGATCGACCGCATTCAATCCGTGTCACCCCAACAGATCGTTGAAGCGGCCGCTTTTTTGCAGGCCGATCACTTGTCATCACTCACGTTCCAGTAACATTTTTGCCGATAATTCTTGCACAGTCAGGCAAGATGAACTAATTTCGTAACCCGATTGATAAACGCCGATACAATGAAGAAGATATCTATCCTCATCCCGTGCTATAACGAGGAAAAATCGTTGCCGCTTCTCTATCCCGAGCTGCTGAAACTCATGGAGAGCCTGCCGGCCTATGACTGGGAACTCATGTTTGTCAATGATGGTAGCCGAGACGCTACCATTAATGAGCTCAAGAGGCTGCGTGCCGCCGACAGCAGGGTCAACTATGTGGACTTGTCGCGCAACTTTGGCAAGGAGGCGGCTATGCTCGCTGGATTTGATTATGTGACGGGCGATTGCATGGTCATTATCGATGCCGACCTGCAGCACCCGCCAACGCTGATTCCCGAGATGATACAATGGTGGGAAAAAGGTTATGATGATGTCTATGCCAAGCGCAAGTCGCGTGGCAAGGAGAGCTGGCTGCGCAAGCACCTGTCGTTGCAGTTCTACAAGATATTGCAACGGTCGTCACGCTTTGATGTCCTACAGAATGTCGGCGACTTCAGGCTCCTGGACCGCAGTTGCATCAATGCGTTGAGGAAGATGCGCGAGAGCGAGCGGTACACCAAGGGGATGTACTGCTGGATTGGATTCAAGAAGAAGGATGTGGAGTTTGAGCAGGGTGACCGTGTCGCCGGCGAGTCCTCGTGGAATTACAGGCAACTCTTCTCGTTTGCCATCGATGGCATTACCTCGTTTACCAATGCCCCTTTACGCATCTCAACAGTGCTGGGCTTTGTGGTATCGTTGTTAGCTTTCATCTACATGATTTATGTACTTATCAAGGCGCTCTTCTGGGGGGACCCGGTGCAGGGTTACCCCACGCTGGTGATCCTCATCCTGTTCTTGGGAGGCATCCAGCTCTTGTCTCTGGGCGTTATCGGTGAATACATCGGTCGCATCTACAACGAGACCAAGAACCGTCCCGACTATATTGTACGCGAGTTTAATAACGAGAAAGTGCTATGACTTGGTTGGGCGGAACATCATCAGGCACAGCCCGGCACCCGTTGCTCGGTGTGGCCTATTGGCTATTGATGGCTGTGGGCTGTGTGGCATTTTTTATGATGAACCTCTACACGGTGTTGATGGAGGAGGATATGTTTCATGCCACTATCGAGGGTACCCATGGACAACCCATCGATAGCTTGATGGACGTGTTGCGCTCGTGGTGGAACCACTACCTGGAGTGTAATGGACGCACCGCCAATCTGGTCGATTATCTCTTCAATGGACTTTTGGGTAAGTCGGTTTTTAACGTGTGCAACGCGTTGGTTTTTGGACTGCTTGCTCATCTTGTGACACGCTTGAGCACTGGCCGCAACTCGTTGACTGTGTTGGCCTTGTTCTTTGTCTTTGTCATTGCGGCCATGCCCTTGCCTGGCGAGACGATGCTATGGCTGGCAGGCAGCTGCAACTACATGTGGGCGGTGACGGCCTCACTGGCCTTTACTGCCTATCTGCTTCATCACCGCAATCACCGGCCGGGATGGTTGTTGGGTGGCATTGTGCTGTTGCTCTCTTTCTTGACGGGCGCTAGCAACGAGGGCACAACATTGGGCTTTGCTGTGGGGCTTGTCATCTACTATCTGTTGCATCGCAATCGGGTGGATCGTGCTGTGATCATCGCTATGATCGGTTTCCTGCTGGGCATTGTTCTATTGTTGACCAGCCCGGGCACATGGAATCGGGCTTCGGGTGAAGTGGGCGGTGACCTGGGTATGACCATATCATTCACCGACCACTTCAGGCTGCTCTTCTCCCAGTCCATCAAGTATGTGGCCCCGGCCATTGCCGTCGTCTCTTGCCTCGTTGCGTTGTTTTCTGGCAGGCTGCGTCACAGGCTGTTCTCCTCGCCCTGGCCGCTGGTGTTCCTGGCATTGCTGGCCTTTGTGCTGGTTCTGGGCAAGGCGCAGGAGAGACCCTATACGGCTTTTGCGGTGACCGCATTCATCATCATGGCCATGGTGGTGGATCTGCTGACTGAGCGCTGGCGCTGGCTGCGCCCCGTTATTGTGGTGGCTTGCTTGGCACTGTGTGGCTATAAGTATCCTCACCAGCTTGCCGCTATCAAGGCATTCAAGGCTCACTTCCAGCAGATCGAAGGCCGCATCCGGCAGACCGCTTCACGCCAGGTCATTCTCAAGACCAGTGAGTTCAGCGGCTACACCCGCTTCATGAAATACTACTGGCTTGACTCATGGAATTACTTCATCTATGAGGAACCGTGGTGCATCCACTTCGACAAGGACAATGTCCAGTTTGTCAATGATTCTATCTATAACCGCTACCATCAGGGCCGTTTGCTCGACGGTGCCACCGCTATGCCTTTCACCACATCCCATCCCCAAGATGTCGAGGCATTATTCAAGTTCACCGATCAGGATTATTGTGCTGTCAAGATGCACGCCGACACCATCGCCCACACCTATCAGTTCGCCCACACTTCCGATGCCAGCGGCAATCCCTTGTCCCTCATCTTCTATTTTCCCATTATCTATCAGGGACATGAGTACTTCATCTTCCACTCCTTCGACACCACCATCACCCATATCGACTTCCCCGCCCTCGGCCTCGACCGTCCCAACATCCGCTTCACCCTCCACCGCCCCCGTTAGCACCAAGCCCCCGCGACGGCATCAGGCCCCACGACAGCACGCTGCCCCGCGACAGGGTCAATGTATGCAGCGACTCTGTCGCTGCCCCCGTTAGCACCAAGCCCCCGCGACAGCACGCTGCCCCCGCGGCAGGGTCAATGTATGCAGCGACTCTGTCGCTGCCCCCAAGAGCGGCAACCGGGTCAGTTTGGGCAGTGATGCCATCGCCTTACCCCCTCCGAGAGATCACAGGTGAGGAACCGCGAACAGAACTTTATTTTATCGAATTCACGTGTCTTATGGTGTTTGTCGTCTTCGCGCCTTGGCGTGCCGTTGCCAATATTTTTGGCAAAAAATTTGCAGGGTTGTGGCAAATGCTGTAATTTCGTGACCATTAAAATAACAAATCAACAGAATAACTATAAAACTGAACATCATGAACGACGTGAAATTCTATCTCGACGCAGCCGAGAAAAAGATGCAGGAAGCCGTGGATTTCCTGGATGACACCCTCGCACACATCCGTGCCGGTAAAGCCAATGTCAAGATCCTCGACGGCATCCGTGTGAACTATTATGGTAGCCCCGTGCCCATCGACAACGTGGCCAACGTGAGCACCCCCGACCAGCGCACCATCGCTATCATGCCTTGGGAACGCAACATGATCGGCACTATCGAGAAGGCCATCATCGACAGCAATGTCGGCATCATGCCTGTCAACAATGGTGAGGTGATTCGCCTCAACATCCCGCCCCTGACCGAGGAACGACGCAAACTCCTCGTTAAGGACTCCAAGGCCGAGAGCGAGAAGGCTCGCGTGAGCATCCGCAACGCTCGCCGCGAGGCCATTGAGGGCCTGAAGAAGGCCGTTAAGGAAGGCATGAGCGAGGACGTCAGCAAGGACGGCGAGGACAAGGTCCAGAAGATTCATGACAAGTTCATGAAGAAGATTGACGAGATCTTTGCTGCCAAGGAGAAAGAAATCCTCACTGTATAACCCGCTTTAGGCATTATTAACCCCATTGGTGCTGTTGCAGGCGTGGTTTTGCAACAGCCTTTTGTGCATGGATTTACACAACTTCTTGAAATCGTCTAGCGCTGGTCGCTGGCATGATGTCGCCTACTGGGGACTCCTGCTGGTGGCGTGTGCCACGTTCTACCTGATGAACTGCTTGACGCCTTTCAAGGAGGATGATATGCTTCACTCGCTTGTCATCGGTGATTTGACCCACGTCAATACCATCGGTGACTTGTTGCACTCTTACTGCAACAAGTTCTTTGTGCTCAATGGACGATCGTCCGACATGCTGGCCGAACTTTTCTGCGGGTTATTGGGCAAACCCTTGTTCAACGTGTGCAATGCGCTGGTTTTTGCCTTGTTGGCCCATTTGGTGAGCCTCTTGGCGACAGGGCGTCGCTCCTTGTTGGCCCAGGTAATGCTCTATGCCTGCATCGGCACCTGCTATCCTGTTCCTGGTGAGACGTTATTATGGTTGGCTGGCAGTTGCAATTATCTGTGGACCATTACGGCATCCTTGCTTCTGTTGATCTTCCTGCTCAGGCATCGCAACAGCCATTTGCAAGGGTGGAAGCAGGCATTGCTGCTGGTAGGCGCTTTTCTGGCTGGTGCGGGTAATGAGGCTACCTCGTTTGCCTTTTTGGCGGCATGGGTGTTCTATTACCTCTTGAACCGCGACTGTGTGGACCGCGTGGTCGTGCTGGCACTGGTTGGCTATGCGCTGGGCGCTTTCATGATTTTGGCTTCGCCTGCCGCTTGGCACCGCGCTGCCGACGGTGGCATTGTCGTGGACTTGCCGTTCAAGGAGTTGCTCATGAGTCGCTTCTATATCGTGGGCGAAAAAATGATGCACTTTGTCATGCCCGTTGCGGCTTGGGCGGTGGGACTGGTTTGCTTGCTGTGGAAAGGTCCTCGATATCTGTTGAAAAACATCTGGACCTATCTGCTGTTTTTCCTCACGCTGCTGATGCTGGGCTTGGGGATGATGCTTGAGCGTCCCTATGCGCCGCTGGCAACGGTTTCGCTGGTAATCGTCATCATCGCCATGCACGTCTTGACGCGTCGCTTATGGCCGATACGTGCCCTTGCGGTTGTCGTCGGTTTGGGATTAGCCGCCTTCACTAGTTCACGCGGCATCGGTGTGCTGCGCGAGTATAAGGCGTATGAGGAACAGGTGATCAGTGCGGTGCGCGCAGCGCCGTCACAGGCTATCCTTCACGAGGGACAGTTTTGCTCATATAGCCGTTTCCTCTATCCTTTAGGCTTCCAGTCCAACTTCTATTTCACCAACGAATACATCTGGAAGGCCTATTTTGATAAGGAGAATGTGCAGTTTGTCGACGACTCGGTCTATCGTCGTTTCCACGAGAACCGTTTGCTCGATGGGGCAGTGGAGATGCCTTTCACGACAGACCATCCCTCACTGAATGGGGTGATACAGGCTGTCCCCGGGCAGGACTATATGATTGTGCCTCTCAAGGTGGATACCGTGCCCACGACCTATCAGGTGGGTAACGCCATCTGGAGCAATTCCTCCACCCATTTGACCAAGGAGGAATCTGAGTTCCGCCGCAGGCACGCTTTGCAAGATAGCGGTGAACCCTTTGGGTATTACCCGCTCCGTTATCAAGGCAAGGTCATGCTGGTCTTGCCCCTGCCCAGTGACAGGGATTCATGCTTGGTGCTGCCCCTGCATTATCGTGATGGCAGCCAGATGCTGCTGTATCGGACTGCCCCTAACCCTCCTTTGTTTGATGGGGATAAAGAGTTGAATCACTAACAGATGTAAATCGTGCGAGACGTTCACTCATATTCGCTTGTGCCCTCTGGAGGCTTTCGTTGGCATGATGTGGCCTACTGGCTGCTGTTGACCTTGGCATGCGCTGTGTTCTTCGTCATGAATGTGCTCACGACCATGAAGGAGGATGACATGGCCTTTTCCCTTATCGAGGGGGTGTGGACACCCATTCGCTCGCTGCATGATGTGCTGCGCTCTCATGCCCACCTCTTTGTCGATGCCAATGGGCGCACAGCCAATCTTGTGGCCGCCCTGTTTTGCGGACTGATTGGCAAGGGGACTTTTAATGTGATCAATGCGTTGGTGTTTGGGGCTCTGGCTCATCTGTTGAGTCTCTTGTCAACGGGGCGGCGATCTCTGTTGGCGCTCTCGGTTTTCCTGGTGGCGGTGGGTACTTGCTATCCTGTGCCGGGTGAAACCATGTTGTGGCTCGATGGCAGTTGTAACTATATGTGGGCAATTACCCTGTCGATGGCATTGGCCTTATGCTTGCAGCGTGGCCGTCGGTGTCAGTTAGGCTGGGGCAGAGGTCTGGCTCTGTTATTCATCGCGGTTGTGGCGGGCAGCTTCAACGAGGCCACTTCATTTGGATTCCTGCTGGGTATGCTTGTTTACCTGCTGGTGAATCGTGGCTGCTGGAGCAGGCCGGTCGCTATGGCATTGATGGGTTATCTGCTGGGTGTGGCGATTATTGTCGCTTCACCCGGGGCGTGGCATCGTGCGGCAACTGGTGACATCGCGGTCAATATGGGATGGACCGACTTGCTGCATAGCCGCTGGTACATTTTCAGCGAGAAGATGCTGCGATTTTATCTGCCCATCGCAGCTGCTCTTGTGGGTGCCTTCGCCCTGATTTGCAAGCGTGGTGTCACTGTCAGGAAGAGTTTGTGGACTTATGTGTTCCTGGGGCTTGCATTGGTGATGTTTGCCTTGGGGCAGATCAGCGAACGCGCCTACGCTCCACTATGCACCGTATCCCTGCTCGTGCTGATGCAGGCTGCCGACAAGCTGCTGCGGCACCAGCGCTGGATGCGATTTGCGGCAATTGGTGTGTGCCTTTCGCTTGCGGCTTTCACAGCTGTGCGTGGTGTGATAGAGTTGAAGCGTTACAAGGCTTATGACGACCAGACGATCAGTGAGATTGTCTCTGCTCACGGGCAGGCCGTGCTGAGGCAACGCACCTATGACGGGTACAGCAGGTTTATCAAGCCCATGAACTTCATCTCTTCCAGTTTCTTTGCACACGAGGACATCTATCGGGCTTATTTTGGTAAGGAAAACGTGCAGTTTGTCAGCGATTCGGTCTATGTGCGTTTCCATCAGGGACGCTTGCTTGACGGTGCTTATTGTCACGGAAATGGTGCCCTGGATTCCAGCCATCCCCAACTCATCGGTAACGTGTACTTCTTTGATGACCAGCAGTACATGGCTGTCGAGTTTATGGCCGATGCGATGCCTGGAAGTTTCCAGACCGCTGAGTTCCACTACAATAAAGATATCATCGTCAAGTGTGGCAATTCCACGCCCGTGCAGGAGAAGGAACAGCAGCGGCGCCGCAACTATGGCATCACCATCGACTATGACCCCGCGGGATTCTACCCGTTGAGGTATCAGGGTAAATGTTATCTCATCTGCAAGGCTCCCGATGCTATGGTGGGCAGTGTCATCTTCCCCTTGTGGCTCTCCACTGGTGGCCAGGAACTGAGAATAGAGGTAAAGCTGTAATTCTCAACTTGCTGCTTCAAAGGGGTGGAGTACCCCTTTTCAAGTGGATTTTATCAAGCGTTTCTTGAAAAAACTAAGAAAAATTTGGCGGGTATAGAAAAAAGCTATACCTTTGCACCACTTTTTGGGAGATTCGCTAGCTCAGCAGGTAGAGCACATCCCTTTTAAGGATGGGGTCGTGGGTTCGAGCCCCACGCGAATCACAATAACGATTAGACGCAGGTCAGTATGGCCCGCGTTTTTTGTTGTGCGCCCATAAAATAACCAGGCTCTTGCCGTGACTGGCAGGAGCCTGGTAGTGTGATAGGGGGATGATGTGTCGTCCCCTGGTTTAGCTGTTCAGGATGATGTCGATGACTGCGTTGATATCGGCAATATTCACCTCACCATCACCATTAACATCGGCCTCCTTGGTGAAACCGCCATTCAGGATGATATCAATAAGGGCATTGATATCGGCGATATTCACCTCTCCGTCGAGGTTCACGTCACCAATGATTTCGGGTACCTCCACATAGTAGTTGTCAAGGAATGGCATGCGGCGGCGCAGCCAGTCCTCAACATAGTCCATTTCCTTGTTGAGGTCAAGCACCTTCCATGCGAGGTCAATATTGCGGCTCCAGCGCTTCTGCTCGCGGTCGCCTGCTCCACACTGCATGATGCCCTCAACGACACTGCGGTAGCGGTTGACAAGGCTATCGGTGTTGAGCGTGGTCTTGCGCAGTTCCTTATAGCGGCGGCACAACTCGTTCCAGTAGGACCTGACGCCTAACATGTCAACCATGGGCATGTGGCTGATCCATCTGATGTTACGCTCTGGGCTGACAATCTCGGGCTGATCCAGCGACGGGGTGATGTTGGCACCCAGGCTGATGTCTGTATCCCAGGGGAACATGGTTAGTCTCTTGTTGGTTTGAGCGTCATAGCAGGCGTAGTAAATATTTTTGCTCTCGTTATCCAGTGCCTGGATGGTGGTGATGAAGATAAAGTAATCTTGCATCACGGGCAAGTCGAAGTATTCACCCATGCTGTCAACGCGCAGTGACATGTCCTCGTCGGCACGACCTGCAAAATAGACGGCATTCTCAAGGGGTTTCCAGTACACCGAGCCGATTTCGCCATAGTCAGGGTAATTAATCTGGAATCCATCCCAGGACACCATGCCGGGAATGCGGGGCTCGGGATTGCTCATGGTGACGGTGCGTGTCCATTGAGTAGCCTCCCACAGCACTCCGTGGAATATTCTCTTCTCCTCGTCATAGCGTTTGAGCTTCAGCTGCTTGCGGTCAAGGGGCTCACACATATTGTAGATACCCAGGTAACTGCCGTTGAGCATCACCTCAACCATTTTGCCGCGTGAGCCCTTGCGTGCATTGGGAAGGGTGTCGGTGTACCAGGCGCGGCGGGCCATGTCCTGCCACAGACCCAGATTCACATGATTGCGCACACGCAGGAAGTCCCTTTGTCCGGCATCCAGAATCCATGTGTTGTCGTTGCGCAGGCCAAAGAAGCGATGATTCTCCTTAGTGCTGTCCTCGGTGTTAAGGAACTTGATACGATAGTTGTGCTTGTTACCTCCCAGGGTGGAGTGGCCGCGCCATTTGAGCTTGGCAAACATGGGCTCGCCAATGGCTGAATCGGGCTCATTGACCACTACAGACCCATAGTGGTAGTAATTACTGAAGTCTCCATAGAGCTCTACCAGTGGTAACCATGTGAAGGTGATGTAACCCGTAATCTCTTGACCGTGCATCATGGCGGTAACAGCATATTGCTTTCCTCCCTCAACTTGCTCAAATACATACTCCTCACCACTGGCAACAGCAATGTCGTTGATGGTGAAGTTGCTGATGGAATCTCCATAGTTGACTGTTGCCGTGAAATCATCTCCAAAGCATGACTGTGAAATGCTGCATAGCCACATGGTGTTGATTTCATCATACACTGCACGGTGACCGCCTATGTTGAGGATCTGACCCCAGGAACTTACGGCCGTCAACATGAGTGTCAATGCAATAAAAATCTTTTTTCTCATAATTTAGGATAATAATATACAATACTGATGTTAGCTAATATGGCGGCAAAGATACTAAAAAAGTTGTTATCGACTTATTGATGCTTTTAAATAATTAATCTTTAGCTCAATAAAAACCATTGTAAAACGGGGGTGCGAACGCTTGGGTATTATCGATATTGCCAATCAATGAATCAGTTGAGGATATCGGTAACCTCTTTAAGCATTTTTTAAGATAAGTATTTCAACAGTTTTTTATGTTTTTATATCTCTTGTCATCCAAAAAATAAGTAATTTTGCTAACTCATTTTTACTAACTGGAAAATCATTCTTCAATCATAATGAAAATATTTACCAACGATGGGCTGCGCCGTATTGGCGACCGAACCTTGGAGAAAGAAAATATCATGATGCTCGACCTCATTGAGCGAGCTGCCTCGGCTGTGTCCTATGAGCTGATCTCTCGATGGAGAACTTCCAAGCGTTTTGTCTTTTTTGCCGGACCTGGCGATAATGGGGCCGATGCGCTGGCAGTGGCTAGGATGATGTATGAGCAGGGATACCGTCCTGAGGTCTATCTGTTTAATATTAGGTCTGCACAATTGTCTGATTGCTGCCTCACTAACAGGGACCGCCTGATAGAAACGGCAGGCGACGATATCGAGTTTATCGAGGTAATACAGAATTTTACCCCTCCTGCCCTCGATGAGAACGACGTGGTGGTCGATGGATTGTTTGGCAATGGATTGCGAACACCGCTCAAAGGCGGGTACACCGCGCTTGTGCAATATATCAACACCAGCGGTGCCTATGTCGTCTCGATCGACATCCCATCGGGAATGTTCGGCGAGTGGAACATGGGCAATGACCGTCGCAACATCATCCATGCCAACCTGACATTGACATATCAGAGCAAGAGGCTCGCATTCTACTTTGCCGAGAATGCCGAGTTTGTGGGCGAGTGTAAGGTGCTTGACTTGGAATTGGACCGTGAGAGCCTGGCTCGCACTCCTACCGATTTCTACTTGATCGAGCGCGAGGATGTGCATGAGGTGATGCGACCCCGCAATCCCTTCATCAACAAGTATGATAACGGAACGGTTCTGCTCATCGCGGGCAGTTATGGCATGATGGGCGCGGCGGTGCTGGCCGCTCGGGGCGCTCTGCGCGCTGGGGCTGGCCTGGTGACGGTTCACGCTCCACGCTGTGGACACCAGATCATGCAGACAGCTGTGCCCGAAGCCCTGTTCGAGCCCGACCGCAACGAGATATTGACGACTTCAATCGACATGCGTCACACCTACAGTGTCGTCGCTCTCGGGCCTGGACTGCATGTCACCGACGAGACACTCGAGGCCGTGCATCAGTTCATCATGAACTTCAAGAGGCCTTGCTTGCTGGATGCCGACGCGCTCAACTGTATCGCTCGTCGACCCATGCTGCTGCGCAGTATTCCGCCTCGATCGGTTATCACGCCCCATGCCATTGAGTTCGACCGCTTGTTTGGCGAACATCACACCGACGAGGAACGCCTCAAGAAGGCCATAGATGTTTCTAAACTCTATAATATCACGATTGTTCTCAAGGGACACTACACGATGACCGTCCGACCCGATAGCAAGGTCTATGTCAATAGTAGTGGCAATCCGGGTATGGCTACTCCTGGCAGCGGTGATGTGCTCACGGGCGTCATATCGGCTCTTATCGCACAGAATTACCAGCCCGACTGGTCGGTTGTCCTGGGCGTATATCTGCACGGATTGGCAGGTGACCTGGCCGCTCAGGAACATGGCACTTATGGCATGTTGGCCAGTGATATCGTTGATAACTTGGGCAAAGCCATCAATGAGGTGATGAAGTGATATTGAATCGTTGCTTTTAAGCAAGGTGTGTAAATAAAATTTAGGCTGATAATCAACTGATTATCAGCCTAAATTGGTACCTGAAGTGGGACTTGAACCCACACGGCCGCAATGGCCAAGGGATTTTAAGTCCCTCGTGTCTACCGATTCCACCATTCAGGCATGCGGTATGGATTCGGTTGCAAAGATAGTACTTTTTAGCGATATAAGCGCCTTTTCCTTCTTTTTTTTGGGATTTTTGAATCTTTGAGGCGATGACATAATTCTGACATAAAACTTAGCTCGGCCATTAGGCCGAGCTAATGATTCTCGCCGAGAGCGTGATGAACAGTTCAGGTTGCCATTTATGACATAGCCTCAGGGTGTCTAGGGGATGGGTCAAGCCTCAAGCGCAGCCTTGATCAGTTCAAAGATGGAGTCGATGCTGCCCAAACCATTGATGGCACGGTATTTACCCTGCTTCTCGTAATAGGCCTTCAAGGGTGACGTCTGGTTGTGGTAAGTGTCAAGGCGCTTACGGGCTGTCTCCTCGTTGTCGTCCGAACGGCCACTCATCTGACCACGCAGCAATATGCGCTTGATGAGCTCGTCCTCGGGTACCTCAAGACCCACAACGGCGTCGATTTGAGTGCCGCGGTCGGCTAGGAGCCGCTCCAAGGCCTCGGCCTGGGGTATGGTGCGGGGAAAACCGTCAAAGATAACGCCCTCGCTGGCTTTCTCCTTATTCTCGTCAAGTACCTGTGCTAGGATATCGATGATCAGTTCATCGGGAACTAGCTGCCCTTGATCGATGTATCCCTTAGCGGTTTTTCCCAGTTCGGTACCGCGCTTGATGTTGTCGCGCAGCACATCGCCGGTTGAGATGTGAAACAACTTGTAGTGGTCGATGAGTTTATCGCTCTGGGTGCCTTTACCAGAACCAGGGGCACCAAAAATGACAATGTTTAGCATAATTAATCTATATTTTTTCTATTTATTGAAGTTCAATATCAATATCATTGGCATGGATGTAGAATGTTGACCCAGTGGGTGCTCATTAGTGAAATTCACATCGATTATGGACCAACTGCTATATCGTTCTCCAATGAATTAATTGTAATGACCTAGAACTTATTTCTCCTTCAGCACATAGATGTCAGGCAAGTTGCGTGCCAACCCGTCCAGGTCAAGGCCATAACCCAGGATGAACTTGCTGGGAATCTTAAATCCGACATATTCGGGAGCCTTTCCCACCGTGAGCGCATCGGGCTTGAAAAGCAGTGATACCATTTTTACCGATTTGGGGTTGTGCTTGTCTAGCTCCTTGCGTAGCTGGGCGGCCGTCACGCCGCTGTCGATGATGTCCTCGACAATGAGCACATTGCGGCCTGTGATATCCTCGGTGAGACCCATGATTTCCTTCACGTTGCCCGTTGATTCCATCCCTTCATAGGACTTGAACCGGATGAATGTTATCTCGGCATCATGCAGATTGCAGGCACGAAACAGGTCGGCTGCAAAGATAAATGAACCATTAAGCACGCACAGGAACAGGGGATTCTCGTTGGCATAGTCACGCTTGATTTCCTGGGCAAGTTGATGCACTTGCTTAGCAATCTCTTCACGTCTGATGTAAGGCTCAAACGTCAGGCCCTGATAGGTTACTTCTTCCATTTGCTTACAGAATTAAAGCACAAAGGTACTAAAAAGTTTCCACTACAGCTCTGCCTTCTCCATTTTTTTACTTTTCCTGAATCACCGAGACGCTTATTCTGGGACACGAGGGTGTGTCATAATTGTGGCACATCCTCATTTTGTAATATGCTGTAAAACATATAACAAAGCCTCTACTTTCCCAAGCGGAGGCTTTGTCATGTCAAAAAGTTTTAGTAACTTTGTGACAATCAAATAAATAAAAAATATGTCTGC
>Ga0310691_10004675_pt1 | contig 15309 bp, 5 predicted proteins | sample 176DNAGHGlowgp2_FD_203887 | JGI IMG/M metagenome (GOLD analysis project Ga0310691, IMG submission 203887) | Sheep rumen microbial communities from Palmerston North, Manawatu-Wanganui, New Zealand - 1766 DNA GHGlow gp2 (v2) (version 2) | ecosystem: Host-associated > Mammals > Digestive system >...
AGCCGGAACCAATCGTTGAGCCCGAGCCAGCACCTGCTCCAGCACCAGCTCCGGTTGTTGAGCCAATCCGTCGTGACGTGTTCTTCCTGATTAACCAGACTGTGATCCGCGACGAGGAGGCTCAGAAGGTTAAGGAGATTGCAGAGTACATGCAGAAGAATGCTGACTCAAAGGTTGTCGTTACCGGTTATGCTGACGCAGGTACAGGTAACGACAAGATCAACGACCGTCTGGCAGCAGGCCGTGCCGACGCTGTTGTCAAGTCTCTGATCAATGACTACGGAATCGCTCAGGATCGTATCACTTACGACAGCAAGGGTTCACGTGTTCAGCCATTCGCAGAGAACGACCTCAACCGTGTAACTATCTGTATCGCAGAGTAATCTTTACATATAATAATGTATAACTCAACGGGGAGCTTCGACAAGAAGTTCCCCGTTTTCGACTGTTGAAACACAAGAAGAATAGTAATAGTCCTTTTTATACAGGATGCCTATCCTATAACCCACTCCTCGGGCACCCGGGTGTCGGCATTGAACTTCACGCCTACCTTTACTATCCGGCGGCCGTCTGTCTGATATGGTATCGCATAGCCTTTGGAGTCAATCTGCCCAAGAGCCTTCTGGGCAGTGCCGTCCTTCTTCAGCTCAAATACATATATGGTATCCGGCATCCATACCACCATATCTACCCTGCCGCTGATACACTTAACCTGAGTCCTGGCATATACATTGAGCATCGAGAATATCAGATACATCGTATATTCATAGAATCCCTCGGCTGTTGCTGCCTCTGCCAGTTTCTGCTTGAAGCCCTCAACATACGGTATTCCGGCCATATATGCCTGCATCTCCTGCATAGCCAGATTGATATTTCCTTGTTTGAGCGCCCGCCAGAATTTGGCAGCAAAACCAATCTGCACACTGCCCTCGTTCAGTCCTGTATAAATAGGTAGCAGACCTTTTACAAAGCCTATCCGTACTTCCTGATTAGGAATAGACAATATATAAGAGTCTATTTCAGGATCATATTTTTTTATAGTAAGATACCCGCTCTGATATAGCAAAGGCAGGGCGTCGATCATATTTTCCGTAGGCTGGTCGAAGGCGGATGACGGTACCTCCAGATGATCTATCGATGTGATATCTGTCTGGAAATGCTTTAGCTGGCGGATAAGGAAACTGGGGGTGCCGCTCTCGAACCAATAGTTTGCCAGTTTGCTTTGGAGAAAAGCTTTCAGCAGACTGAAAGGATTATATATTTCCTCAGAGCCTTCCGTGAAATGATACCCGTCGTACCTTAGCTTAAGCTTCTGATGCATCTCTTCTGGCGAAATTTCGTATTCTTCTGCCAGATGCTCTATATCCTCTTTAAGCACGGTGGTAAGCTCTGTCTCAGTGATACCGCAGATGGCAGCAAATTTCCTGTCCATCGTGATGTTCGTCAGGTTATTGATAGTAGAGAAGATGCTGAGTTGCGAGAACTTTGTTATACCGGTGATAAAACAGAACTTTATTATCGCCTCGTTGGCCTTCAGCGGCTGGTATAGCTCCTGCATTACCTCACGCTTGGCATCGAGAGTCTCTGCCTCATGAAGCACTTCTAAAAGCGGGGCATCGTACTCATCGATGATGACAACAACCTGTCGTCCTGTCTGCTCGTAGGCTCGCTTTAAGATTCCTGTCAGACACTGACCTGGAGTTTCCTCCTGTTCATTACTGCCATATATTTTCATATAGTCCTGGAGTATGAACTTCAGCGACTGTTGTAAGTCATCTGCAGTCCTCCTACCCTTGGCACAGCTCAGGTCCAGACGGATAACAGGATACTCAGTCCAATCCTTTTCCAGCGGCATTATCTTCAGTCCCTCGAACAAATCTTTCTCGCCTTTGAAGTACGACTCAAGCGTGGATGTAAGCAACGACTTGCCGAACCTGCGCGGACGGCTCAAAAACACAAATGATGAATAGTGGGCAAGCTGCCATACAAGGTCTGTCTTGTCTACATATAAATACCCCTCACGAATGATTCGTGAGAATGTCTGAATACCTACAGGATAACGTCTTATTGTCATAGCTGAACTGATTTCTTAAAAGACTTATTCTTCTCCAAGTTCAAATTCGCCGGAAACGGTGAGTTCCTGTGTGTATTCGGCATTGGAGTGGATGACGCACGACTTATTGAATGATCCGCTCTTGTAGACTCCATGCTCGTAGGTCACGCTGATAGTGTCAGTCTCACCAGGCATCACAGGATGTTTGGGATACCTTGCCTGAGTACAACTGCAATGGGTCTCGATATAGTCAATTACCAGAGGACCGTCGCCGTGGTTCTCAAAGACAAAGTCATGAGTAAGTGACTTCAGTTCTTTCTGAACTCCGAAATTATGATATTTGCCATTAAGGAAGATGATAATGGCTCTTTTCTTCACAGAGTCAGCGGCTATGGAGTCAGAATCCTTAGCGCCCGGCTTGTTGCCGCCTGTTGACTTACCGCCACAACTTCCAAGCAGCAACACTCCAAAGAACAATATAAATAATTCCTTCATGTCATTAATCCTTTTGTTTTCGGCTGCAAAGGTATGTATTATTTTTGAACCGAGCAAGAAATTCAACGATTATTTCACCATGACCTTGCGGGAGGTGCCATCGGTGTAGCGGACGATGTTGATGCCCTTTTGCGGACGGAGAAGCCGTTGGCCATTGGGTGTGTAGTAGGCTACTGGAACCTTGTTGGCCGTTGTCTCTGCAGAGTTGATTCCAGTAGAGGTGTAATAGTGGAAGCTAACCACCTCGCTGACATCATCACCCTTAACGGCGTAAGCCTTCAGTTCTGTATCCTGAGTGATGGTGATAGGACCGGAATAAACCTGTCGTGTGCCGTTCTCATCGCATGGACACGAGCCATCGAGAGTATAGTAGATAACTGCACCCTCTGTAGCACAGCTGAGAGCGACCGTCTCACCCACCTCGACACTGGTGCCGCTGATGCGAGAAGCCGTTGGCGCATCGACACTGTTGTCGCCACTACTCAAGACACGAACGACAGTCTGCGTCCTGGCACTCGACTCCTCCATTGTGAAGCTGACAACCGTCTCGCCCGGCATCACACCAAAGACGCTAAACAGCGCCTTGCCATCACTGTCGAAAGTGGCCTCTTCCGTAAGGGTGACAAATCCGCTGATACTTATCTCAGCCTTCACCCTCTTACCCGCAGCAGCCTGAGCAGGGTTAGCTGTGACAGTAAAGGTGCGACTCTCATCCTGCTTGACATGCAGGCGAGGCTCCACGGACAGTTCACGTATCTCACGAACCACAGTAAACTCCTGCTCATAGTCGTTCTGCATCTGCAGACCTGCATAACTCTCCACCTGACGACGCACGAACAGACCAATCTTAGAATCCACGTTAAGCTGGTTTGACGGACGGAGCAGCAGACGGCTCACATATACAGAGTCGCTGTCCCATGCCTTACCCTCATTAAGACATTCGATGGTGCAAGCCACCTTCTCTGTTCCCTGCGTCAACCAGATATTCGTGCCGTTGAGAGTCTTCGGACGCATATACTTATTGAATTCCACCTCGATACCATCCTCATAGGCACGGGCTGTCTTCACGTCGGGCAGTGCCTTCTGTACGATACCGATATTCACGTCGAGCTGTGGAGGAGGCACAGGCAACCATTCGCTGTAGGCTGTCTCATAACCGTCTTTCTCCACCTTCACCTGCCAGAGGCCCTTGGGCACATCCCACTGGTACTTACCCTCCTTATCCGTCAACAATGGGTTCTGTTGGCCGTACTCCGTGGCATCCCACTTCACAGCCTCATTGTGGTAGTCGCCCCACTCGTCGTACCCCTCATTCTTATAATATATAGTGGTGGTGGCGTTCTCCACACGATTCTCTGTGACTCCCTCATATATAAATCCTGACGGGTCAAAAACTATCACCACTCCCATATCCTTGAGGTTCTGACGCTGTCTGGCCTCCATCAAGTGCTGTGCACGTACCTTCTTCTTCCATTTCTCGTTGTCGCCCTCACACTGTAAGGCATCCACCCGCCGCTGGAAGTCCAGGAGTCTGCGGTCATAATCCTTCTGGAAAGCATCACCAGCGATAATCTTTCCTACCTCAGCGAGGATAAGTGTCGGCGGTACGGCAATAGCCAGCCATCCGGTGACAGCGGCTCCCGATATACCCTCGAGTACACCAAGGTTGAATACTTCCACCGCTAGGTAATAGAGCACCACGCCCACACCATAGATCTTGATGTCATATTCCAGCATCTTTGCATTATACTCGTCTTCAGGACAAGGATTAGGAATTCGGTTCAGCTGTTCCACGAGATGGTAGATATGTGCGATGCCGTCAACGATATCCGTCAGTACAGCAGCCCATTTACATACTACATCGAGTTTGATGCCCTGCACGGCCTTTGCCACAGTCTTTGCCCATCCCGGCAAAGTGCTCTGGTCGCTAAGGAACGTCTTTACCAGAGAATAGCTGTTCGGACCCTTGGTGATATCGGTAAGGAAGAGACAGAGTTTCTGGAAGAATTTCTGCTGTCCTAAGAGCTTTGCCACCTTAGCCTCGTATTCGGCAACTCTCGGAGAACCGATTCTACGCAGGTGAGCAAGGTCATATTCCGTCGATTTCAACTGGAACGTCAGCTTCGACAGATGTTTATTGAGCAGCCCATCGATAAGCAGTTCCACAACCTTGTTGGCCATACCTGCCAGGAAGACATTAAACTGATTGGCGAAGTTGCCTACGCCCTCACTTATCTCCGCCAGTTTTGCAAGGAAATCCTGACCATTGCCGGCTCTCATCGCCTCCATCAGTCCCCTGACACGTGCCTGGGCTTCTCCCTGGAGTGTGAATTCGATTACCTTGTCGTTGTCGAAATCCACGATGACAGATCTGTTCTCATCTACCAGCATATACAACGGACTGCCACTTGTGGTCTCTATCTTCATGTATCCGTCGGACAACAGGATGGCAGGTGTCAGTCCTGTGGTGCGACGGATAGTGAGGCCCTTGGTATATTCCTGTAACTTCGTGACATCATAAGGATCGAGGTTGCAGTACTGCTCGTAGGCATTGTTGGCATTCAGCAGTTCATCTGCCTCTTTTAACCATGCGTCAAGGTTCAGTTCCCCGTTTCTCTCCACGCTCTGGATACCGTATTCGTCGAGCAGTGCCCTTATCTGTTCATGGAAGGCAGCATCATCTGTGAGACTCATGATAGAGTGAAGTCTGCTGTCGAGTGACTCTTCATCCGCCTTCAACGAAGCACTGATAAGCTCTTCCATGTTCATCGCCACGTCGAGATTCCTACGGTCGATCTTCACTGCTTGATTAGATACATAGTCGACGCTTACATTACAGATACCAGTCCAGCGCTCTTGATTACGATAGGTGGCATACCAATAACCGTATTTCTCCTGCCATACGAGTTCATCAGCATCCACCCACTCACCTGTTGTCTTCTTCAGGTAGAGGCGCGGATTCTTTATCTTCGTTGTGTCGGTGGTATTGAAGAACACGGCGAAATAATACATATCTGTCGACTGATCGTTCCAGTATTGCTGATCTTCAATACGGTCAGGATGGTTGAAGTCGAACTCCACCGTCTGACCATTATGCATCATCCTCACCAGGTCTACACGGATATAGTCCTGATCGTAGGTGGTGTTTGTCGTCTCGGAGAATATCTCCAGTCCCTGTCTGGTGGTAATCTTCGCGCGGACAGGAATCTTAGTGAGATTGGCGCACTCAGGAAGTTCACAGTAAGCATACCACGTACCGTCCTCACGTGTGGTGGTCTGTCCCACCTCGGTATCTCCTGCATAGACAGATACGAAACTGCGTGCCGGGGCAGTACCGCTTACGGGCAGATGCTTGTCGGCTATCGTCTCTGGAGCAGTGACGGTGATACCCTTCACCGTACATACCGGTGAGCCGATGGGTTGCAGGATGGTACGTCCGTCAATCTTAAACTGCACGTAGGCCGTTGGTTTCATAGTACCGCTGTTGGTGGCAGTCACCACAAAACGTGTCATCTTGTCGAGATCATCTATTCCGATGGGGATGGTCACTCGGTTATTAGTTACCGTAGAACGGGTAATCCTCGTACCTGTCATGGCTGAGCCCTCCACCATCTGACTGTTGTCCGGCAGGTCCACCATAAGACTCACACCACTCACCTTTTCCTTAAACTCCTGTTTGAAGGCAATCTGTGCGCGCATAGTGACATTGAATCCGGCATTCACCTCAGTCTTGTTCATAGCGAAGACTGTACCGTTATCATCGGTATAGTAGAAGCCGCTCTCGTCGAGCACCGGCACGGTGGTATTAGCCACTGTCACTATCTCGCCGCTCCTGACAGTCACATTGTTCTTAACATAGTCCGTTCCTTCCTTAAGACCGATGGTGGCATAGTCGCTCAGCGAGAGGATGCTGCTGAACATCGTACTGCCTCCCATGGTGACGAGGGTATAGCTGCCGTCGGGAATCTCCGTCAGACGGATAGTCGCCTCATCGTAGTCGTAGGTCTGGTAGAGTTTGCCGTTGCCATCGTAGAGTGAGGCGGTGACCTTTGAGTTGTCCGTCTTCGTAAACGATGCCTCGATGCCACCGAACTGTACTATTGGGATAGTAACATCGGCTGTCTCGTTATCACTGAGTGTAGCAGTCACCTCTACCGGTGTAAAACTACCTGTCATACTGCTGGCAGTAAGACGGATACGGTCGCCCTTCTTCGCACTATTCAGAATGACCACCTGCGGATACTGCACACTGATATCCGTCAGTGCCTTACCTGTGGTCTCGTTATATGCTGCGATGCTCACGTTCTGGTAGTCGCTGTATGATGGCGAAGTAGTAGACGTCTCACCCTTCAGCACACTCTCTTTATAGGTAAAGCCGTAACTGATGACGGCCCCACTAAGAGGTGAGAGGTAAGAAGCGAGAGGTGAGAGATTTGCATTGGCTGCAAGGATCATCTCCTCACGGAGGGTGATATATCCCGGGGCTGATATGCTCAGAGCCACACTACCTGCCAGTGCCTTAAGCTCATAACGTCCGCTACCGTCGGTGGTTGCCACAAACGACTTGCTGATCAGGCCATTCACCGTCTGGGCAATGGTTACGGTGGCGTTGACGATACGTGTTCCGCCGGCATCCTTCACCACACCACTGACTGTCACTGAGTCGAGGGGCAACAGTGTGAGATTAATCCTGTTCCCGTTAGTACCCACGATATGCTCCGTCGTAGGAGGTTGCTGATAGAGCGTCGACAACTCTGCAGGCAGACTCAGTGTATAGTAGACACGCGAACCCTCAATCTGCTGTTCCAGTTTGTTTCCCTCGCCAAGACGGTTTCCCTTGCGGTCTGTCCAACTGATGGAGATGTCATTCGTCACATCCTTATTATCCGCCTTTACAGTAAGAAGAACCTCGTCCATACCCACCACGCGGGGGAAGGTCATCTCAATGGGCTGATTATCCAAAAGCGTGGTATCGGTCTGGGCAATGATGCCGTTCTTCGGCGAGCGCAACAGGGCTGTGTAGCGAGCACCTGAAACGAGGCCGCGATAGACGTATTGTCCACGTTCGTCGACCACGTACTTGCGACTCTCACCATTCTCGGCGTTCAGCAGTTCCAGCGACATGCCACGATAGCGTCCGTCGGTGAAGTTGTCGGGCAGATCGACAGTGATGTCCTCTGCCTCCTGAATGCCTTTGATGGTCTTGAAACGGCTCCAGTTCTTGTCGGCCTTATAGGCAGCTACCGCCTGCTCCGGCACGAGGAGTACACAGCTGGCGGGAAGAGGAACCAAAGTATTGTCGTTCACCATAGGCGGCGTCAAGGCATAGCAGGTCAACTCCTCCAGTTTCCAGTTGTCGCCAAACCACTGTTGATAACCGAAAACACCATCGCCGATGCCCTGGATATTAGACGGCAGTATGAGTCGCTTAAGACTGGGAGAGTACACGGCTTGGTCAAAGATATTGTCATACCATGTCTTGTCATCATACCACAGGCCATAGTAGCTCTTATAGCCATAGGTGTGTCGTAGGTCGATGGTATGCGTGTTCTCAAAACCTAAGTAACCGGAATAATAACTACAGACACCCATTTCACCGTTGACCGTCAGTATTTTGATATCACTGCTCAACAGGTTGTAACAGTTCATCACCTGTTGAATGGCGCCACCGAGAAGAAATCCTTTCTTGTTCTGATAAGAAGAACCTGATCCATCGGGGAAATATGGTACGAAGTTATTGACGAACACCTCGCCTGTCTCTGCGTTCCACATTCCGCTATAGGGGTTATCGGCCTGCTCCCAGCCTGGTGTAGAGGGATCAAGCGTGGCATACACATAGATAGTAACATCATGATCCGGCATGACGATGGTGGGCATGTCGCTGACACCATACGACTCCAAGTGCTGATTCTCATGGATTTTCTTGCCGTCCATCTCCATATAGGTGTATTCCCAGCCGCTCCAGGTGTAGGTCCTGTTCCATATCTTGATGCTGTCGCCTTCTGCCAGCGTCATCGAGATATTGGCATCGCTGTGCGTGATGTTGATGTCGCCGTCCATCAAATTGCCCATCGAATCGTGGGTATATACCTCGATGATGATGTTGAACGCTTCCTTGGAGATGATGTCTAACTTATGATGCGGCTTTACCGTTCCCGGATCACCCGGCAACACGGTGTTACGCTGTGCATTAACAGTGTTGATGCAAACAAACGCCATCAGCAGCGTTGCGATATATCTTGCTATAGTCTTCATAATATGTTCCTCCTAATTTATCTGACTACAATCTTCTTTCCGTTTCTCACATAGACTCCCGGCTTCATCTTTCCTTCCACCTTTCGTCCCTGCAGATCATACACCGGTGCGGTAGATTCTTCACTCTTCACTCTTATCTCTTCACTCACTCCTGTGCTGTTGCCGAAGCTTACGCTAAACCTACGAGCGCCTGCCTTAGCAGCAAAGGTGTAGCTGTCGGTGTCGAGCTGCGTACTGATGCCCATCTCCATATCCGTCAGCACGATTCCCTCGGCATTATGTTTGCCCAAAGAGAGGGTATAGTTTCCTGCGGCGGTGATATTTGCAACAAGTGTGATACCATTGTCAGTGGCAGGACGCTCGTTGATGGCCAGACGCTGCTGTCCTTCGAGGGTATATACCGATGTCACATCATTTCCGTCGAGCTTGATGGCGTCATTCTGTGGTTCAAAGTCTGCCTTGGCTCCCGGATTGATAACGATACGAGTCCTGTCATGTGAACTATCACCAGTCAGTTCGATGTCATACAACTGGCGGTTCTCCTCGGCGGCACGTGTCAGTGCCCTGCCCTTCGAGTATGTCTTCTCATAGATAAACTCCGGATAACCGTGCCAACGGCCCTTTCCTGGCATCGAGAAACTCTTCTGTGTGTCGGTATACTGCACGAAGAATCCCTCGAACGGACGGAGCAGGATATCGTCGTCATCGCGGGTATAGGCCATGTAATGACGGTCGGTATATGCATTCCCTTCATATTGGCCGTATATCTGATAAGGCTGCTGGAGGTCGCTCTGCGACATGTCGTAATAGGCGGGATACATGTTACCCACAAGGTTCCAGCCCCTGTCTTCGGCTTTCGCTGCCGGATGGTTAGTGAGTGTTACGGTGTGCGAGCTGGCAAAGATATCGTTCTTCTTCGCATCATCGAGTGCAGGGAAGGTGAAATGCCTGCGGTAGCCGCTGAAACGGGTGTTCATGATGAATCCCTCACCGGCCTTGATGGTCTCGTCGGCACCAATAGCCTGCCAGTTGTTGCCATACTGTCCTTCGGCACGCTGCGCGGAGTTGTAACGGTAGAGGAATATCTTTCCCTCTTCGCGGTCGTCGATGATGTCTGCCACACGGACATTAAACGGCAGACAGAAGAAATAGGTATATTCAGAACCGTAGCGGTCGTAGAACATCACTGATACCTTGTCGGCAGTAACCGGCGAACTGTTGACAAGCGTACCCGCGGCATTGTCTTCCGGATTCTTGATATTACCAATGCTGATGGTACGGCCATTTCTCCAGAGATCACCGATAAACGGATATTCCATGCAGAAACCGTCGAGGCTGATGCTCTTGGAACCGTCGATGGTCAGTCCCGACAAACGATGGATATCGAGCGACGGTTTTCCAGATGGTTTGCTGCTATCGTCCACCATTACATTACTGCCGTTGACACTGAGGAAATCGGCATCAGTCGTCGCAGGGCGGATAGAATTGATGTCCCAGTAGGGATAGGTGGTCTTGTAGTCGTTGACTGCAGCCTTGGGAACATACAGTTTTACGTTGTTGTCACCGTATGGATTGCCGTTCATCGTCGGCGGTGTCAGTGCATGGAGGGTGATGCTCTGCAATGTCTCACTGGTGAAGTCGCTATAGAAATCCGTGATGGTCGACGGTAGGATGATATGCTTTACCGTCTCGTTGGTCTTCCATTCGTTAAGGGGATTTCCTCCTAAGGCACTGTTGATGTTTATTGAGTAGACCTCATACTGTTCCCCGTCGTAGGTGATGAAGGCTGGTATCTCCACCGTCTCAGTAGTACTATTGATATACAACACTAAGGCCTGACCTATATGCATATTCTCCTGTACTGCTTGAATGTTGTAGGTAACGTCGTTGATGGTTACCATCTGTGATTCCTTTACGTAGCCCTTCCTCGGATTGCTCATGACAATCGAGAAACGGCCATTGTCCTCTCCGGTCTTGGCAGAGAAGGTGTAGGGCTCATTCAGCCTGTGCACCATTCCCGTCGTGCTGTCGAGGAGTGTCAGTGTGGAGTCGGCAACGAGGGTATACTCTCCGTCGTTGACGAAGAAGGCTCCGAGCCTGAGGGTGTCGCCCTCGGCAAAGGGCTGTTCACTGATGGCATAACGGGTATCGTCGGCTCCTATAATATATAATAAGGTGTTTGTACCATCATGATTCGGGAACTTTATGGCATCGCAGCCAGCCTCATAATCCTTCGCTGCCTCGGGATTAACTACCAGACGACACTTGTCCTCACCCGACAACTGTATGTTATGCACCCTGCGGTTTGCATTGGCAGCTCTTGTCATTGGTGCCTTTCTCCGCGAGGAGTTCATATCTTTCTTCCACGCCTCGTATTCGGCGATGGTCTGGAACCGTCCGTACCTCGGGAAGTCAATCTCGTCGTATCCCAACGGCTTCTGGATAAAGAATCCCTCAAAGGGTCGCAACACATAATCGTCGTCAATGGGACTATACACCTGATAACGCCTTTTCTCTCTGTCATAAACCACAAACGGTGCTGCGGGATCTAAGTATTTCGTACTGAAGAAACAGGGATAGGGATTGCCGATATAGTTCCACGAACGGTCACAGGCAGCAGCGGCAGTATACTGTTTCAACGGTATCGAGAGGTCGGAAGTGGTGAAGAGCCGGTTTTTGTTCTCATTATTGATGGCAGTGAAGGTAAGGTCGGCATACATATCCTTCACGTCGTCCCAGCCCACGGCAATGATAAAACCTTCGCCGGCATGGATAATACTGTCGGCAGTCTGTTTTATCCATACATCATTAAACTCCGCCTTCGAACGCAGGTAACCGGAGTATTTCATGATGCTCCACTGGAGTCCCTTGCCACCACGGGTGACACGCAGGTCTTTCAACTTGGTATCGAAAGGCAGCGAGGCAAACGACCAGATGATTGTTCCACCGGAGCCACCAGACCAACTGTGCCAGCGCAGGGTGGTCCTTACAGTATCGGCACGCATCGGAGCATTGGTGAGAAGCGTTGGCCAGCACTTGTCACGGGTGTTACTGTTCTGATAGGTGACTCTTTCTACCGGATCCAAGAAATTATAGGTGTTGTTCTCTAAGGCGTCTTGTTCGATGTTGAATGTGCCGAGCGAGAGCAGCTTGTCGGTATTCACACTCATGTGACCGGCATACCAGAAACGTGAGGCATCGTCCATGCCCAAGCCGAGGGTGACATTGGGCTTGTCCTCTGGCAGTTCGTTGAGCAGGTTCCACTCCGAACAGATGCGGATATCCTTCTGTTCATTATCACTCCACTCGAAACGCTGGAATCGGTTCCAGCCCTGGGCAAGAGTGTAGTTGCCACTCTTGGGACTGGTGAGGATACGGCCTTTCATGAAGATATCGACATTCTCAATATCCCAGTCGTTATTATAACCATAGCCGAAGAGGTCGTATTCCTTAAGGATCGGCGGTGCCGGAGCAAGACTGGTTATCTCATTCAGGTTGTCGCAACCTCTGAAGGCGCCATCGGCCTGAACCAGTGAGGCGGGAAGGGTGACGGTACGGAGACTGTCACATCCTCCGAAAGCCTGTTCTCCGATAAACTCCAGACCTTCGTTAAATATCACCTCCCTCAGACGGTCACAGTCCTGGAAAAGGTATCCTGGTATCATCCGAACACCTGCCGGGATATCTATCGATTCCAGGTATCTGCAATTCCGGAACAGCTCACCATAGCTGTCGGAGTATCTGTCAGTAAGACGGTCAAGGTCCCGAGGCAGACGGATGCTGCGCAGTGAGTCGCAGTTTCTGAAGCCATAGACGTCGCTGCCGGCTCGTGGGAAATAGGTGTTGCTGATGCCGTAGAGGTCGATGGCTCTGACCTTGTGCAGGGTGTTGTAGAGCAGGTTGAAGTCATTGTCATTCAGCGTACCGGCCTTTATTGTCAGACTCACCACATCACGGAGGTTATTAGCCTGATTGAGAATCTCCTTGCCCAACTCTCCCGGAAGAACATTCTCGATGGTGACGTCTATAGACTGTTCCTTCTCTGGTTCTTCGGGAGCCTTCCATGATGTGCCGGTGCCCTCACAGAGCCAGGAGTCGCCATCAGGCCAGAAACCGATGCGGAAGTCATGTATATCCTCTTTGCTTATGAAATGGAACGTTACGTCGGATGTCTTATTCTCTGCGATGGCAGTTCCTGTGCCGGTGGCAAACTTACCGTTTACCTGGAGATACAGCTTGCCGTTGAACTCGTCGCCGTTGTTGGTAACAGTCACCTTTCCAACCATCACGGTATCTGACTGACTTTCGATGTTGACGGAAGATATCTTCAGAATCCTGCTGGGGTGCTCAGTCAGCGTCAGTGTGGTGTCTGTCAGTTCCACGTCTATATAATGGGTGTCGGCACCGATGGAGGGCTTCCATGTCACCATCACAAGACCACCCTGCCCACAGACGGGAATCAGACGGTAGTTGCCCTTCATGCCTGCACCGAAGATGAGGTTATATGGCACGTAGCGGTAGATGCCGTCCCAGTGCTTCCCAGTAAAACTTCCCGGGTCGTAGGTGGTGAAGGATCCCGGCATCACACCTATCTTCGTGTCGCCCTGGTAGAGACCCAAGCCTGGATAACAACCTAACGATTTGTTGCTGTGGTTGCCCTGCACATTGCGGATATCCACAGTAAACGGGTCATCGATACTCTTACGGTGGTATACCGTAGTGTCGTTCATCAGACCGAAGTCCTCTACGGTGAGGGAATACTGATACGATATTGCCTCACCGCCGGTATCGGGCTTGATTCCTATCACCGCACTCTGATCCATAGTATATCCGTCGCTTCCGCTACCGCCTCCTGTGGATGTCTCTCCCGGGGTGAGGGCAGGCAGAAGGAAGAATCCGTTGCCAAGACCTCCCCAACCCCAGTTGACGTGGTAGTACCCTTTTCCGTCGTATCCGTCGATGACAAACTCGTGTACCGTGCCACGTGTCCTCTGTCCACTGTATATCACCGGACGTCCTGAGGCTAACTCTTCGTAAATCATCTCGTCCCAGTCGGCGATATTATAATCTGAACGCACCACCCTGCGAACGGAGGCATCGTAACCGAAATAGGTCTTCAGTGCCGTGGGGATACGGAACTCGTAGGCGAAGGATACAGAGCTGTAGACGGTCTGTACTGCACGTCCACAGTATCTCATCAGCTGTGCAATGGCAGTATGGGTGTCGTCAGACCCTTCTGCACTATAAGTCGGTTTCATCTGCTGCCAGCAGAAAGATGTGGGCGGAAGACTACCATAGCTGCTATAGGCTGGTATCTCCTTACAATCCTCTTGCGGCCAACGGTGATAGGCCATCACCTGGGCAACTGCCGTAGCCACACATCCGGTGACTGCCCCATCAGGACAGAAGGCATTATAAGGTTCTGTCTGGTGCCACTCGGTAGTAATCATGGGTGCTACGGCATTGCGAGATGAGGCTCTGGTAGATGATGCAAACATATTTTCAGGATGACGACAGATTACAGCCGTCCAGTCTTTTAGTGCCTCAGGAATTTTATGCCAGTCGAGCGTACCGCTATCGGAATAGCCGATGATTTCTCCATTATCGGATACCAGTATGAATCCATTTGATCCTGCATTGAAGGCATAGAGCCCTTGCGGTGTGTCAGGTATTGTTTTAAGGGTTATCCTGGACTGAGATGATTTTCCCCTGCTCAATGCTGCATCCGACGCATGGCGCTGGCTGATGAACATCTCAGCCACATGACGGGCTTCTGTCTTGGTGATGGCAAACGATGGCATGACTGCCAAAAGGGATATAATAACAATGATGGAAAAGGCTTTGCGATTATCTTCCATCGGGTTCTTGAACACTTTGTCGAAAAAAGGAATAGTCAGTCTCATGCTTGCATCATGTTAAAAACTGAGGCAAAGATAGAAACAAATTCCGAAATTTCCAAATATTATTGGCACTTTTTGAAGGGGGAAGTCACCTTTGGGTTGTTCAGACGTAGTCTTTAACTCATTCAAATATCTTCCATACCGCATTCAGACGTAGTCTTATAGGGGTAAGACTACGTCTGAACAAGTGATAGATTACGTTTGAACAACGTAAAGTCAACATCGTCCACTACTCCGACGACACCTCCAGCAATTTGGTCTTCATTACGTCGGTGTCACGAACAAGGGTGTCCAGGTAATTGTCGTATGCCCTGCGCTGCTCGGGTGACATGCGCAAATATTCAAGACGTTCACGAGCCTCCTTAAGACCGGGAACATTGGTGTCTGGTTTGATATATTCGTCCTTCAGATATTGCAGCCACTCATCTAATGGTGTAACGGCCATCTGGTCGAACTCATTCACACGGATTATGTAATACTCAGGGGTATGTACCTGTTGTTGCTCACTTTTGCTCCTTTCTTTTTGTTCTTGTCTGTCTCCATAGTTTGCTTAAATTTGTGAATTAACGCTGCAAAGATACGAACTCTTTTTCATTTCTCCAAATA
>Ga0310691_10004676_pt1 | contig 15307 bp, 15 predicted proteins | sample 176DNAGHGlowgp2_FD_203887 | JGI IMG/M metagenome (GOLD analysis project Ga0310691, IMG submission 203887) | Sheep rumen microbial communities from Palmerston North, Manawatu-Wanganui, New Zealand - 1766 DNA GHGlow gp2 (v2) (version 2) | ecosystem: Host-associated > Mammals > Digestive system >...
AAGCAGTGCCTGCATATGCTTATGCACTTCGGACGGTTTGGATGTCTCTCTTCCGCCAACAACATTCGCACGCTTCTTATAATCACCTACCGCAAACCACGCAAGCGTTGAATCCTTTGTATCATGCTTCAAAATATAATGCAGATCAGTGATAGCTTTCCATAAGGGCCGGTAACAAAAGCTCTGTTTCCGCTCTCATCATTTGTCGATGTATTCACATCCTCGAATAAATCTGTACCACTCATTGCAGATTCAATCTTTTTCAGCTCATCATCCGACACTCTTCCCGTCGGAACAGCCTCATATGGCGGATTGATCTGCCCCGGATAAGACTCCATGACTATTCCGTTAGTCATCAGAAGAAAACGGTCTCCAACCTCACATTCGATGGCATTTCCATATACATCCGCCGCTGGCATAAAACATAGCTTCCCACTGTCTATGATGTAATCAGACCAGTCAAGGAAACAATACGTCACGTTGTTATACTTCTTCGCAACAACGGCATACATCGGGACAGAATTATTCAAAGAAAGTACCTTACCGTCTTGAACGAAAGCCTCAACATATTTTGTTGATTCGTCCTGAGAAAGCTTCCAAATCCTCTGACCTCCGGTACTGAATGGTTCTCCCCATGCCTGTATAAGAGTGTTCTCATCGAGATCCTTTGCTAACTCGATCATCTGATCAAATGAATATGAGGACGCCTCTTCAAGAGAAGGAAACTTTACTTTCTTTGAACTGGTATCGTTCTCAGCTTCTTTCCCGGAAAACGTTTCTGCATCCACATCTACATGTTTCACGCAGGAAGTACAGATGCACATGCTCATAACCGCCATCAGTGACAGCGTAACAAGCCGATTCATTTTAATCCTCATCCACACTCACGCTCCTTTCTTCTACCTTTGTAGTATCAATACAACATCCGAAATGTGGTTATCAGGTTTCACCACCGCGCCGGTATCTGTACTGCCGCTGTTTCCGCCACAACCTGTTAACAGGAATCCCGGACAAAGTGAAATCACTGCAATTTTATACTTTTTCATAAAGCCCACCTCCTGCCAATAGATACGTTTTGCACGCATCGCTTTATGGAAAACGGTATACCCGCACCACCTCATCTTTTAGTATCAGTACTCTTGACCCACCAGCGTCCACTGGCCGCCTTCCTCACGTGCGAACCACCAGCCCCAGCCGGCATGTGCCGCACCGGGATCAGATGACTTTTAATACCCAAAAGTTGACGCAATCTCTATATCATTCACATCATTCACATTAACAATCGGCGTAAATGTATGGATGCTGAGCTCATCATCCCATTTTCCATCTACCGCTCCCTGTATTTCAAACTTATAGCAATAACATTTCTTCTGCGGATTATAGTAATATGTGATTGCAGCTTCATTATAATCCTCCTTTAGATCGAGGTTCCTGTCCGCATATTTTTCCCTGATTGCCGCAAGAGATTTCTCATAAACCTCCTTCTTGCTGACAAAACGTTCGGGATCTGTCTCTCCGGTCATCGTTGCATCTCTGAAAACAATGTAATAAATATAACCTGATTCATAAGTTACACTTGCCGCCTTGCCTGTTTGTATTCCATCCCGGTATTCATCATAGGTAACGGTCTGACCGTCATCGGTTGGCATATCTGTGCGAAGTTCACCGGTCACGCCAAGCAGTTCTCCCATGATCTTTTCGACATCCTGAGAGGTATATACAAGCTCTTTTGGCATCTCGTTCACCGGCTTGATCCTCTCGTAGCTGAAAACATCTTTGTTATCCTCCGAAGCCCAATATCGATAATATTCCTCTGGAAATATACTGGCAGCGTCAGGTTTTCCACTACGCAGAATCCCCCAGATGATGCCTCCGATGATCAGAATCGCAGCTACGGCAATGAGGCCTTCGGTCAAACGGTTGCCTGACCTCACTTCCTTCTTCTCAATCAGTTCATCCTTTTGAATTTCCGCATCTGATACAAAATCAGCCCGGGCTCCACCGATTCCATCCAGCAAATGCTTTGCAGCTTCAGTTCTATCGTTTTTGTTCATACTGATATACCCTCCTGTTCCAAAGATTTGCGAAGCCTTTTTCTCATTCGATGAAGCGTTACCATTGCCTTGTTTTCGGAAATGCCCTGTGACTTTGCAAGTTCACTGAATGAGTAACCGTACCAGTATCGGCCCAGGAATAATCTTCGATTTTCCGGTTTTTCCTTTTCCAACCATCGATTGATTATTTCCGAAAGAATACTTCTTTCAACAGCATCTTCCACATTATTGCCGGAAGGTATGCTGTCTTCAAGTTCGGAAAGCAGCACCATGTCCATCCCAGCCCCTCTTTTTTCCGCATGGTCCATTCGATGACGACTGAGTGCGATATTTCTTACGATTGTTCCGATATATCCTTTCAGATTCTCCGGCTTCTCCGGAGGTACATTTCCCCACACCTTTAAATAAGCACTGTTAACGCATTCCTCTGCATCCTCTTTCGATTGAAGGATATGGTAGGCAACACTTCGAAAATACGCCCCATAACGGGCATCAAGCTCAGATAAAGCATTTTCATCATGACTGAATAAATGCTCCAGTATTTTATCATCTGACATAAAAGCCTCCCTTAAAGTGCACTTTTAAGACCTGCCGTTTTTGTCTTTCTAATAATAAAGACGCAGGGGAACAACCATATCTTACACTTTATAGATAAAATTGTATAGGACAAGCATGAACCAATCGAAGATTATCCATGACGAGTCTGTGAAAAAACACAATCCTATGTCACCAGAACAACACGAGGCGTTTTCCCATTATAAATCGGAAAACGCCTCTACTTCTTCTATTCATTGAATTCCCCTGCCATGTTTACAGAACAATCAAAGCACATGCCCATAATGCAACCGGAATTGCCGTTCCAACCCATTTCCACATAATCATGTCCTCTTTTTCCTTCTTTTACTTTCGTTACTCCCATCAGAGCAGAATGCAAATCAGTGCGATAGGGGCAACTGCATCTCCGGTCCTACTCAGCAAGTGCTTCCAACAGCGGACGGATAGAGGCCCGGTCTGTCCAGTCTCCTGCCTCGTCCTCCCCTACAGACATGATGGCTTCTTCCCATACCTCGTAGTCGGAAGGGTCCTTCTTTGCCACCATCTTCCGCAGCATCCTGCAAAGAGTGCGGTCCTTAAATGTCATATTCTTCATATCAAATCCACTCTGCTTACTGACAATTCCCACTTACCGCGGGATCCACTGGTTATGTGCAGAGCAATTATCATTTTTGTATGCCCGAACATGGTACCTACGGAAAGTAGACATCTCGGTGTAACGATTGGGGACGGTTCTGTGACGCCCAGAACCGTCCCCAATCGTTACACCGTTACACACCCCTGTTTACTCCAGCTTCAACCACACGGCGGGTCTTACACCCATTTCCGTCTTATAGAAGGACTTTCCTTCTTCATGGATATTTCCGTCAATATCCACATACATGGCGTTCGGTTCGCTCTTCGCAATATCCGCCAGCCACCAGGACGCAACATAGCCGTTCTTTGTCCAGGTAAGGCCGTCATCTCTGGCGGCTTTTGTCGTTTCCGCCACCCGTTGCTCCGGCTCCGGCATATAGTGCAGTACATCATCTTTTGAAAGAAGGAAGATCAGATCAGTTTTCACAAGGATATCCTCGTACTCTTCCTTCTCTGTTCTATGAATATAATAGATGTATGCCTCCCGGTCGGTAATGTCCCAATTTTCATTTCCCTCACCCTTCTTTCCGCATACCAGCCCCCGTTCTTTTTCCTTAAGCCCATAGGTATAGAAATTGTAGTTGATCAGCCGGCACAGCTCCGAGTCCTTCCACTGACTCACATCATCCGAATAATGAAAGGTGTCACTGTTCATCACATACTGGGAAACCAGAAGAATGTGGTCTCCCTCCTTATCCATCACCAGCCAGGGCATCGGTTCCATTTCACGCTTTTCATAATCCAGAAACCACTCTCCGAAATACACCCGATCCCCTATGGAAGCCTCCTTAAGCAGATCGATCTCTTTATTTACCCGGATAATATTTCTGTCAATGTACTGGTACAGCGCAATCCCCTCAGTGATGAGCATAGCGGCAAAGGCAAGGATGAAGGCGATCTTGATCCCGTTCACCACGCTCCTATTCCGCAGCATTTTCTGACGCATCCGAATTGAATCGTCATCCGCAAATTTAGGCGTTTTGAATGATAAAATGATCGGCAAATTCTGTTTGCAGAAATCTATGATCAGCCGGTCCACCTTTGCAAGTCCCCAGGCTGCAACGATGGAAAGCGCGTAGGTATACAAAAGATATAGGAAATCCGGCATCTTAAATCTTTCCCCGGTGTACAGCATCCAACGTAACACGCCGTGAATAAGATATAGTTCCAGACTGATCCCGCCGAGGAAGGTGAGTATCCGGTTTCTGAAAGTGACCTTCAGATTGATCAGACAAAGGAGGAAAATAAAGATCCCGCAGAGGACGATCTGCATAACCAGTGTAAAGAATTTCCCGGGATATCCGGGGTGATACTTCCACTCCTGATAATATCCGAAGTTATTTAGTACCAGCTCCTCTAAAAAGAACCAGCCGATAAAGAGAAATATGGCAGCCGGGAGAAGGATCCTGTACTTTTCCTTCATCACCCGCTTCATCCGCTCCTCATTTTTAGCGATAACGATACCGAGAATAAAGATCAGGGTGGTGTTGTACCACCATTCTCCCATGAACCAGTGACCGTTTACCGTGGTAGTATCGTGGCCGAGGAAAAGGCTCAGTATCACCAAGAGTATGGCAAAGACGGTAAGCTTGATCAGCGCCGTGCGCTCCGATCCCGGTTTTCTGAACCAGAAATAAAATGCGATATATAAAATGATCAGCTCCACAATAAACCAGGCGTTATTGTTCAGTAGCGTGATGCCGAAAAGTGATGTAAACACATGCCGTGTCTCATATATTCTGCCATAGGAAACCATGCACAAGTAAAGGATATTCGTGACCATAAAGGGGATCAGGATCTTCGGCATCCTCTTTCTGAAGAAGCTGTCAAGATACCCTTCTTTTGTCTTATAACTCTTATACAAACCGAATCCGGAGAAGAAAAAGAAAATCGAGGTGAACAGGATCCCCAGGGAATTCCATAGGGTTATGGGTCCCTTCGGCTCAGCGCCGTAATCCGTGATGACCTGCACGGAATGATGCAAAATGATCATTAGTGCCGCAAAGGCCTGTATGGCCTTCGCCTGATCCAAACCCCAGGCTTCTTCACTGAATTCACCCTTTTTGTCGACACCGGCGTGCAGCAAAAAGACGACCATGATTCCCAACGGGAATATCAGAAGCAACCAATCCATCAAAGAATCCTACCCCTTTCATCTCGAGTTAAAACAGTTCAGTTACGATTTAGTACCATGTTTCGTTCTTTCATTTTTGCTTTTCCGGTAAAAGACGCAGAGAAGGGATCCTTTTGGGGATCTTAATAAATATGTGCGTAAGTATATTTCTACGAATTTTGTAACAGATCATGCTCCTTCATACGCTGCCTTAATAATATCATCGATCCCGGCTTCCTCGATGGATACATCTTTGATCGATCCGGTCCGGGAAAGGTCTGCAATGATTTCCGCCGCCGTAACCTCCGCTTTCACGAACCTGTACTTAGCTATGTTTCCTTCATGTTCGATCATTTCACACTTTTCATGCTTCGGTGCAGACTCGTCATAGTACTCGACAGCCAGCGTTTTATACGGAGCAATCCTGTCGGCGATCTCCTTCAGATTACCATCTTCCATCATGACACCATGATTGATGATGATCAACCGTTCGCAAAGTTCCTGTATGTCGCCCAGATCATGCGTTGTCAGAATGACCGTGGTATTTCTGACACTATTGATCTCTTTTATGAACTTGCGAAGGGAATACTTGGAGGAAACATCCAGACCGATCGTGGGCTCATCAAGAAAGAGGACCTTGGGAGAATGCAGCATAGAGGCAACAAGATCTCCCTTTACTCTCTGCCCAAGGGACATCTGTCGCACCGGTTTGCCCATAATCTCCTTGATCCCAAGGATCTCATCCATAACATCGAGGGTCTGATCATAGTCCTTTTGATCGATCTGATAAATGTGCTTCAATAGTTCAAAGCTTTCCTGCAAACGCAGATCCCAGTTCAGCTGCGACCTCTGTCCGAAAACAACGCCGATATTTCTCACGACCTCTTTTCTGTATCTGGTAATATCCCTGCCATCGATCAGGACACTGCCCTTAGTCGGAGTAAGAATCCCGGACATCATTTTGATCGTGGTACTCTTTCCGGCGCCATTTGGGCCGATGAATCCCACAATCTCGCCGGGATCGATATGAAATGACAGATCCTTTACCGCATGAACGGGTATATGTTCTCTCTTTACAAGCCCTTTCAGCGCGCCTTTCAGTCCGCCGTCCTTCTTCTTCAGAATATAGTCTTTGCATAGGTTTTGAACATCTATCATAATCAATTTCCCGCACTTTCATATTTTTTAAGTCCGGCTTTAAAATAAGCCCCCGCCAGAAGCATCACCGCGATGCCGATCAGCAGCGTGACCAAGGGAACCGGCGAAGCCTCACCTATCCCGACCTCGATCCCGAGAAGCGAGGATACCGGATAAAAGGATACCCATCCCACCGGGATCAGGTATGTCAGTATGAACTGCAAACTCTCCGGATACATGGAGATGGGATACATGGTCGTCTTATCCATGATCTCCTGGGTATACTGTCCGAAATCCACAGCATTTCTCGTATGGAATGAAGTGCTGCCGATCAGGATGTATATTCCTCCACGTATCAGCGTTGCTCCGATCAACATGATGATCACCGAGATCACAAAAAGAAATGTCACCTTGATCTCACATTTGATACATCCGTAAATAAATACTATGATTCCCGGGATCAGATCCGTAATGCCAAAGATATTGATATTGGTAAAGAAAAACTGATACAGAACACCAAGGGGTCTGGTCAGATATCTGTCAAATTCCCCCTCGATCACGTACCACCCCATGAACCAGCCCTGTACGAAGAATATCATCGAAAGAGCGTGAGAGATCACCGACAATCCGTATAAGAATGCAAGCTGGCCGTAATTCCATCCATTGATCTCACCAAAGGATTCGACAACGAACCTGATGATGGCAAAGCCCATGATAAACTGCAGTGGATTTGAGATCAGCCAGCCTGCAATACTTGATGGGTATTCGATGATCGTCATGAATGCCATTTTTATCGATTGCCATGTAACATCAAGGTAATGGCACAGCGTACGAAACATTTTCATCATGATCATCCTCCCTGCACCATAACTTTTCTTGTCGCCCTGTTCTGAACATAATAAAAAAGAACAGACAGCGCGATCAGCCACAGGAACTGTATCTTCATCTGCGCTATGTGCTCGACCCAATCTCCTCTGCCGATATAGATGCTCAGCGGTAATTGATAGATATATACAAACGGAAGGGCGTTAAGTACATTTGCCACACCCTCCGGGAAAAACCATACCGGAATGATGCTTCCGGACAGGAGTCTGATCAGGTGCTTCTTGACCTGGAGCAATGCGGAAATATTCATCGTCCTGAAGGCAATCATCCCGAACAACGCGGCAAGCAGCCAGTTGATCAGGAACGACTCCATGACCGAGAGAATAAACAGCGGAAGCGCACGGATATCAGCCATAACCGGTGCTTTGATCATGAGGGATCCGATCAGGAGTATGGGGATCATATTTTGAAAGATCAAAGCGATAATACTCCCGATATCTTCCGCAAAATACATCCCGAATAGATTGACCGGCCTGATCATATCTGTGGCCACGGTTCCCTTTACGACACTTTGCTCAATCCTTCGCTCCACATTTGTTATGAGAAGCACCGACAGCGCGGATGAAATGACTATGTATGTAAGCATGCTTTGCGCATCAACATCACCGACCATACTCTGATCCTTATACAGCGCTTTCCAAAAATAGGCCGACGTTATCATGATGATCGTCTGCATGATAATGTTTCCATATACATTGAACTCATATGTCATACTCTTTATGATTTGAGTTTTGATGATATAGATATACTTCATTACTTTCACCTTTTGTTCGGTATTTATCATTCACGATCTAAAGCCGGTATCCAATGTTTTCTCTTTTATAGACACGGCCCCCTTCATCCTGCTAATAATTATCAGCCCCATTATAGCTAATAAATGTTAGCCTGTCAAGATTTAAGACGTATGTATGATTGATATATCCAAATGTCGTATAGACGGAAACAGGACCGGTGACTGGTTTCATCGAATGGGTTAAAACCCCAATTTCTCAATAATTGTATCTATATTCATAAAAATCTCGGCGGGGAAGCCGCCTATCTTCGATATCTATTTTTTATCAGCAGGGATTCTCCCGTCATTTCCGCCGGCTTCTCCATCCCCATCATCTCGATAAGTGTCGGGGCAATGTCAGCCAGACAGCCCCCTCTCTCAGTGTATAGGCGGGATCATAATTCACCAGAATGAAAGGAACAGGGTTGGAGGTGTGGGACGTCAGCGGCTCGCCGGTTTCGTAGTCCACCATCGTTTCGGCATTGCCGTGATCCGCACAGATGAAGAGCTGACCGTCCGCCTCTTCCACAGCCTCCACTACACGCCCGATACACTTGTCGGTGCAGCTGACAGCCTCTATAGCTGCCTTCTCGTTACCGGTATGACCTACCATGTCCGGGTTGGCAAGATTTGCGATGATCACATCATATTCGCCTGAACGGATCTTCTCAACCAGAGTATCACACACCTCCGGCGCACTCATTTCCGGTTTCAGATCATAGGTCGCGACCTTCGGGGACGGGATAAGAAACTCCTGATGAAAGGCAGAATTAAAACTATCCATGAAGGCTCTTCACAGCAGCTCCCACCATATCAGCTCCCATCATTGCTATGTTAACATATTTCTGGAGTCCTGAACATAAAACTCATCTTAACTGCTGCTAACCCTGATCCCGGAATCTGACTGTGAAAGAATGATCCCATCCATGATTATCGGTGAAGACCTCAGTTTATTATTCTGGATGTGACACTTCTGTGACATACGATGTGATAAAGTTGCCACAACAAAAAGAAAACAGCCCTCAGGGCAGAGAAAAACAAGACTGATCAAGGAGGAATACACCATGAATAAGATGAATAAGGTAATCACAATCGACAATATGAATATCACGATCCCCGAAGGTTATACAGAGATCACCGGTGAGGAAGCTGAAAAAATAATAGTATGCAATGGGCCGGCTCCCATGTGGAGTATCTACAATGCAGAAAAGAACGTACTTCTTACCGCAAACAGGATCAGGGCCGGACTTTTCACATCGATATTCATTAATGCAAAGGATATGGCAAACTCCATAAGAAAGAAATATGTATCGGGACTCAGGATAGAATCCGTATACGGAAATACATACAGCGATGTTCGTGAAACATGTGTGGACGGAAATAAGGCATATACCTATTCCTGCACCTACAGAGCGATCTCAAAGGATTATGAGATGGTTGACATGATCCGTGATACCTTCGTTGTCAAGATAAACGACGTGTTCTACTTATTTGAAGCCATCCGCAATGCCGCCGAGGTTATTCCGGGTGCCAATACAACTCCGGTTGTATATGACTCCATTCAGTTTGCGGCTGCATCATAGATACCATTTTACTACACCGGATCACCGGTTTGACATCATTAACTTAATAGTTGGCAAAACCGGGGAAACCCGGCGACGCAAAACTAAAAGGGCCTGTAAAATGGCAGCCAGTTGCAAAAAGATGTGTGCACCAAGGAGGTCTTCAGGAGACTGACCAAGGAACGATTGGGGACGGTTCTGGAACGCTCAGAACCGTCCCCAATCGTTCCATAAAAAATCCGCCCAGCCACATAGTGCTGAGCGGTTTGAGTCAATTCTTGATATGCTGAACCAGACTAAATGAAAAACCTGATGGAGAATACATACCAATAGACTTTGAAGAAGAATCCGTGACAATCCCTGCCGGCGAAGGCTTGAAGCCATGGCTCTCAAGCATTTCCCGTGCCTCATCAAAATCATCGACATTCATGCGGATTGTTATCATATCCTGTTTTGCATTCTCACTTTTAACGATGTCTACATAAAAGCCGTTTGCGTCTTTCATACGAATTCCAACTAGGTCTTCACGACCATCCAGATCATCTTTTGTATGACGCTTCTCAAAGCCGAGTTCTTCAAACAGTTTTATGGTCTTCTCGGGATCGGTCGTAACAATTAGCGGATTGAATGATGTGATTTTCATTATGTTTTCCTCCTTGTTTTTTCAAGATATACCAATTCTATCAGATGAATGAAATTAGTGTCAAACGGAAAAAAAGAAATAAAATGTACACCCTAAAAACCCAATGTCATTAAGTTAAGATGACAAGACAAAGATCTCTATACCAGAAATGGTATAGGGGTCTTTTTTTATAAAATACACTTGACACGAACGGCAAAATGTGCGGCCGCTTTCGCTACTGATTGAATAAAGAGGTAGCGAAAGCGGCCCTTGTAATTAGCAAAGAGTTAATTGCAAGGAGGTGCTTATATGAAACCAAAACACATTAAGAAGCTTTTAATGTCAGAAATTGAAACCGTTGCAAACGCTTCTGATGAGTACTGTTTAAATCCGGGGCGTGATTTTTCACGAAAGCGAAAACTCTCTTTCAAAAAAGTCGTGGAAAGTATTATTGGAATGGGGAGCAAGGGACTTACAAATGAGTTGATTGACATTTTTAATAATGTCCCTGACATGCCCTCGGCCTCTGCTTTTGTACAACAACGAAGCAAAATTAAGCCGGAAGCCTTCAGGGATATATTGGCAGGGTTCACAGAAAAGATAACCAGGCAATCTAACCGATTAAGATTATTGGCAGTAGACGGTTCCGATATTCAAATTGCAACTAATCCAGATGACGAAGACACCTACTTTCCTGGAATAAATGGTCAGAAGCCTTACAGTTTAATCCATTTAAATGCCCTTTATGATCTTGAACAACATATTTATGTTGATTCGAGAATACAAGGGCGTATGAGCTGGAATGAACATATGGCATTGCAAGAAATGGTTGATAAATCAGACATCCGTAAGGCCTTGGTCATTGCAGACAGGGGATATGAATCTTATAACAACATGGCGCATATACAGGAAAAAGGATGGTTCTTTTTGATACGTGTAAAAGATGGAAAAACTGGCATAAAGGACGGATTGCTACTCCCTAAAGAGAATGAATTTGATGTTGATATTTGCTTGAAACTTGTACGAAAACAAACCAACCAAATAAAGGAACTTCTGAAAGATAAAAATAAATACCGATGTATCCCCCATAGCACAAGTTTCGATTATTTACCAGAGAAGACAAGAAAAGCGGATCCTGTCACATTTTATGAATTAAAGTTCAGGGTGGTTCGTTTTGAGATAGGATCTGATAGTTATGAAACAGTACTCACGAACCTTGACAAAGACACGTATCCGGCGACAGAGTTAAAAAGGCTGTACGCTGCCCGCTGGAGAATTATGCAGATATCGGCATAATTCTCCATATGCCGATATTTTAGAAATGCCGATAAATTTTCTGCAAGATCCCATGCCTGACCCAATGTCAGGCACAGGTAATAAACTATCGGCATTTATTTCAATCCACAAAGCCGTTTGATAGCATCTTCGTCATTGGCATACTTGAACACCACATCATCCTTAAAGACGGAACTGTCACTATCGCTAAGTTTATGCAGTGCTTCCCGCTTCATCTCTTCAGTAATCTTGGCGTAGAAACGAGTCGTTTCTATATTCGAATGACCAAGCCATTCAGATATAGTAGGGAGTGGCACCCCTGCCTGATACAGGTGCATTGCCCTCGTCCTTCGCAGAAGATGTGAATGCAGATGGATTAGATCTGGATTGCTTTTGCAAACCTCTGCTTCACATCCTGCAAGTATGCGGCTGACATTATCACTGGACATTTTGTTTCTCCGGCCATTTCGGAAAGAATAAAACACCAGATTCTCCGAAGTCTTGTCTGGATGGTATTTTTCGCAGTAACCTTCAAACTGGCTCCATATTTCCTTGGATAAGGGTGTAATCCTATGTTTCTTTCCTTTTCCGTAGAAATGGACATCAGCCTCCCCGTTGGATGTCGCTTTAACATCAAGGAGTTTTAGTGACAACACCTCGTTTATCCGTGCACCGCTTTCATACAGAAGCGACAGGAGAAAACGATCTCTTATAGCTTCACGGTTGCTATCCGTACTTTTAAGAATCAGGTACACATCATTAACTGAAAGCCATGTAAAATCGATGACCCTTTCATCATCAACATCGCTTATCTCGCGGATTGCCTCATACTCATCGAGGGAGATTGCGTTCTTTTTATAAAGGTACTTGCAGAACCCCCGCAGATCTGACAGACGATGGTTTATGGTCGGCGCCACATTTTTGCGTTCAGATTTCAACCAAGCCATGAATTCTACTATGTTTTTCTGGCTGAAGTCAGATGACTGCATTGTTAGGACAGTCACCTTTTTTTCGGATTCAAGGAATGTCACGAACAGATTTATGCTATATCTGTACGAGTCGATTGTGTCTTTATCGCGATTCCTGACACCCGGAAGGTAGGTTCTCATAAATTCACCCATAAGCGATACAAGGCGTGGATCCGTAGCATTAATCCTCATCTTCCGGCACCCCCTTTCCATAAACCCGGGAAAGGAGATCCCAATCTACGGCTTTGGACTTACGCAGATTCTCTGGAAGAAGGTGGATATAATAAAGCGTTGATGTGAGTTCTGAATGCCCCATATATGCCGAAAGGTACGGCAACAATTCCATCACATCCTTACCGTTGTTTATCCATCGGATTATATTACGCGAAGCAAAAGCATGTCGCAGATCATAAGGCCTTGGAGTCCCCCTCCATGAAATGCCGTTCTTTGAGATTAGGTTCCTCCATACTTGGTTATACCATGATGTTTCATATGGTGTGCCGTCCCATTTTTGAAAGAACCATTGCCTCTTTCCTGCTACGGAATCGTATTTCCTGCAGAGAGCGCACATATCCTCTGACATAATGATATGCCGATCCTTGTGCCTCTTGGACTGCCGTATATAAACGTCTCCTGTAACCAGGTCTACATCCTTGGTACGTATCGCAGGAGGCTCCTGCGGGCGAAGACCACAGCAGTAAAGCAACCGGCTATACACCGGAAGCACAACCTCTGGCAAATATCTTTTCCCACAGGTTTTGCCAACATATGAGTCAATCGTTTTGAATAGCCCAGAGAGTTCATCATCAGTAAACAAGTAGGGATTGAAGGCTATGCGCTTTACTACATAGTCGTCATCCGGTATGTAATCGTCATATCCAAGGAAGTTTAGGTATTTCGTGTACTCCCGCAGGAGAGAGATGAATGCGGCTTTACTGTTGATAGTGTAAGGGTAATAAGCGAGCCACTCGTCTACCATTTCCTGGGTAATGCGATCAGACAGGGGATGGTTCTTTACACAAAAGTTTATAAATGGAGGAACCGAGTTCCTGTATGTGGAGGTGGCGTATCCGACGGACTGACGATATTTCATCATCTCATCAAATGCGTCATTGAGTTTTTTATCAAGGGTCATGTTCCAGCACCTCCCTCCAAGGATCTGGTGCTTTCTGTATGCCCAAAATAGAACCCGTTGGTAATAGGCACATCCGAAAAGTCCATTGCCACGAATGATATCTGGTGTGTATCGTGTGTGATGTACGGCTTATCCTCGGTAATGGATTTGTGTCCCATCATCTGAGACGCGGTTTCAATGGGAACTCCTCTTGAAACCATAACCGTTTCAAAGGAACGTCGTAAACTATGGAACCCTCTGAATGCGATTTTTGATACGCCTGCTTTTTCGCAATACTTGTCAATCATGCTGCCAAATCCCTTTGACAGTCTTCGATACGGAGCCTTTACTGTTACGAAAACCTCAGGAATATCGCATTTAGGACGCCAGTCGAGGATATAGTCAGCCAAGGCATTCATGGTGGCACCGTTCATTTCGGATACGATTGGCGTATGAGTTTTTGACTGTACTACGGATACTTTGTGATTGTGCCAATCTATGTCCGATAACTTAATGCCTATGATGTCGATTCCGCGAAGCCCGGTGCAGTATGCGACGAGTATAATCGCCAGATCCCTCTTGCCAATGGTACTGTCTGTATCAGCTGCATGAGCTATTCCTGAAATCTCATCTTCGGAGTAGGCTGGGATAATGCGCCGGTGGTCATTCTTCAGTTTCAGCAGAGTATAATCACGGTGCAGGTAACAGTTTCCATGAGCCCGAAGGTACTCTGTGGCGTACTTTACACACCTTAACGTACGTCCGGTACTGCCTCCGTTTGAAATCGGTACTTCGTCAATCAGAAATGACATGACTGTAGTGTCATCAATGTGTTCCGGCTTTATCCCGCACTGTTCAGCGTACCACAGAAAATGTCTGGTGGGGGCTCGAAGATCGTTTTTTGTTGCGTTACTGATAGGGTAACTGTCGAGTATCATTTCAACGAGTCTGCTTGTTTCGTCGGATACGATATACTTGAGCGGATGAGATTTAGTGCTCGGAAAATCAACAACGCCGCTTTCCGCAAGTGAAGACAGCATACGGATAACACGCAGTTGGAATCGATGATATTCTTTGCATATTTCACCAGAAGAACACCTTGTGTCAAGATTGTCCTTGTATGAATCCATCAACTCCGGACTGTAGGAATCAACCTGTGATGACTGTGCAAAGCGTACTATCGAGTTGCAAGTAATCTGATACTGTTCTATAGAAACTTCCAGTATTCCGTAGGCTCTCACCTCCTTCATGAGCTGATCAGTCAATGGTTTTAGTAACGGGTAGGATTTTACCATACACGGCCTCCTTTCTATAGCGATGACTAGTTACATCTCTATAGTAAGAAATGCCGATATGTTTATAAAGTCCTGTAAATCCAATATTTCAGAAAGTCAAAAATCGGCATTTCTAAAATATCGGCATATGGGGAATTGAAACATCATTCCGAGATTTAAAGTATACGTTAGGGATGCTTGATTTTCATTCAAAAAAGGTGATGTGCATCCATCAAGAAATCTATGCACATCTGATTATGTATAACTTTTCTGAAATGATTACCTCGCACGTAGTCATTGCTAAAAAGCAAAGAAAGCATACATATAAAGCAAACTTCTC
>Ga0310691_10004677_pt1 | contig 15303 bp, 13 predicted proteins | sample 176DNAGHGlowgp2_FD_203887 | JGI IMG/M metagenome (GOLD analysis project Ga0310691, IMG submission 203887) | Sheep rumen microbial communities from Palmerston North, Manawatu-Wanganui, New Zealand - 1766 DNA GHGlow gp2 (v2) (version 2) | ecosystem: Host-associated > Mammals > Digestive system >...
TCGTAGGCACGGGCGGCGACCGCAAGAACACCTTCAACATCTCCACGACGAGCTGTTTCGTCATTGCCGGCGCAGGCTACAAGGTGGCCAAGCACGGCAACTACGCCGCCACCAGCGTCAGCGGAGCATCGAACGTCATACAGCACCACGGCATCAAGTTCACCGACGACCTGGACCGCCTGAACCGTTCGCTCAACGAGGCCGGCATCGTCTATCTGCACGCACAGCTCTTTGCCCGTGCCATGAAGTTCGTAGGCCCCATCCGCAAGGCGCTGCAGTTCCCCACCATCTTCAATCTGCTGGGACCGCTCGTCAACCCCTCGCAGCCCCAGTGCCAGCTGCTCGGCGTGGCCAACCTCGACCAGATGCGACTCTACCAGCAAGTGTACCAGAAGATAGGCATCGACTACGGCATCGTCAACAGCATCGACGGCTACGACGAAATATCGCTCACCGGGCCCTTTAAGGTCACCACCAAGCAGTACGAACGCATCTTCCAGCCTCAGGACCTGGGCTTCGACATCGCCACGCCCGATGAGCTGGTAGGCGGTGCCACCGAAGACGAGGCCGCCCAGATTTTCGACGCCGTGCTGGAGAACCGCGCCCTGCCGGCCCAGAAGAACATTGTGCTGGCCAATGCCGCCTTCGGCATACAGGTGCTCGAGCACGGCCAGAAGAGCATCGAGGAGTGCATCGCCATCGCCCGCGAGTCGATAGACAGCGGCGCCGCCCTCCGAACGTTTAAAAAATTCGCTGAACTGAACAGTTAATAACACCGGGGGCTCGAGACATCGAAGCACCGAAGCCCCCGATTTCCACTATACCCACTATGCCCACCACCGACATTCTTCACGACATCATCGTCACCAAGCGCGCCGAGCTGGAACAGCTGACGGCCAAGAAGCCCTCTATGCGCCAGGCCCTGCTGGGGTCAGCGTCCGGCATCATTGCCGAGTTCAAGCGCCGCTCGCCCTCCAAGGGCTGGATCAGACAGGAAGGCCGCCCCGACGTGATTCCCCTGTCGTATCAGCAGCACGGCGCCGCCGCCCTCAGCATCCTGACCGACCAGCAGTACTTCGGCGGTCACGACGACTTCATTCGCACGGCCCGGCAAAGCGGCGTCACGCTGCCCGTCCTGTACAAGAACTTCGTGGTCAGCGAAGCGCAGCTCTACCAGGCCCTGCTCTGCGGCGCCTCGGCTGTACTGCTTATCGCTGCCTGTCTCTCACGGCAAGCGTGCAAGGAGCTTCTGGACAAGGCCCACGCCCTGGGACTGGAGGTGCTGCTCGAGATGCATTCGGAGGCCGAGCTGGCCTACGCCGAGCTGGGGCCCGACCTCTGCGGCATCAACAACCGCAACCTGGGCTCGTTCCATACCGACGTGGAGAACAGCTACCGCCTGGCCGAACGCCTGCGCGCCGTATGCGGCGCAGGCCCCGTGCTGGTCAGCGAGAGCGGCATCTCGGCCCCCCGGACGGTCCGCGAGCTGCGCGAGGCCGGTTTCCGTGGCTTCCTCATCGGCGAGACGTTTATGAAGGCCCCCGACCCGGGGGAGGCCCTCGGCGACTTCATTGCGCAAATATGACCCGGAACCGTAAACGCCGAACAGTGCACTCAGAACGATGAACTATCAACTGATTAAGGTCTGCGGCATGCGCCATGCCGACAACATCCGCCAGGTGGAGGCGCTGGGGCCCGACTGGATGGGCCTCATCTTCTGGCCTCGGTCCAGTCGCTACGTAGACCGGCGCCCCGACTATCTGCCCACACGTGCCAGGCGCGTCGGTGTCTTTGTCGACCAGCCGGCTGACGAGATAGTCCGCATCGCCCGTGACTACCGCCTTGACGCCATCCAGCTGCACGGCCACGAGACGCCCGCCGACCTCAACCGCCTGCGCGACGCCCTCGACGCCAGCCACGGCGCAGGGCCCGACGGACAGACGGCGGCGGCAGGCACGGCGCCGGTACTCATCAAGGCCTTCAGCATCGGCACGGCCGACGACCTGGAGCGCACCGGCGACTACGACGGCGCGGCCGACTACCTGCTCTTCGACACGAAGACGCCGCTGGCCGGCGGCAGCGGCCGGCAGTTCGACTGGCGTGTGCTGGACGCCTACCACGGCACGACACCCTTCCTGCTCTCGGGCGGCATAGGCCCCGACGACACCGGGCGTCTGGCAGCCTTCCACCACCCGCGGTGCATTGGCATCGACCTCAACTCGCGCTTCGAACTGGAGCCCGGCCTGAAGGACATCGGAAAACTGAAAACATTCATCAAAAAAATAAGAGAACTATGAACAAGATTAATACCCTCTTCGCCCAGCGAGGCGACCGCAAGTTGCTCTCGCTCTACTTCTGTGCAGGCTGTCCCACACTCGACGGCACTGCCGACGTGATACTGACCATGCAGCGCCGCGGCATCGACTTCATCGAGGTCGGCATACCCTTCAGCGACCCCCTGGCCGACGGCCCCGTCATACAGACCGCCGCCACACGCGCCCTGAAGAACGGCATCAGCCTCCAGCTGATTTTGGACCAGCTGAAGGCCGTCAAGGACCAGGTCAGCGTGCCGCTCATCCTGATGGGATACCTGAACCCCATTCTGCACTACGGCATAGAGCGTTTCTGCCAGGCCGCCGCCGAGGCCGGCGTCTCGGGACTCATCATTCCAGACCTGCCCTTCGACGACTACCTCAGCACCGTGCGCCCGGCGACCGATAGGTACGACCTCAGGGTCATCATGCTCATCACGCCCGAGACCTCTGACGAGCGCATCCGCTTCATCGACCAGCACACCGACGGGTTCATCTACATGGTGTCCTCGGCTGCCATCACCGGCGCACAGCAGTCGTTCGACGAGCAGAAGCAGGCCTACTTCCGCCGCATAGACCAGATGCAGCTGCGCAACCCCCGCATGATTGGCTTCGGCATTTCCAACGCCCAGACCCTCAAAGCCGCACAGGACCATGCCGCCGGCGCCATCATAGGTTCGAAGTTCGTCACCCTGCTCGACGAAGCCGAAGGCAACTGCGACCTCGCGCTCGACCGTTTCTTCGACGCCCTGGCGCACTGAAACCGGGTTCGTCCGGCACCCGCGGCACCCCCGTTCGCCACCCGCCGATGTCCGCTTCATGTCCAGTATTTGTCCAGTATATGTCCAGTGTTTGTTCAGTGAATGACTGAACAAACACTGGACATATACCGTCCTTACACTTGACAGGAAGACGAGGGGGAGGCACGAAGAAGAAAAAACGGACTTTTCTTTGGTACTCTGAACATTTCTTCGTACCTTTGTAGCCCATCTACTGAAAACGAATACAAACAAAATACTAAGACCGTTATGAAAAGACTTATCCAGACGCTGCTCTTGAGCGCCCTTGGACTGCTGACCGTTCAGGCCCAGGGGTGGAACGAGGCGCAGTACCGGCAGATTGAGCAGAGTATCCGCGTGCCACAGTTTGCAGACCGAATTTACGACATCACCAAGTACGGGGCACTGACCGAAGAAGAGGCCGCCCGGAAGAAGAAGCTGACCCTCGAGGAGAAGGCCGCCAAGAACCAGAAGGCCATCCAGAAAGCCATCGACAAGTGCTCAGACAAGGGCGGCGGCCGCGTGGTAGTGCCCGCAGGAAAGAAGTTCCTCACGGCAGCCATCCAGCTGAAGTCGGGCGTCAACCTGGTCATAGAGGACGGCGCCGTGCTGGAGTTCGCCTTCACACCCGAGCTGTACCCCATCGTACCCACGCGCTGGGAGGGACTGGACTGCTGGAACCTGTCGCCCCTCATCTACGCCTACCAGGCCCGCGACATAGCCATCACCGGCCGCGGCACCATTGACGGCGGCGGCTCGAAGCAGACCTGGTGGCCCTGGTGCGGCAACAAGAAGCACGGAGCCAAGGAAGGCGGCATCAGCCAGTGGGGCGGCAGCCGTGCACGACTGCTGAAGGCGGCCGAGGACGGCGTGTCGATGAACGAGCGCCGCTTCGGACCCAAAGACGGACTGCGCCCGCAGATGATAAACCTGAACCAGTGCAAGGGCATACTCATCGAGGACGTCACCCTGCTGCGCTCACCCTTCTGGGTCATACACCCACTGCTGTCGGAAGACATCACCGTGCGCGGCGTACACATCAACAACGAGGGTCCCAACGGTGACGGATGCGACCCCGAGTCGTGCGACCGCGTGCTGATAGAGAACTGCTACTTCAACACCGGCGACGACTGCATAGCCATCAAGAGCGGACGCAACAACGACGGCCGCGAGGGCGGACAGGGACGCTATGCCGGACGAGCCTCGAAGAACATCATCATACGCGACTGCAAGTTCCAGAACGGCCACGGCGGCGTCGTCATCGGCTCCGAGATAAGCGGCGGCTGCCAGAACGTCTTTGCCGAGAACTGCGAGATGGACTCTCCGTCGCTGGACCGCGTGCTGCGCATCAAGACCAACTCGTGCCGCGGCGGCATCATTGAGAACATCAATATGCGCAACGTCACCGTAGGGCAGTGCGGCGAGGCCGTGCTGAAGATAAATACCGACTACGAGCCACGCGAGGTGTGCTGCCGCGGCTTCTACCCCACCGTGCGCAACGTGTCGATGGAGAACGTGACGTGCAACAAGTCAAAATACGGCGTGATGATAGTAGGCTACGACGACCCGAAGCTCAGCTACACCATCAGCGACATCACCGTCAGGAACTGCCGCTTCAACGGCGTCACCAGCAAGCATATAAACCAGATAGGACGGGCCGAGCGCGTCAAGTATGACAACCTGCTCATTAACAACTCACTGGTACTGCAGGACATGCCCTACAAACACTACTCCGAGTGGCTCACCTACAGCGAGATGCAGCGCGTGCCAAGACCCTACCTGCTCGACTTCGCCAAGGAACCCAAGTGGAGCTACGTCATGGGCATCGAGCTCGAAGGCATGCTGGACACCTACCTGCGCTACGGCGGCGAGAAGATTCGCCAGTACTGCCAGGAATACACCGACACGATGATAAACGCCATGGGCGACATCCGCGGCTATGACATACTGGACTACAACCTTGACAACGTGCGCACGGGACACTTCGTCACCCGCATGTACCAGCAGTGGCCCGAGGAAAAGAACCTGCTGGCCATGCAGACCATGATGAAGCAGCTGAGCGACCAGCCCCGTACCGTGGCCGACAAGGTGTTCTGGCACAAAGCCATCTACGCCTACCAGGTATGGCTCGACGGCATCTTCATGGGACTGCCCTTCCGCTGTCTGACAGCACCCATCACCGAGGCCAAGGGCGGCAAGAAAGCCATCAACGCCATCTACGACGACGCCGTGAACCAGCTGCGCACCACATACCAGCGCACACTGGACCCCAAGACCGGGCTGAACCGCCATGCCTACGACGAGACGCGCAAGACCTTCTGGGCCGACCCGGAGACCGGACTGTCGCAGCACTGCTGGGGCCGCGCCCAGGGATGGTACACCATGGCCCTCATCGAGGTGCTCGACGCACTGCCCGAGGACTATGCCTTCCGCGGCGACGTAATAGAACTGCTGCGCAAGGACCTGGACGCCATACTGAAGTGGCAGGACAAGGAAACCGGACTGTGGTACCAGGTGATGGACGCACCCGGTCAGGAGGGTAACTATCTGGAGTCTACCTGCTCGTCCATGTTCACCTACGCCCTGCTGAAGGCCTACCGTAAAGGATATGTGGACCGCAAGTACCAGGAGGCCGGCATCCGTGCCTACAAGAGCATGATAGACCACTTCATACAGGTGAATGCCGACAAGACCATCTCGCTGACCCGCTGCTGCGAAGTGGCTGGACTGGGGCCTGCCGCCACCCCCGACGTTGTGGCAGCTATGAAGCGCATCAACCCCAAAGGCTCGGTGAAGGAGAACCGTCGCCGCGACGGCTCCTACGGCTACTACCTCTCAGAGCCCATCCGCGCCAACGACGCCAAGGGCGTAGGGCCCTTCCTCTGGGCGTCGCTCGAAATGGAAATGCTGGGCTACACCACCGAGAACCTGAAGTAAGCCCCCCAAACCCTAAACACATAAAGGAAAAAGACTCCAAAGAAAATTAAGGAAAGCTATAAATGGGAAAGAATATGAAGAAAACACTATTAGCATTAGCCGCCATGGCCTTCTCAGGCATCGCCATGGCACAGGCCCCTGCCTTTCCAGGGGCAGAGGGACACGGACGTTATGTCACAGGCGGACGAGGTGGAACGGTTCGTCACGTAACTAATCTAAGTGGTAAAGACATTGAAGGCTCCTTCCGTAGGGCTGTGGGCTACGGCAACAGTATTGTGGTCTTCGATGTGGCAGGAGTGATTGAGTTGGAAGCTGATGTTACCTTTAAGGACAACATCACTATCCTTGGACAGACTGCCCCCTCTCCCGGTATTACTCTGCGCTACCGAACCATACAGCCGGGCAACAACAACATCATCCGATTCATCCGCATTCGCCGTGGTGAAGAGAAGAACATCAACGACGGGGCCGATGCCATCTGGCAGCGACAGAAGCATGACATCATCCTCGACCACTGCTCCTTCTCGTGGAGCATCGACGAGGTGGCCTCCTTCTATGATAATCGTGATTTCACGATGCAGTGGTGTTCAGTGGCAGAAGCATTGGCTAATCCCGGACATTCGAAAGGTGAACATTGCTATGGTGGCATCTGGGGTGGCAAGCAGGCCTCTTTCCATCATAATATGATAGCGCATGTACAGAATCGTGCTCCACGCCTCAATGGTGCCCGATATGGTTGGCAAGGATATGACAAAACAAAATATGCAAATACCATTCAGGCTGAAATTGTAGACTTGCGCAATTGCGTGATGTACAACTGGGGACAAGGAAATGGTGCCTATGCCGGTCAAGGCGGCTATCACAACATCGTCAACAACTATTATAAGGCAGGGCCAGCCACGAAGAACAAAACTCGTGTGTTCCAATGTGGACACACTAATAATGACAAAGATGACAACGGCAAAGCCATCGATCCCGAAGGCAAACACATCTATGGTCATTTTTATATCAACGGTAACTACGTGACCGCAGCCTCTTCACCTGCCAACTATGACTGGAAGGGCGTTATCGTTGACAATGGAAACAATACGATCAAAGACACCATCAAACTCAGTGAGCCTGTTATTACCGGTGACATTACCACCCATTCTGCCCAAGTGGCTTATGAAAGAGTATTGCAGAATGTAGGTGCTTCGCTTTATCGCGATGCAGTGGATAGCCGTCATGTAGAGGAAGCCAAGAACGGCACAACAACCTATACGGGTTCTGCAACAAAGCAAGGCGACGGCAGTACTATCACACACCAGCCGGGAATCATCGATTTCGTAAAAGACCAAGGTACCTATACGTTAGAGACGGCAACGCGTCCTGAAGGTTTCGATACTGACGGTGATGGGATACCCAATGACTGGGAGATAGCCAATGGACTGAATCCTAATGACGCCAACGACGGTAAGCTGAAGACTCTTGACACCGAAAAGGGATGGTATACCAATCTTGAGGTCTATGCAAACTCTCTTGTCGAGGACATCATGAAGGCCGGCAATGCTGGTGGAGAGAGTAACTTCACAGAGTACTACCCCACTTCCAAGTCCACGGGCATCATAGCCACACGGACCTCTGCCATTCAATCCACCGAATACTACGACCTGAACGGCAGACGGCTACAAGAGCCGCAGCGGGGCATCAACATCCGCGTAGAGCGTATGGGAGACGGGCGGTCCGTCACCTCGAAGGTTATCAAGTAGAGCGGGAATGGCATAAGACACATAAGGGAAGACTCTTGCCGGGTCTTTCCTTTTTCTTTAAAGAGTGTTAAAAGAGTAGAACTGGAATTGTTTTATAATGAGATTATAATTATCTTTGCATAAGATGAAACGCGCAGTACTTTTATTCTTGTGGGCATGGTCGGTGGCCGTTGGTGCTACGGAGTACGATCAGGACAAGCCCTTTGGCTTCTGTACAGTAGCCTCGCGCACCGATGCGAGCAAGACCTTTGAGTGTACGGGGGGAGGATGTTATACATACCCCATTCCCGAGGGCTTTGCCGGCAGGGTGACAGTACTGACGTCTGACGGTCCTGAGAAGGACATGAAGGCAAAGATAGAAGAGAGTATCAAGAACTGCGACGTCATCATACTGGATGGTTCAAAGGGCGACTTCATCGTGTCGGCCAATGTGGAGTGTCGGGCCAGCAACCGCACCATTATCGGCATCCATAACGCGCGGCTCAGCACTCGGTGGAAGGTGACGCCGAAACTGAGGCGTGAGCTGGAGAACATCGGTATACCGCACATGAGCACCAGCCGCGGCACCGGAGGGCTGTTGCCTGGCGGGGCCAAGGTGGGCGAGCAGGCCGAGTTCTACACCCGTAAGTTCATCATCTGGCAGACGGGCGACACCGCAGAGCACTTCCGCAAGGCGGGCACCATGAGTCTGCGCCGCTGCCAGAACGTCATCATCCGCAATATTACCTTCATCGGTCCGGGAGCCATCGACGTGGGAGGCAACGACCTGCTGACTTTCAACGAGGTCAGGAACAGCTGGGTGGACCACTGCACGTTCATTGACGGGCAGGACGGCAACTTCGACATCAGCAGTTCGTCAGACTACAACACCGTCAGCTGGTGTACGTTTAGCTATACGGAGCGTTCCTTCATGCACCAGAACACCAATCTCGTAGGCTATAGCGACCGCGAGAAGCCGGGATTCCTTAGCACTACCTTTGCCTTCAACTGGTGGGGCACGGGGTGCAGACAGCGTATGCCCATGGGACGTATGGGCAAGATACATGTGCTGAACAACTACTACAGCAGCACCAATGCCACCAACTGCATTAACCCGCGCAAGGACTCCGAGTTTCTAATAGAGGGGAACTACATCGAGCAAAGCATCAGGAAGTACTACAGCCAGGAGCATGCCAAAGCCGTGACGTGGACTGCCGACAACAACGTTGGCGAGGGTCGCAGTGTGCCGGCATCGGTGGGCGACACCGTCAGCGTACCCTACTCGTACAGCGCCGCCCCCAGCAGCGAGGTTCCCGCCCTTGTAAAGGGCCATGCCGGAGCGACGCTGTACAAGTAAACAATAAAAATGCAGGTTCTGCGTTATAGTATTGTTATGCAAAAGAGCTTGTACCTCACGATGTTGTTGGCAGCTGCCCTCCTGTTGCTGACGGGATGCGGGGCTGAGCAGGCCATGAAGAAGGGAGACCGGTTTTATGCCCTCGGCGAGTATTTCGATGCCTCCAGTCAGTATAAGAAGGCCTATGCCCAGACGCCTAACAAGGAGCGCAAACTACGCGGTCAGCGAGCACTGAAGCTGGCCGACTGCTACCGCCGCATCAACTATACACAGAAGGCTATTGCCGCCTACAACAATGCCATCCGCTACAAGCAGGGCGACTCTCTGACCCTGTTCCACCTGGCCCAGCAACTGATGAAGAATGGCAACTACAAGGAGGCTGCCAAGCAGTATCAGGCGTTTCTGGACTCACTGCAGGGAGACAATTCCAAGTTTACCCTTGTTTACTCGCAATTAGCAAAGACGGGGTTGCGCTCGGCTCAGCAGGCTCCGGAATGGAAGAAGCGGGGCTCCGATTATACCGTGAAGCGAGAGAACTTCTTCAACTCACGACGTGCCGACTACTCGCCTATGCTTTCTGGCGAGGAGAACAACCAGCTGTTCTTTACCTCGACGCGCAACCAGGCCAGGGGAGACGAATACAGCGGCATTACCGGAACGAAGAATGGCGACATTTTTGTGTCGACGAAGGACGACAAGGGAAAATGGCAGAAGCCCGAGGTGATAGACAGCGAGTTGAACACCGACTTCGACGAGGGTGTCTGCTCGTTCTCGCCCGACGGACGTACGATGTACCTGACCCAGTGTAAGACCGACCCCGACTTTCCGCGCTATGCAGCCATCGTCACGTCCAGCCGTTCGGATGCAGCATGGAGCAAGGCTAACGAGCTGAAGCTGACGCGCGACACGCTGTCGGCCTACGCCCACCCTGCCGTCTCGCCCGACGGCCAGTGGCTCTACTTTGTCAGCGACATGCCGGGCGGCATGGGGGGCTACGACATCTGGCGCGTCAGGCTAACCACCAGCGGCACTGGAGGCGTAGAGAACCTGGGGGCACCCGTCAACACACCGGGCGACGAGCTATTCCCCACGTTCCGGCCCAATGGCGACCTTTACTTCTCGAGTAACGGCCACGAAGGTATGGGCGGACTGGACATCTATATTGCCAAGGTGGTGGACAACGTCAGCGCTAATGATAGTCTGGCACACCGTACGTCAGGATATACCGTCACTCACCCGGGATTCCCGCTCAACTCGCAAGGCGACGACTTCGGCATGACCTTCGAGGGACTGAAGAACCAAGGCTACTTCTCGTCAAACCGCGGCGATGCCAAGGGCTGGGACCACATATACTCGTTCTACAACCCGGAAATTATACAGACCGTCAAGGGCTGGGTTTACGAGAAAGACGGCTACGAGCTGCCCTCTGCACAGGTCTACATGGTGGGCAACGACGGCACCAACCTGAAGCTGAGCGTGAAGGGCGACGGCTCGTTCACCCAGGAGATACGGCCCGGTGTGGACTATGTCTTCCTGGGCACCTGCAAGGGATTTCTGAACCATCAGGAGCAGCTGCGCGTAGAGCCTGTCAAGAAGTCAGAGGAGTACGTATTGCAGTTTCCGTTGGCCAATATCATGGCCCCGGTGCTGATAGACAACATTTTCTACGACTTCGACAAGGCCACGCTGCGTCCGGAGTCGAAGGAAGCCCTGGACCAGTTGGTGAAGCTTCTGGAGGAGAACCCCAACGTCACCATCGAACTGTCGGCCCATACCGACTACCGTGGTTCGGCAGAGTATAACAAGCGGCTGTCACAGCGACGTGCCGAGTCGGTCATCCGCTACCTGATAGAGCATGGCATAGCTGCCGACCGTCTGACCCCTGTGGGCTATGGCAAGGAGCGCCCGAAGGAGGTACGCCGAAAGCTGACGGAGAAATACCCCTTCCTGAAGGAAGGCGACGTGCTGACCGAAGAATACGTCAAGGCCTTGTCGGAGGAGGAACAGCAGGAGGCGTGCAACCAGCTGAACCGACGCACCGAGTTCCGCGTGCTGCGCACCACCTACGGACTGTTTGAGAAATAAGAATGAAAGAGCTGAAGAATTGAAGGATATGGATAGAAAGATTAGAAAGCTATTAGCCCTCTTGGCTTTCATGCTGCCTTCGCTGGTCTCAGCGCAGTGGCGCATTGGTGTCAATGGAGGTGCAGACCTGAACCACTTTATTATTGACAAACACTACCAGAGCGACTACAAGTTTGATGACCGCTGGGGACTGACCGTGGGTGTCATGGGACAGTATGACGTGTACGACTGGCTGGCCATACGTGCCGAACTGGACTGGACCCAGAAGAACTACCGGCAGACCCGCGAAGTGTACACATCAATGAGCTACAGATACGTAAACAACTATCTTCAGCTGCCCGTGATGGCTTCGTTCAGTTTTGGTGGACAGAAGATTCGCGGCATGTGTAATACAGGAATCTATGGCGGCTATTGGCTGAACAGCAAGCGTGAAGGGTTTGACAACAATTTCTTCACCCAAAAGACACATACGTTCAGCGAGCGTGTCGAACTGAACAGCAAATACGACCAACGACTGGACTTTGGCTTTGTGGTTGGCGGCGGCATAGAGTGGCGCTTTGCCAAGCACTGGGCCGCACAAGCCGAGCTACGTTATTACTATAGTTGCGTGAGTACACGGAAAGACTACCAGATTAAAAGCGACCCACGCTATAACTCGACACTGGCATTGCAAGCCGGGCTTTGGTACTGTTTTTAATGAATTGAAGAATCGAAGATGAAGAACAAAACACTTTTATCTGTAGCGGTGCTTCTGATGCTGACCATGGGTTCGTGTCATAAGGATGCCGACCCCATAGTGAACTATGCCTTCAATGACTACGTATCGTTCAACGAGGCCGAAAACAGTTATGCCGGCAAATTCCGTGTACTATGGAACGCCCTGAACCAGAACTATACCTTATGGGACTATGAGGAGAAGAACGGTCTGGACTGGGACGAGGTGTATAGGAAATACCTTCCGAAATTTGTAGACTTGGACAGTGCAAAGACTGAAGTAACAGACTCTATGCTGAAGGCTCTTCTGACCGAGGTGGTGACCCCGTTGCACGACGGTCACATGTTAGTAGAGATGCACAACCATGAGACAGGACAATTCGTTAGTGTGTCACCAGGCGGTATACGCGTCCAAGACCGCGACGACTATGAGGCGGCCAGGTATTTCGAGCCTTATCTGTATACTTATTACGCAAATGGCGAACTGGAGAAATATCAGGAGTATGACACACGCTGCCTGTCACAATTCAAGAGAATCTGCAATACCAAGGGCATAGGCTATCTGTGGGCTTACGATGAGGTGACTCGGCTGGAGTCGAATAAAGAGCAGACAGACGGTGACGCCATCATGCTGAAGGGACTGAAACACTTCTGCACTGAGATAGAGGAGTTGGCAAATGCTCCTTTCACGAAAGCCTCGCTGACCAGATACAACCAGCTGGTAGCCGAGAGCAGGTATCTGGACATCCCCGGCCTGGAGCCCATCGCCACCGAGTTCATAGATAATGGCATCAGTGTAAAGTTCGCACTGACCAATGACCACATTGCCTACCTCTATCTAAGTAATTTCTCACTGACGCCCTACCTTAACGAACTATACCAAAAAGACATGTTCCCCAATGCCGACGGGCACGTGCTGGAACAGATAAAAACAGTCAGATCGGTCTGGCTGAGCTGGTTTACCGCCATACAGACGCTGCACAAGGCCGGACAGCTAAAAGGTGTCATCGTAGACGTCCGCAGTAACGGTGGAGGCTATACTAGCGACTCACGCTATGTAATTGGCAGTCTGCTGCCGTCAGGCGACATACAATATGGCTGGGCACGTTTCAAACGCGGTGTAGGGCGCTACGACTTCTCACCCCTAATGTCTCAGTATGCCTTCACGATGGCAGAGGACCACGAGACGATAGACGACGTCCCCGTGGCTGTTTTGGTAAACAGCAACTCCGTCAGCATGTCAGAGATGACCGCACTCACGGCCAAGCAGATGCCCAATGCGCGACTGATAGGCAAACGGACCTTCGGCGGACTGTGCGCATTAGCAGGCAACGAGACGTCTTCGTTGAACTACTCAGGCCACGTCGGCATAAGGAACGAGACGCCCGTCTACGTCTATCTGCCTACGCTGTGCATATTCGACATAGACAAGAAGCCTATAGAAGGTATCGGCGTCACTCCCGACATCGAGGTTGACTTTGACATGACAAAGATGGGAACGACGGGGCGCGACAGCCAGCTGGACCGCGCGCTGGAATACATTAGAAACGGCAACTAACGGAATGGTAAGTAAATATTACCTTTCGTTGTATGCCACCTCGCCTACCCCTACAAGTAGCAGGCTAAACAGGATGGCAGCCAATAGCGGCAGATTGATGCTGAACGTCTCTACCAACAAGGTGCGTAGCAGCACTTCAAAGTGAATGGCCAACAGCTCCCAGCCACGGAACAAGACGAACAGCACCAGGAACACGCCCACGCAGAAGAAAGTCCAAAGGCGATTGAAACGCTGCAGGTTGCAGCGAGTCTGTGGCAGTTGTTGCATCACCCGTTCGGTGAAGCCGTCGTCGGCTATCTGCTGCTGAGCAGCATCGTGAAAGAACTGTTGCAATAAGAGGTCATTATCTTCTGTCATATCCGTTTTTCTTTAAATAGTTAGCCAATTTCTCTTTTCCACGCGAGAGGTGTGACTTCACCGTACCTTCCTTCATACCGGTGATTTCGGCAACTTTCCTGATGTCGTAGCCGTCAATGAGTTGAAGGGTGATACATGTGCGCTCTTCCTGTTTCAGCAAGGCCAGGGCGGCATAAATGTCCATCTGCAGTGCAGGACTGCTTGCCTGCGAGCGTTCCGGCAACTGGTCGATATCCTCCGTCTGCCTATGCCGGCGCGTGTAGTCATAGAACACGTTATAGGCTATACGCATAAGCCACGTCTGGAACGAGGCCTGCCCCCGGAAGGAGGCTATACTGGTATATACCTTGATGAAGGTGTCCTGTGCCAAATCATCACTCAACTGACTGTCTCCAAGCGTCTGGTTCAGGAAGAACCTTCGTACAGGTGACTGATACCGGCGTACGAGCTCATCGAAGGCCCGTCGGTCGCCGGAAGCAGCCACCTGTACTATGAGAGAGATGTCTGTCAGTGTTGCCACCTTTTCGGTTGTTTTACCTTTGCAGGGTGTTCTTTGCAGGAATGATGATCCACGCCACAATGTAGAAAGGAATGCCAGCAAAGGCGGTAAACAGCGTCAGTGCCGCATACCCCAGTCGCACGGCGACAGGGTCGAAGTCCATATACTCTGCAAATCCAGCACATACGCCGCCAAATACGCGGTCGTCACTACGATAAAGCTTCTTTGTCATATCCTTTTTGATGTTTTGAGTTTAATGTTCTGTGTTAAAAGAATTCTTGTTTCCTAACTTGGAGGCTGCTATCTTACCCAGTCCGATGCAGGCTACCAGGGCTCCGATACCGAAGCCTATCTCACCTGCGGCATAGCCTAAGAAAATCATCAGGCCGACGCCAACGAAAAACTGTCGCAGGCCTTTCTGATATTCTTCTTCTGCATTGGCCGGTCCCGCCTCCAGCAGGCGTTCCGGGATAGGTTGTCCCTGCTCTGCCGCCATTTGGGCCATCTTCAGGCGCTGCTTACGATTCCTGTTGATAAAATAGAACAGGGCTGCAATAATCAACACGGGAGCCAACACAAAGATGATGAACAGCACGGCCAGCACAAACAGCAGTCCGGCTACGCCCTCCGAACCCAGTTCTTTCTTTATTTGTTTCATGGCCGAATTGAGGTTATCCTCGTCGTCCCATTCGTCCCAGTCATCATCAGCCACGGCGGCTGGAGCCTGTGCCGACGAGGTGGTATCCGAATATACCTCTACGGCATCCTTACTTGTCGAGTCCACCAGTTCCTCCTCTTGGGGGCGAGGCGTATGGCGGTGTTTCTGCGATGCTGCCTGCATGCCCATTGTAAGGGCCAGCAACAGGGTCATTGTCATTAGTACCTTTTTCATTTCTGTAGCGTTTAACGTTTGTAATGTTACCTTCTAAATTGTTTTCTTCTTTACTCTTTAGACGCAACAAACCGTCTTTTGGTTGC
>Ga0310691_10004679_pt1 | contig 15299 bp, 15 predicted proteins | sample 176DNAGHGlowgp2_FD_203887 | JGI IMG/M metagenome (GOLD analysis project Ga0310691, IMG submission 203887) | Sheep rumen microbial communities from Palmerston North, Manawatu-Wanganui, New Zealand - 1766 DNA GHGlow gp2 (v2) (version 2) | ecosystem: Host-associated > Mammals > Digestive system >...
GATTTGTTTATTTAGAGAAATTGTAAATCATTATTCTCTTCTCTAAAGAAAGTTTTCCCCAAAAAGAAAACTTATGATGTTATTTTTTGAGGAAAACCAATTGACTTAATAGGCCTTATATGTGTGGATACCATTTTACTTATCTGTATTTTTGAAGTAGCTGTCAAATTCTTCATCTGAATGAAGCTTGCTGTTCTTTTCAGAATCCGCCTTTTTTGAAGAGGCCTTTTTATCCTCTTCCGGGTCTATATTTGCACTCTTAAGGTTTTCTGTATCATCATCACTGAAATCCTCATCATTATAAGGCATAACAATGCACATAATCAGATAAACAAGAATTCCAAGACCTTTTACAAGGCAAAGGATTCCCGCAATTATACGTACAATTGTCGGATCCATATTCAGGTATTCTGCAAGCCCTCCGCAAACACCACCAATCATCTTATTTTTTCTTGATTTATAAAGCTTTTTCTTTTCCATTTTCACATCTCCTCTCTTTTGTTTTCTATTTAATATCAATATTTACGGAACCCATTCCGCAATTAACTGAAAAATGATTTGCCAGCTTCTGATTATTATAAACCTGACAAACGCCAGACTTCTTTTCTCCATTGAAACGGAAGTCACCAAGGCCAACCTTTGCATCATAAGAATAAGAATTTGCCTCCCCTTTAAGATTAAGATTCATACTTCCCATTCCACAATCAAGATTAACCTGGCCTGTAATTGACCCCTTAAACTCCAGGTTACCCATTCCACAGCGCATATTGATTTTACCGCCAAAAACCCCGTCTAAAACAAGATTTCCGGCTCCAACATCAATATTTCCAGAAGAACAGGTAACAGAAAGCTTTTTCGAAACAAGCTTTCCTGCTCCAACTGCAATTCTAAGCTTTTCAATAGAAGCTCCAGAAGGAATTGTAATAAGAATTCTAGGCACAATGCGGCTTCTGCGGTTATGGCTCCAGAAATTGATATTAAAGCGGTGGGCATTGCTTACAACCAGACTTCCTTCCTTATTCAAGTAGCAGTTTAAAGATTCTTCTGGAAGACCTCGGGTTTCTACACAATATTTATCGCCTTCTATAAGAGCAACCTCAGCTGCACCAAAATCAAGAGAAAGATTTTTTACCTCTGATTTCTTGAATTCATAATAAAGGGCATCAATACTGCAGCCATCTGCTGAAGCAGAAGTTTTTTCTTCTTCTGATTCCCCTTCTCCACTGCCCTTCTTGGTATCTACAAGAGCATTAGCAAACTTTTCTATGATTGTTTTTGCAAGCTCTTCAGGAGTGCCGAGCTCCCTCATTACCTTTTCGTCATCATCTGCTTCATCAAAATAATCTGAATAATACTGAATTGCTTCTGCCTGCTCATCACTTGTGAGCGACATTATGCTTGATTTCAGTTCATTTAAATACTCTTCTCTAGTCATATTTAGTTATCCTCCGATTTCTTACCCATTAAGATTTCGTCTACACCATTTCTAAAAAGTACCCATTCACTGCGGTACTTATCCAGCAGAATCATACCATTTGAAGTTATCTTATAGTATCTTCTATTCCTACCCTGAAACTCCATATCGTAGGTTTCAAGGTAACCGTCCTTCTGGAGTCGCCTCAGCACCGGATAAAGGGTACTTTCGGAAACATCCATAATTTTACGGACATCCTGCGTAATCTTGTAGCCGTAGGTTCCTTCAAGACTGACAACAGCCAGAACCACGGCATCAAGCAAGGCAGAACCCGCGGTAAACACCATAGAATCCTCCTTCGCTTTTATAATATTATCTAGATATCTATATTATATAATATATAATATTATAACAACAGAAGTCAAGGAAATTGTTACTTTTTATACAAAAAAAAGGCAGACCCGATAAAGGATCTGCCTAAAATCTTTAAATTAGATATGTAGTTTTATATTACATTCCATAAGTAGAGATGAATACACCAGCTGCAATTGCGGTTCCGATTACACCTGCTACGTTTGGTCCCATAGCGTGCATCAAAAGGAAGTTTGTTGGATCTTCTGACATACCAACCTTGTTTGCAACGCGGGCTGCCATTGGAACTGCTGATACACCAGCCGAACCGATGAGCGGATTAATCTTTTCCTTAAGGAAGAGGTTCATAATCTTAGCCATGATAAGACCACCAGCAGTAGCAACTGCAAAAGCAAGAAGACCAAGAACTATGATACCAAGAGAGTTGGCATGCATAATCTTTTCCGGAGTCATCTGAGAACCTACTCCAAGAGAAAGAAGAATAGAAACAATGTTCATCATTTCATTTTCTACAGTCTTAGAAAGGCGCTGAACAATTCCTACTTCCTTAATGAAGTTACCGAATGCAAGCATACCGATAAGCGGAGCTGCAGGAGGCAGAAGAAGAATTGTTACGACAAGCAGAAGCAGAGGGAAGAGAATCTTTTCTGTCTTAGAAACAGGACGAAGCTGACTCATCTTAATCTGACGTTCCTTCTTAGAAGTAAGAAGCTTCATGATTGGTGGCTGAATCATTGGAACCAGTGCCATGTAAGAATAAGCGGCAACGGCAATTACAGCCATCATCTCTGGAGCAAGCTTACCGGATACGTAGATTGAAGTAGGACCATCAGCACCACCAATAATAGCGATGGCACAAGCCTGCTTCATGTTATAGTCGATTCCTGGAATAAAGTTCATGGCAGCAACACCAAAGAGAGTAGCGAATACACCAAGCTGGGCAGCCCCTCCAAGCAATGCTGTCTTAGGGTTAGCGATAAGAGGACCAAAGTCTGTCATAGCACCAATACCCATGAAGATAAGCATAGGGAAGAACTCGTTTCCAACTCCTGCACTGTAAATGATATGGAGCATTCCGTCAGGAGCGTCTCCCATACCGGCACCAGGAATATTTACAAGAATAGTTCCGAATCCGATTGGAATCAAAAGCAGCGGCTCAAAGCCCTTGACTACTGCAAGGTAAACAATGAGGAAGCCGATGGCAAGCATGATAAGACGCTGCCAGCCCTTTACAGGGTGAGCGGCAAGGTCTGCGGCTGCCTGAGCGGCCTGTTCTTCCTTTGCAATTTCCATTGCTTCCTTAGAAGCCTTTTCCTCTGCAATTTCTTCCGGAGTAGGATTATGAATCATTTTATAGATTCCAGTATTTTTTCCAACATTCTTGAAGAATGAAGAAACCGAAATAGGCTTAATATTTTCTGAACCTTTGATGACTGTTGATGAAGCATAGCTGCTGCCGGATGCGCCGGTACTTCCTGAATCAGAAGCCCCGCAGCCTGCAAAAGAAAGTGCCACAGCAATTAGACAGATTACAGTTGTAATCTTAAGGTACTTGAATTTATCATTTTTTTTGTTCAATTCTGTTTCCATTACTGTACCTCGGCGAGTGTAGCGCCCTGTGCAATCTGGCTGCCAGTTGCTGCGATAAAGTGAATCTTACCAGCGGCACCAGCCTTAATTTCTAATTCCATCTTCATTGATTCAATGATGATTACTGTTGTATCAGGAGAAACTGAAGCACCCTCGCTAACTGCATAGCGGAGAAGTGTTCCGGCAACAGGAGCTGCAACAGGCTTTCCACCGGCAGATGCGGCAGGAGCAGCTGGAGCTGGAGCGGCAGCAGGAGCTGGCTGTGCTGGAGCAACAGGAGCAGCGGCAACAGGTGCACCACCGAGGTTAGCCAGTGTCTGGCCCTGTGCAATCTGAGTTCCTGGCTGTACAACAAAGCTGATTTTTCCGTCAGCAGGAGCCTTAACTTCGAGTTCCATCTTCATAGATTCAATAATGATTACTGTGTCACCCTTCTTAACCTGAGCACCTTCGCTGACTGCATAGCGGAGAAGAGTTCCGGCAACTGGCGAAGGAACTGCCTGACCACCAGATACTGCGGCAGCTGGAGCTGCAGCGGCTGCTGCTGGAGCGGCACCTGCGGCACCGAATGTAACATTGTAAGCTGTACCGTTTACATTTACGCTCATGCTGTCGCCGGCTGGGCCTGTTGTAACATTGTAAGCTGTACCATTAACGTTGATTGTATAAGAACCACCCTTGTTTTCTTTAGCGGCAGCGGCAGGAGCTTCTTTCTTAGCAAATGTGCTAGCAGCATCAACAGGGCCTTTAGAACGTTCTGCAAAGAACTTAGGAGCAACATTAGGGAACATAGCGTATGTGAGAACATCTTCATCAGAACCGTCACCACCAGCCTTCTTAGACTCTTCAACCATCTTGTCCCATTCAGGTTCAATAAGATCTGCAGGACGACATGTAACAACTGCATCCATATGGTTCTGTTCAAGAGCCTTCTTAACAAGCTCTGGATCTGCATCAGTTGGAAGTTTACCGAACTTACCTGTAATAAGGTTACGGAAGTCCTGAGTCATTACTTTATATGGTCCCATAAGAACGTTCATGACAGCCTGTGTACCAACAATCTGAGATGTTGGAGTTACAAGTGGAACGTAACCTGCAGCCTTGTGAACCTTTGGAAGTTCAGCAAGTACAGCGTCCATCTTGTCGCCTGCATTCTGCTGTTTGAGCTGTGATTCGAGGTTAGAAAGCATTCCGCCAGGGACTTGAGAAAGGAGAATACGTGTATCAGCACCGAGGAAGGCAGATTCAAGAGATGAATAGTGCTTGCGAACTTCACGGAAGTAAGCAGCAATCTCAAGAAGAAGCTTTGTATCAAGGCCTGTATCCATATCTGTGCCCTTGAGCATTTCTACAACTGTTTCTGTTGGAGAGTGAGAAGTACCCATAGACATAGAAGAAATTGCTGTATCAAGCCAGTCAGCACCAGCTTCAGCAGCCTTCAAAAGTGTAGCAACTGAAAGACCTGTTGTTGCGTGTGAGTGGATTTCTACAGGCAAATCAACCTTAGCCTTGATTTTCTGTACGAGGTCATAAGCATCATATGGCTTAAGAAGACCAGACATATCTTTAATACAGATAGAATCTGCACCAAAGTCTGCATAAGTCTTAGCAAGCTCTGCATATTTTTCGTTTGTGTGGAATGGAGTTACGGCATAAGAAATAGCCATCTGAACATCAACTCCAGATTTTTTAGCTGCCTTTGTAGCACATTCCATGTTACGAGGGTCGTTACATGCATCGAAAATACGGAAACATCCGATACCGTTCTTTGCGGCAGTTGCAACGAACTTCTCTACTACATCATCAGCATAGTGCTTGTAACCAAGAAGGTTCTGAGCACGAAGCAGCATCATGATTTTGTTATTTGGAAGAGCGGCATGAAGCTTACGAAGACGATCCCATGGATCTTCGTTCAGGAAGCGGATACAAGAGTCATAAGTTGCTCCACCCCATCCTTCGATATATTTGTAACCAACTTTATCAAGTTTGTCACAGATTGGCAGCATATCTGCTGTTGTCATACGTGTTGCGTGAAGACTCTGATGAGCATCACGAATTGCAAGTTCTGTAATTCCTACTTTAGCCATTTTTATTTCCCTTTATCTTTTATATAGTAGATTATTTACGAATTTAACGCCTTATCGTGAACCGCAGCAGCGATTGCAGCAATAATAGCACCATCATTTCCGGCAGCCGAAGCAGCAGGAGCAGAAGCCACAGGTGTTTTAGCAGGTTCTTCCTTATCAAGCTTAAGTGCATGAATTACGGCTTTCATAATTGTCATGCAGATAATCAGAATAATGATGAAACTGAATACAACACACATACCAAGCAAAGTCAGAAGTCCGCTCTGACCAAGCATTCCAGTGATTGTCATATATCTATCCTCAATTTTACCGGCAAAGCCGGCCTAGTTTTTCAAAAAAAATCGAAACATTCGCCCGATTTTAATACATTAGATTATAATGAAAGAGGGGTAAAAGTTCAATTCACAGAAAACGTTTTCTATGGTAGAATATGAAAAAGTTCTACAATAATATCGTCATCCCGAACTTGTTTCGGGATCTACTAGTAGATGCTGAAACAAGTTCAGCATGACAGGAGGGTATCATAAATGACTATTGCCAGCTGGATATTACTTAGCTCTCTTGCTGTAAACCTGATTCTTCTGGTTATTTCACATATATTGAAAAAAACTCTCATGCGGAAGCTTACCGAATGTCTTATGATTCCCTTATTCGGAGCTTTTACTGTTTTACTGTTAAGAAACTTCCTTCCAGATTCACTCCATCTGATAAAAGTAACTATAACTGCACTTTCCTTAGCAACAGTCTCAACAATCTTTTTATCACTTGAAAAAATCAAACTTCTTCGTATATTTGGACGTATTCTAATACTTGTAAATATCTTTTGCTGGATTACACTATACAGAACTGTTTTCTTTATTCATAAAGTTCCGCTCTGGCTTTCAATTCTTATGTTTTGTATTTACCTTGCAGGAACCATTGCAGCAATTATTCTTTCCGGTAAACAGGAAATCAAGTTTTATATACTTTTTGCCTTAAGTTTTGCCCTTTCGGCTTATCTGCATTTCTGCAGCCTTATCTTCCTCTGTTATGAAACTGCAGGAAATTCAATTATGCTTTTTGCAGGCACTTCTCTTTTTGCCGGTCTGACAGCCTTTCACTTTATCAATCAGGCTAAGTTAAAATTTAAGCACGCCGGAGTAATCAGATACAGCCTAATGCTTGCTTCTCAGATACTCATAGCGTGCTCAAATCTATTGATGATTGGTGGTTGAGTAGCCGCTAAGCGGCGTATCGAAACCACTAGCAATAAATATCATCCCAGCCGTAGAGGCCACCACGCTTTACTTTTCCGCTCTTAAGGGCAGCATCAAGTTTTATAAGAGACTCAACCGCGCCAACTGCAAAGCCTTCGCGGCTTCTTGCTGTGTGAGTCAATTCAATTGTATCTGCAGTTCCGTCAAAGAAAACCTTGTGAGTTCCAGGAACATTTCCACAGCGGGTTGAACTTACATGGAGCTGATTTGCAGCCGGACGCTCGTGGAAGGCATCTGTAACAATTTCAGTTTTATTCTTATAACCCATCTGAACACGGCGGGCAATTTCCAGAGCAGTTCCACTTGGGCTGTCTGCCTTCTGATTGTGGTGCATTTCCCAGGTTGCTACATCATAATCCTTGTATTCAGACATGATTTTTGCAGCTTCTTCAACAATCTTATAGAACATATTTACGCCGATAGAAAAGTTTCCGGCAGTCATTACAGTTCCACCAACTTCTTTTGCATAAGCCTCAATTTCTGCATGCTTGTCGTTCCAGCCTGTAGTTCCAACAACAAGAGGAAGTCCGAGCGGCAAAAGAGCGCGAACATTTGCAATAACAGCAGTCGGGTGAGTAAATTCAATAATTCCCTCTGCCCCGCTTGATTTTACTGCGCGTACAATCGAGTCTGTATCTCCGGCAGCAACCTTTACTTTAGCATCCTCTGCCATAACATCTATAGTAGTAACAACCTCATGACCGGCACGCTTAGCAGCCTGCTCAATCATATGTCCCATTTTTCCGTAACCAACCAATGCAATCTTCATAGCGGGTTTCTCCTTTTTAAGCTTCATATTTTTTCATAGAATTATGGTAGTTTTCCCACCATTCAACTTCTTCTTTTTCAGTTTCTGCCTCCTGCATCTTAAAAGCTCGTGCAAGCTCTTCGATTTCTGTCTGACACGCTTTTGTAGCTTCTACAATGCAAGGCTCAAACTGTTTTTCTGTTGATTCGTTAAAAATATCAATTGCTTCGTTAATTGTAAATGGCTCTTTGTAAAGTCGTTTACTTATTAAAGCATCCATAACATCCGCAGCTGCCATAATACGGCCGGAAAGCGGAATTTCTTCTCCCTTTAAGCCACGCGGATATCCGGTTCCATCCCATTTTTCATGATGAGTAAAGGCCATATCAATTGCAATCTGATTAAAGCGGCCGTCACCGATTTTCGGCAGCTGCTCCAGAAGCCTCTTTCCTTCAACAGGATGAGTTTTCATTACCTTATAATCTTCTTCTGTAAATTTACCAATCTTATTCAAAACACCTTCAGGAATATGAATCTTGCCGATATCATGAAGGAAGGCGGCAGTTTCATACAGGTGAATCGTCTCATCATCCAGAATATCAGTATAGTAACCAAGCTCACGGAGTTTATTCGCAATAATTCTAACATAATGCTTTGTGTGCTGAACATGGCGGCCGGTAAAAAGATCGTGACTTCCAAGACAGCTTGCAACAAATCCGATAATCATATCCTGAGTATTCTTAAGATTTACATTCTGAGTATGAAGAAGCTCAATAGCCTTATGAGACCTGTTTGCCATTGTTAAAGCAATCAGGAAAATAAAAAGGAATTCAACACTGTAGCCAACCAGAGAAGAAATGAACCAGGTATGCGGAGTATGAACCTGAACATCAGTTGCCATAACGGAAAGAACAGTTTTTGACCTTATAAAGAGAGCAATAACCATAAGGCCAAAAGCAGTAATAGTAGAAGTAATTGTGATTTTTTTATTGAAGTACAGACAGCTTAAAAATGGAACTGCGGCATAAGTAATATTCACCTGGATGATATTTTTTACAGCAAGAAGCTCAACAAAAACTGCCGTGGCAATGATGCCAAAATACATTCCAACCTTTTGAGTCTTCTGAAATTTATTTAAGTCGTGGGCAAAGATAAAAGAAAAAATACTGTAAAAAAAGATAACTGCAGAATAAGTATGTGGTACTCGCCAGATTCCACAAAGAGTAAGAATGCAGAATGCAACAGGCACTACAGCACATGTCAATATGAGGATTTCTACTACTTTGTTTACAGAGCGAATGTTTTCGTTAAAAAACAAATCGGAAGTATCATTCATTCTAAAAAGTATACAGTATAACTAAACTATCTGTCATCCTTTTTTTTAGATTTTTCCCCACTCCCTTATTTTTCTAAAAACATCCGCTGCCTTTTTGATTAACTGAAGTATGCGTTATGAAGAATCTGAACAGTGCGGTCAGCTTCATCATCATCAACAATCATACTGATGTTTACTTTGCTTGCACCCTGAGAAATCATCTGAACGTTAATTCCTTCATCAGCAAGAGCATCAAAGCCGCTGGCGAGAATAGCGCTTGAATGTGCCGCGTCGCAGATAATTGTAACGATTGCCTTATTCTTTCGAACAGAAACCTGACTTGCCTGCTCCAGGTCTGCAACAAGGCCGGACAAATCAGCCTTGGTATTTACGGTAAGCGAAACAGAAACCTCAGAGGTGGCAATTACATCAATACTGATATTCCACTTAAGGAAGTTATTGAAGATGTGGGCAAGGAAGCCTGCAGCTCCAAGCATACGGGAAGAAACAATATCAATCAGAGTGATGTGCTTTACAGTAGTAATAGCGCAAACCGGAGGAACCTTGCCGTTATGTTTTTCTACAATGATAGAACCCGGGCTTGTAATATTGTAAGAGTTCTTAACGCGAACCGGAGTTCCAGTTTTACGAACAGGCAGCATACTGCGTGGATGCAAAACCTGAGCACCGAACATAGCAAGTTCCTGAGCTTCTTCATAAGTAACCTCAGGAACAGGCTTAGCCTCTTTTACTACGCGAGGGTCAGTTGTAAGAATACCGTCTACGTCCTTCCAGGTCTGAACCTCTTCGGCACGCATAGCGGCACCAATCATAGTTGCGGTAAGATCTGAACCACCGCGTCCGAGAGTTGTAATATTTCCTTTTTTATCTTTTGCAATAAAGCCGGTTACGATAGGAATGTGATTATCCGTGCCGTTCTTGTAGCCGCCCAGGTGAGCAGGAATATTTTCCCAAACCTCGTCCAAAAGCTCAGCAGACATATAGTTTGAGTCAGAAAGGATTCCGATATCCCAGGCATCATAAAACTTAGCAGGAATTCCCTGAGACTCTAAGTAAGCGGCCATCATGCGCACAGACATGCGTTCGCCAAAACTAACAAGATAGTCGCGCGAACGTTTAGAGATTTCTTTAAGCATTGAAATACCGGTAAGCAGCTGTTTTAATTCAGTCAAAAGAGCCTGGATTGTTTCGATATTGATTCCAAGCTCTGCTGCTGTGTCCTCGTGAAGCTTTGCAACTCCAGCAACATCAACAACACCTTCTACAGCCTTGTCAGCCGCCTCAAGAAGATGGTCGGTAGTGTCTCCCATAGCAGAAAGAACAACTGCCGGGCGTTTGTCCTGATAAGCCTTTATAATAGAAGCAACATGCTTGATTCTCTCTGCATTGGCTACGGATGAGCCACCGAATTTCATAACTATCATAATATGTCCTTTATGTAATTTTACTATTCTCAAATTATAGTGATTTGTATTAGAGAATGGAAGTATATATTAACAAAATCTGTTGCTCCCGTGAAAAATGCACTTAGCCAACGGGATGATGTTGTCTAAGCGCATTTTTCACTCCGCATCAGATTTTCCGTACTCTAATTCTAATCATCGATATCAAAATTACATAAAGACATAGGGCACGCGGGGTCATGAGCCGGTGCCGTCGTATTTGCGGGCGCCCAGCAGCCAGAAACGATAGCTCAGGTAGAAAAAGGCAAGACCGATTAGTGGCGACAGCCAGGATAGCAGAGGAACTGAATCCGGGCGCAAAACCACTAATGCCGGATAGTATGCTATAAAGGCAATGGGAATCACAAAGGTAAAGACGATTCTGAATACCTTGTTGAAAATACTTGCCGGGTATTTTGCAAAATCCTTAAAGCGGAACATGATTACCATGATGTAGCCCGAGTTCTGAATCCAGAAGCAGGTGACGGCCGCAAAGTTCATGATTGCAATCATAAAAAGTGAAGCAGCAAGCAGGAAGAGTACTGTCTGAGCAATGGTTGCCGCAGTTACCGGAATTGCAAGATGTCTCCAGGCATAGACCAGAGTTCCTGTTCCAAAAGCCAGCTGCCCTAAGCCCTTTACATCAAAAACTTCTGAAATATAATAGAAGAAGATGTTTATAGGACGGAAACAGTACTTTATGAAGTCCCCGGTTTTTACTGCATAGCGCAGGTTCCAGTTATTATCAAAAAAGCACTGAACAGGAGTGAGGGCAACAAGTGCGAAGCCGTAGAGAAAAAGCATTTCGTACATTGTCCAGCCGTTGATAGACGGAAAGTTCTGAAAGAGAATGAAAAAGGTTACAAAGCCAACCAGATTCGAAACTATCATTCCGATATTTGAAATTACAAAGTCTGCACGGTAGCTCATTTTGCTTTTTAAATCCTGAATCAGAATCTTTCTGTAAATATCAAGATAAAACTTTAAGCCACGTCTTTTAGTCTGAGCCACTGCTTTACTTCCATTCACATTATTCAAACTCATAATCTAACCTCCGTTTACAGTAATTTTTTTGAGCGACACATTCCAGAAAAGAGCCCCGATAGCCGACAGCGCAAGGCACCAGGCGAGTTGCAAGGCAAGAGTTCCAGCCAGCCCGCTTCCCAGAGTGTAGCCAGGCTTTTGAAGAAGCACGTTCAATGGCGTATCATAAATACAGCGGAAAGGAAGATAGAGCACAAGGTTACGCAGTGCCTCTGGAAAAAAGGCCAGCGGAATCGAAGCGCCTGAAAGCAGAAGCACGATACATTCCTTTACCATATTCAGTCCCCAGGTTGATTCCGTATAAAGACAGATTGTTGCGCAAATCATATCTATACTAAAATTTATGACCAGGGCCATAATCACGGATATCACAAAGAAAAGCAGATTCACACTCAACGCTATACTACCTTTCGTTAGTATATTTATGATTATGAAAGTTGGCAAAAAGGTCAGAAAGAAAGACATGATGTTTTCGCCGATGTAAGACCAGAAGCTGTACCCACGGAAGCTCATAGGCTTAAGAAGTTTGAGTACGATTGCCCCCGACTGGATTTCCCGGCTCATATCCCAGACGAGAAAGACCTCCAGAAAGTTGAAAAGCGCTGTCGCAAGAACCAGGTAAACCAAAGTATCATTCAAGGTCATTCCGTTTACGACATCACTGCCAGAGCTTGCGTAAATCGCCTTCCAGAGAAAATATATCAGAACCAGATAAATCAGATTCCCAAAAAGTGTTACAAAAGTTCCCAGCCTGTAGTGAAGTTTTTCCATCATGCCCAGGCGGGTTAATGCTATATATTTTCTGATGTTCATTATGACCTCCGCTTAAGCACTGCGCGACGCAGCCTGCTCATAGATTTTCTTAATTACCTCTTCCGTAGAAATATCTTCCACACTGATATCTTTAATACCGCCCTTTCTCTGGTATTCAGAAATTACCGACATCACATCAGTCTTAGATTCATCAACAAGTATTTCTTTCCAGCCACTATCTGCAAGATTCAGGCGCAGTGTGCGGTATGAGCCGAAGTAATGCTTAAGGTGCTCAATGTCGTTATCGTAAATCATGCTGCCGTGATCTATTATCACAATTCTCTGGCAAAGCGCATCAACATCACCCATATCGTGAGTTGTAAGAATTACAGTTGTTTTCTTTTCCTGATTCAAGCCTTTTATCAGCTCGCGGATTTTTGCCTTCATGGCAACATCCAGCCCGATTGTCGGCTCGTCAAGAAATACAATTTTCGGGTTATGCAAAAAGGCCGCAAGAATATCACTAAGAGTTCGTTGACCAAGAGACATCTGACGGACAGGCTTATGCAGAAGAGTTTCGATATCTGCAAGGCTGCTGTAAAGCTCAAGCATCTGCTTGTAATCAGCTTCCGGAATCATATAAATGTCCTTAAGTAGCTTGAAGGATTCTATAAGAGGGAGCGACCACCAGAGCTGACTTCTCTGGCCAAAAACAACACCGATATTTTCTGCATTGCGGCTGCGGTTCTTATAAGGCACAGTTCCGTTTACAAGAATCTCGCCACGGGTCGGCTCAAGTACACCGGTCATCATTTTGATAGTTGTAGATTTACCGGCACCGTTTGGTCCCAGGTAGCCTACAATTTCACCCGCTTTAATGTTCATGGAAATATTATCGACCGCAGTTACAGTTTTGTAGTCGCGGGAAAATAAATCTTTAAGACTGCCCTTAAGTCCTTCGTGACGGTTGAGTACCTTAAACTCCTTTGTCACGCCCTTCATGATGATTGCATCTTCAGCCATACTGTCCTCCGTTCTCAAAGGGAACCCAAAGCGGGGTGTCCAATCCGCTTCAGATTCCCTTGCTTTTACAAGATAGATGGATTATACTTCACATATCAGTGTAAGAAAATTATTATTTTTACTTATTTTAATAACTATTTTTCATATTCAATGTAATATTGTTATTATTACAAGAGAGGTATTATGCCAGAAACAACACAAAAACCTGTAAAAGGAATTATCCTAAAACGCAGCGACGGTTCAGAAGTTGTAAATTATAATGTTGAAGGCTTTCCTGCCTATATCCACGAGGGCTATGTTTATCCCGGCTGTACCTGGGAGCGGGTTCCCCATTATCATGATGATATTGAAATTCTTTCCGTTTATTCAGGTACAATGTCCTATTCCGTTGACGGCATAAATATCAATCTTAAAAGAGGCGATACAATTTTCGTAAACGCAGACAGAATCCACTACTCTATTTCAGGCCAGAATCGCAGTACCCTGTATTACATTGCCGTAATGCACCCCGGCATTATCTCTCCCACTTTTGCAGTTGAGAGTAAGGCCATTAAGCCTATCATCTCAGATCGCAGCGTTCCCTTCATTCATTTTAAGGCAGAAGATTTTGACGGACCCGCAATTCAAAAGCTTATGAAAGCCCTCTGCAAGGAAGAAGAGACGGGCAACGAATTTATGATAACAAAATACTTTTTTGAAATCTGGGAAATCATAATGCACCGCTTTACCGATGCTTACCGCCTGCACGTGGGCCATATTGAAGACAGCGACTCTCATAACTCAAAACTCAAGGCCATGATGTTCTACATAGACCAGCACTACAATGAGCCGATTACCCTCAAGGATATTTCCCAGGCCGGGGGTGTAAGCCAGAGCCTCTGCAATCAGATTTTCAACAAGCTTACAGAAAAGTCTCCGATAGAATATCTTATGCATTACCGCTGCCGTAAAGTTACAGACCTGCTTCTGGCCGGCGACATGAGCATGAGTGAAATTGCAGAAATCACAGGCTTTACCGGCGCAAGCTACATGGCAGAAACATTTAAGAAATTCTATAAAATGTCGCCGCGGGATTTTAAGAAGATGAGGGCCCAGAACAAGGAGACAGATGTCTTACGAAACTTCTCGCAATGTGATTCCTGTAATTAATGCCGTCATTGCGAGGCAACGCCGAAGCAATCCATTCATCATACATCCGCCCCAGACTTAAACATTTTCATCATTTCATTAGTCAGGCTGTAATCATTGGGCTGCAGCTCAACCTCTTCCCGGCTAACCCACTCGGCATACTTCAACTCGCCTTCATCCATTTTGATTTTATCGTCACCATCAACCTCGCAGAAAAAACCGGCAAGAATATCCTGAGCCAGAGCCCAGGGCTGTGATTTATAATAGCGGATATTTTTTACCTTAAGGCCAACCTCTTCCATAACCTCACGTTCAACAGTCTGTTCCAGAGTTTCACCGAACTCAGTAAAGCCTGCCACCAGAGCAGAATGCGCATAACCGGTACGATATTTTGTTATGAGGATTTTATCTTTATTTTGATTTAAGATTCCAATTATTACCGCAGGATTAATTCTCGGGTAGATTTTTGTTTTGCATTCGGAACAGCAAAGCGCCCGTTCAACGCTGTCGTGAATCAGAGGCTTTCCACAGTGTCCGCAGAATTTATTATCATCATACCATTTCCAGAGGTGATAAGCCGAGAAAACAGCAAAAAGCGAAACCTTAGCTTCCGGCGCCAGAGGCAAATCTCGCAGCTGGCGGAGTGTATAAAAAGAAAAATCCGAAAGGTCTGCAGGCAGCTCCACCTTCTCCGGCATCAGAAAATATTTTTGATTATCAATAGAAAAAAGATAAGTTGTTACTCCACTATGTGAAGAAAAATCCCCGCAGATTGGAAAGATCAGAGCCTGTGTCTCCTGATTATAACGAGCCAGCACCTTACCTTCAGAAAAGAAAAAGGCAGAATCCTTATCACAAGACTTCTGCTCTTCATAATGATTATAAAACTTAGCCGGAAAAATATCTTGAATCATATCTTATTATGCCATTTTTTGTTAAATAAAAAAAGCCGGCAGCTATCTACTTTCCCGGGACGAACCCAGTATCATCGACGTAAGAGAGCTTGACTTCCGTGTTCGGAATGGGAACGGGTATTACCTCTCCACTATGGCCACCGGCATTATTAACAATGCGAAGTACGAAGTGCGTAAGACGACTGCTCGTGC
>Ga0310691_10004683_pt1 | contig 15296 bp, 14 predicted proteins | sample 176DNAGHGlowgp2_FD_203887 | JGI IMG/M metagenome (GOLD analysis project Ga0310691, IMG submission 203887) | Sheep rumen microbial communities from Palmerston North, Manawatu-Wanganui, New Zealand - 1766 DNA GHGlow gp2 (v2) (version 2) | ecosystem: Host-associated > Mammals > Digestive system >...
CAATTAACTCTTGAATATTAGATGCGCAGGATAAATGTCGATATGCAAGGAAGAAAGCCGCCGCCTTGCTGACGCAAGGCAAGGTTTTCTGACGCCGCTGATCGGCATTTAGAAAAGCAGATAAGTTCAAGAGTTAGTTGGGGCATCAATACTACAAAGACTGGAACAGATTTACGCTCATCACGCCCATAAACAAGGAAGAAAACGTCAGGTTTTATACAGAAAAGTACGGGTTTGAGATTGTATCTGCCGAAATGGACGGAAACGTGAAAGTTGCACGGTTTGTTTTAGAGATAACTATATTGAATACAAAACAATGCCCCTGCGTGCGTTGCGGCACACAGGGGCAAAACTGTTATATATGTGTATCTTACCGGATCAGAGCGGATTAAGCCTTGTCAACAGAACCGAACAGGCGCATCTTCTCCTCGACCTTTGCGCAGATTGCCTCGAAGCCCGGAGCGAGCAGCTTACGCGGGTCAAAGCCCTTGCCCTGCTTGTCCTTGCCTGCCTCGACATAGCCTCTGGTTGCCTCAGCGAAGACGAGCTGGCACTCGGTATTGACGTTGATCTTTGCAACGCCCAGCGAGATTGCCTTCTTGATCTGATCGTCCGGAATGCCGGTACCGCCGTGCAGAACGAGCGGCATATCGCCGACAGCCTTGTTGATCTTCTCGAGGGTCTCAAAGCTCAGGCCCTCCCAGTTTGCCGGATAGACACCGTGGATATTGCCGATGCCGGCTGCAAGAAAGTCAACGCCGAGATCCGCAATCTGCTTGCACTCTGCCGGATCTGCGCACTCGCCCTTGCCGATGACGCCGTCCTCTTCGCCGCCGATTGCACCGACCTCAGCTTCGATCGAGAGACCGAGACCGTGTGCGACATTGACCAGCTCGGTGGTCTTTGCGACGTTTTCGTCAATCGGAAAGTGAGAGCCGTCGAACATGATCGAGGTAAAGCCTGCCTTGATGCACTTATAGCAGCCTTCATAGGTGCCGTGATCGAGGTGCAGAGCCACCGGAACGGTGATGCCGAGGGACTCGTCCATTGCCTTGACCATTGCAGCAACGGTCTTGAAGCCGGTCATGTACTTGCCCGCGCCCTCGGAAACGCCGAGAATCACCGGGGAGTTCAGCTTCTGTGCGGTCAGCAGAACCGCCTTTGTCCATTCGAGGTTGTTGATGTTGAACTGACCGACCGCATACTTGCCGTCTCTTGCCTTGTTCAGCATCTCTGTTGCAGATACCAGCATTGATTTTTCCTCCTAAATGCTCAAAATCCTGCCGGAGCAGTCCGGCAGCTTCTGCGGCGAATTGCCGTCAGACATTTCCGCCAATCATTATTATACACGATTTTGCCGCAAAATGCAATAGTCATCTTGCAAGAATTATCCGAATTTCGCAAAGCGGGAGGCGCCGGGCAGAAAATTTTTCCGGAAAATATTGTATAAATCCGCTGAAAACGGGTCAGAATGGAGCCGAAATCATTTTTCGGAGGTACATTCATGAAAAAAGCAATCCGCCTTTTCGCGATCTTATTCTGTGCCGTGACTGCGGCGAATCTGCTGCACACGGAAGCGATGCTGGAGCAGGTTGAGCGCAGTGTCATCCGCTTGCATATTCTCGCCGATTCGGACAGCACCGCCGACCAGACACATAAGCTGCTGGTACGGGATGCACTGCTGCAATCTGCCGGGGACTGGATCCCTGACGGCGCGACATGGGCAGAGGGCTGCGCGGCGCTGCGGGAAAAGCTCCCGGAGATTCAGAAAAAGGCAGAGGAGACGCTCCGCGCCGCGGGATGCGATGCGCCGGTGCAGGTTTCCTTCGGTGAGGCGGCGTTTCCTGACCGCAGCTACGGGGATTTCACGCTTCCCGCCGGCAATTATCAGGCGCTCCGGGTCGAGATCGGCAGCGGCAGCGGACAGAACTGGTGGTGCGTGATGTACCCCGCGCTCTGTCTGCCGGCAGCAGGGAGCCGCCCCGTCTCTCTGCCGGAGGACGGCGCAGGCGAGCTGACCGCACATCCCGAAAAATATGAGGTGCGCCTGAAATGCGTCGATGTGCTGCGCGCCGTCTTCCGAAAGCTCTGTGCCCTGTAATTCTTGGACATTTCAGCGTATTTGTATAAAAAGGCACTTGACAATTGAGCGGATTTCCGGTATAATGTAATCAGGGAAAAATGGCTTTTTTCCGAAAATGTACTAGGAGGTCTGCTATATGTCACTGACAAAGAACCCCAACGTAAACAAATGGGTTGACGAAATGGTCGCGCTGTGCAAGCCGGATCAGGTTATCTGGATCGACGGCTCAAAGGAACAGCTCGATCAGCTCACCGCGGAAGTCACTGCACTTCCGGACGGTCATCCCGATAAGCTCTACAAGCTCAATGAGGAGAAGTATCCGGGCTGCCTGTACCACCGCACCCGTCCGAACGACGTTGCGCGTGTCGAGGACAGAACCTTTATCTGCTCCCGCAAGGAAGAGGATGCCGGCCCGACCAATAACTGGATGGACCCGAAGGAAATGTATGCCAAGCTGACCCCGCTCTATGACGGCGTCATGAAGGGCAGAACCATGTATGTCATCCCGTACAGCATGGGCCCGATCGGCTCTCCGCTCGCAAAGGTCGGCGTTGAGGTCACGGATTCTGTCTATGTTGTGCTCAATATGAACATTATGACCCGTATGGGCACACAGGCATTCGAGAACCTCGGCGATGTCTCCAACGATTTCGTCCGCGGCCTGCACTCCAAGGCTGATGTTGATCCGGAAAACCGCTACATTGTCCAGTTCCCGGAGGATAACACCATCTGGTCGATCAACTCCGCATACGGCGGAAACGTCCTGCTCGGCAAGAAGTGCTTTGCGCTGCGTATCGCATCCTATCAGGCAAAGAATGAGGGCTGGATGGCAGAGCATATGCTGATCCTCGGTCTGAAGAGACCCGGCGAGGAGACCAAGTATATCTGTGCAGCATTCCCGTCTGCCTGCGGCAAGACCAACCTTGCTATGCTGATTCCGCCGGAAGGCTACCGCAAGAACGGCTACGAGGTCTTCACCGTCGGCGACGATATCGCCTGGCTGAAGCCCGGTCCGGACGGCAGACTGTATGCAATCAACCCGGAGGCTGGCTTCTTCGGCGTTGCACCGGGAACCAACGAAAAGTCCAACTACAACGCGCTCGCTTCGACCAAGAAGAACGCAATTTTCACGAATGTTGCGCTTGACAACTCCGATAACACCCCGTGGTGGGAGTCTCTGACGAAGGAGCCGCCGGTCGATGCAACTGAGTGGAAGGGCGCAAAGGTCAACGGTCCGGAGTACTGCGCACAGCTTGACGCAAACGGCAAGCACCTGACACTGGCACATCCGAACAGCCGCTTCACCGCACCGGCAGAGAACTGCCCGTGCATCAGCCCGGAATTCAACAATCCGAACGGCGTGCCGATCTCCGCAATCATCTTCGGCGGCAGACGTGCATCCACTACTCCGCTGGTCTATCAGTCGTTTGACTGGACACACGGCACCTACATGGGCTCCGCAGTTTCCTCTGAGACCACCGCAGCCGCAACCGGCGCAGTCGGCGTGCTCCGTCACGATCCGATGGCAATGAAACCGTTTATCGGTTACAATGTCGGCGATTACTGGGCACACTGGCTTGAGATGGGCGAGATTCTCGGCGACAAGGCTCCGAAGATCTTTAACGTCAACTGGTTCAAGAAGGATGCCGAGGGTCACTTCATGTGGCCGGGCTTCGGCGACAACATGAGAGTCCTCGACTGGATCATCAAGCGCTGCGAGGGCAAGGTTGACGCTAAGGAGACCGCAATCGGCTATCTGCCGAAGCCTGAGGATATCAACCTTCAGGGCATTGAGGATGAGGTTTCGCCGGAGAAACTGGAACAGCTTCTGGCTGTTGATACCGACCTCTGGAAGAAGGAAATCGCAGAGATGCGCAGATATTATAACGATGATATTGCTGCAAAGGGCGGCAAAATCCCGGCTGCGCTCTACGGTGTTCTTGATAAGATCGAGGCAAACCTCAATAAGTAACCCGATACATCAAAAGTCTGCGGCATATCATTTGCCGCAGACTTTTTTTCACCCTCCCCCATTGCGTTTTTCCGAGCAATATGGTATAATATAGTAAATTATGACTGGAGGGATTGTTATGCAGCACAGAATGGATGAGAAAATTGAACATCTGATTGAAACACTGCGGATTGACTACACCGAGGGCAGAACGATCGACACCCTGATAAAATTCGATCATCCGGACAAAGATGTGGTGATCGACCTGATCTACAAGCTGCGGCAGCTGATTTTCCCCGGCTATTTCCGCGAGCAGAACTACCGTGTTTACACACTCCGCAACCAGATTTCCATGCTGCTGGAGGATATCATTTACAATCTGACAAAGCAAATCACAATCGTACTGGAATATATCCCGGAAATGAAGGTTTCCGGCTCTGCGATGATGGCGGCGAAAGCGGAGGAAATCACATTTGCTTTCCTCGAAAAAATCCCGCAGATCCGTGATTTTATTGAAGCAGACGTCGAGGCGACCTATGACGGCGACCCCGCAGCGTTCAATAAAGATGAGATCATTTACTCGTATCCGGGTCTGTTCGCGATTTTCGTCAACCGTATCGCGCATGAGCTGCATCTGCTCGGCGTGCCGCTGATTCCCCGTATCATGACGGAATATGCCCACAGCCAGACCGGAATTGACATTCACCCCGGCGCAACACTCGGCAGATACTTCTTTATCGACCACGGCACCGGAATTGTCATCGGTGAAACGACCGTAATCGGCGACAATGTCAAGGTGTATCAGGGCGTCACGCTCGGTGCGCTTTCCACACGCGGCGGTCAGCAGCTCAAATCCAAGAAGCGTCACCCGACAATCTGCGATAATGTGACGATTTACTCCGGCGCATCCATCCTCGGCGGCGATACCGTCATCGGCAAAGATGTAGTCGTCGGCGCGAACGCCTTTATCACGCATTCCGTCCCGGACGGCGCAAAGGTCAGCATCAAGACGCAGGAGCTGCGTTACCGCTACGACTCCAAAAAGCCGGAGCAAACGCCTCCGCAGGATGACGACAACGCGTGGTTTTATATCATCTGACCGCAAGATACGGTTTATACTGAAAACAGCAGGAGCATGACGCTTCGGTCATGCTCCTGTCATTTTTATAGATAACGGATTGCTGACAGCTCTAAACAGAGCGCCCTGCCCCACGGGTGCGGCAGCCTGCACCCGCTGATCGGCATTTTGGATTTTGAAGTTTCTGCGTTAATTTCAGCGATAGCCATTCGGATTCTGCTTCTGCCAGTTCCACGAATCGCGACACATATCCTCAAGCGTCTTTTCGGTACTCCATCCAAACAGCGCAAATGCCTTATCCGCATTCGCATAGAATTCCGGAATATCGCCGAATCTGCGCGGTCCGATGACGTGCGGCACAGCAACTCCGTTGACGCGCTCAAAGGTCTCAACGATTTCGGTCACGCTGTACGGCGTTCCGGTGCCAAGATTGACCGCTTCGACGCCCTTATGCGTCAGAACATAATCGGTCGCCTTCACATGCCCCTTTGCAAGATCCATAACATGGATATAGTCTCTGCGGCAGGTGCCGTCCGGTGTCGGGTAATCGTCGCCGAAAATCGTCAGGTGATCGCGTTTTCCGACCGCTACCTGCGTAATATACGGCATCAGGTTATTCGGAATCCCGCTCGGATCCTCTCCGATCAGCCCGGAAGGATGCGCCCCGATCGGGTTAAAATAACGCAGCAGCACAACAGAAAGCGCCGGGTCAGCTTTCGCAGCATCTTCAAAAATCTGCTCCATCATCGCCTTTGTCCAGCCATACGGATTCGAGCAGACACCGCGCTGCATCGTTTCTACATACGGAATCGGATTTTCCGAGCCGTAAACGGTCGCGCTGGAGGAAAAAATCACGTTTTTGACGTCAAATTGCGCCATTACTTCAAGTAAAGAAAGCGTTGTATCAATGTTATTGCGGTAATACATCAGCGGCTTCTGCACCGATTCCCCGACTGCTTTCAGTCCGGCAAAATGAATGACCGCGTCGATTTTATGCGCCTTAAAGATCTCAGAAAGGCGCGTATTATCACGAATATCCGCTTCATACAAATGCACGGTTTTGTCGGTGATCTGCTCGACGCGGCGGATTGCCTCCGGCGAACTGTTGGAGTAGTTGTCCGCGACGACCACATCATAGCCTGCTTCGAGCAGCGCAACTGCGGTATGCGAGCCGATATATCCCGCGCCGCCTGCCAAAAATACGGTTGCCATATTACAAAACACCTCAATTCTAAAATGATATCGTTATGATATTGCAGAAATACCATAACGATATCGTTTGCCATTATTTCGCGGATCGGTACACATTCCGGACGATTTCTTCCAGTGCTTCGCGCTTGCGCATGAAATCCTGCGCCAAAGCAAGCTGACATCTTGTCCGCACCAGATTGTGCTCCGGATAGTTGATCTTAAAATACTGATCGCCGGTGAGATAATCGTCAAGAAATCTTGCGGCAAGCTCGACGGTAATTGAAAAAGCAGCGAGCACCAGCGCATCAATTTCCGGCTGGGTCAGACCCTTTGCGACCTCGCCGACGAAGCCGCGGCAGAATGCCGCAAACTTTTCCGTATCGACCGATGCTTTTGCGGCATCGGGTTCATCTTCGGCGGCGGTGTTCGCGATAAAGCGCACAGCATCGCCGAAATCGTACATCGCCATGCCCGGCATCACCGTGTCAAGGTCAATGACGACAAGCGGCGCTTTTGTCTCGCGGTCAAACAGCACATTGTTAAACTTCGTGTCATTATGTGTCACGCGAACCGGGAATTCACCATTTGCATAGCGAACCGAGAGTTCACCGGCAGTCTCGCGGACGGATCGCAGATATGCAATCTCCGCCTGCACAGAATTCACTCTGCCGCACGGATCCTCCTCAATATGCTGAAACAGCGTATCAAGGCGCTTTTTCGTATTGTGAAAATCCGGAATTGTCTCATAGAGCTTCGCGCCGTCAAAATCCGCGAGCTGATTCTGGAAATGCCCGAATGCCTTGCCGGTTGCTTCAATCACGCTGAGGTCATCGCAGGAATCCAGCGTAACCGAATCCACACAGTTCATGACGCGCCAGAATGCGTCATCATCGGTGAACACATAGTTTTTTCCCTCTGCCGTATGATGAAAATGCAGCGTCTTTTCCTGCGGATAATGCGCACGGATATGCGATGTCACCAGGTCAATATTCTGCATGATCTGCACGGGATTTTTGAACACGACGGTATTGATCCGCTGGAAAATATAGGGCTTTTGCGTGCCGTCCGGATTTTGGTAGGTCACGCGGAAGGTCGCATTGATATTGCCGTTTGTGATCGTTTCGATCTGCACGGGCTCACCGGGCAGGCGAAATGCCGCCCCGATTTCTCTGACAGCGTCCTTCATGCGGCTCACTCCACTGTCACGGATTTCGCGAGATTACGCGGTTTATCCACATCAAAGCCCTTGCCGATCGAGACATAATAGCTGAGAAGCTGAAGCGGAATTACACTGAGGCTGCCCGCAAACAGCGGCTCAATCTTCGGGACATAGCAGGTGAATTCTGCCGTATCTTCGAGGAAATAATTGCCCGCTGTGGTCACTGCCATCAGCTTTGCGCCGCGGCTCTTGACCTCGACCATATTGCTGACGGTTTTCTCGGTCAGCGCGGTCTGCGTAACGACGGCAATGACAATCGTGCCGTCCTCAATCAGGCTGATCGGACCGTGCTTCAACTCACCGGCAGCATATGCTTCCGAATGGATATAGCTGATTTCCTTGAGCTTCAGGCTGCCCTCCATGCCGATTGCGTAGTCGATGCCTCTGCCGATGAAGAACGCATCCGAAACATTGATGAGCTTTGCAGAGAACCACTGGAGGCGCTCTTTATCCTCCAGAATCTTCTCGACCTTATCCGGAATCTTGTAGATTTCCTGGAGCAGAGCCTCATATTTTTCATCAGCGATCTCATTGCGCGCCTTAGCAAATTGCAGCGCAAGCAGATAGCCCGCGACAAGCTGGCAGCTATATGCTTTTGTTGTTGCGACTGAAATCTCCGGACCGGCAAGCGTATAGAACACATTGTCCGCTTCGCGCGCAATGGACGAGCCGACAACATTGACAATGCCGAGCGTCTTGATGCCCTGATCCTTTGCCTCGCGCAGTGCTGCGAGCGTATCCGCCGTCTCGCCGGACTGTGAAATCACGATTACAAGACTCTTTTTATTCAGCGTCATCTTGCGGTAACGGAATTCCGACGCAAGCTCAACGCGCACTTGCAGCGAGGTCAGAGCCTCAATCACATACTGCACCGCGACGCCGACATGATATGCCGAACCGCAGGCAACAATATACACCTGCTCGATATCCTGCATCTCCGCATCGGACAGGTTTACGCTGTCGAAATGCACAACGCCCTCCGACACAACCGAATTGATCGTATCGCGGATCACCTTCGGCTGCTCGTGAATCTCCTTGAGCATGAAGTGCTCATAGCCGCCCTTTTCAGCGGATTCTGCATCCCACTTAATCTCGGTCAGCTTCTTCTCAATCACTTCACTGTCAATATTATAGAACGTAACAGCGCCTTTTTCGAGCCTCGCAATCTCCATATTGCCGATGTAATACACATTGCGGGTGTATTTCAGAATTGCCGGCACATCGGATGCAACATAGCTCTCGCCGTCGGCAATGCCGATAATCATCGGGCTGTCCTTACGGGCGCAGTAGATCTCGCCCGGATAGTCCTTGAACATCACGCACAGCGCATAAGAGCCGCGGATTCGCACCATCGAACGGGCAATTGCCTCGATCGGCAGCGGCGCATACTTCTTGTAATAGTAGTCAATCAGCTTGACCGCAACCTCGGTATCGGTCTGCGACTTGAACGTATAGCCATGCTTCATCAGCTTCTCGCGGAGCTCCTGATAATTCTCGATAATGCCGTTATGGACGGCGATGACGTTTTCGTCGTCGCTGGCATGAGGATGCGCATTGACCGCAGAGGGTTCACCGTGTGTTGCCCAGCGCGTATGGCCGATACCGCAGCAGCCTTCGACCGCTCTGCCGTAATCCGTCATCTCCGCAAGCACCTTCAGCTTGCCCTTTTCTTTGATGATTTCGGGTTCTTTGTCTCCGTCGCGGACGGCGATGCCCGCTGAGTCATAGCCGCGGTATTCAAGCTTCGACAGTCCGTCGAGCAGAACAGGCGCAGCCTGCTTATTGCCGGTAAAACCTACGATTCCGCACATATCATTCTTCTCCTATGATCTCTGTATTTCTTGTTGCTGTTCGGCGGATGCCGGTTCGCTTCCGGCTGATTTGCCGGCGCGCACAGCATCCCTTTCTATTCTATCACAAAGCGGGCATATTGTCAAGCAGACTGCACGCTCTGCGGCAAAATATGCTCAGACTTTGCCGTTTTCTTCACAGTACCGCCGCAATTTTTCCCGCAGCAGCAGATACCGCTGTTCTTTCTCCGCCTTTGCAAAATGAACCGAACGGAGCTGCTCCGGATTATCCGTATAATCAAGGCACTCGCCGCCGAACTGCTCGCTCGTCAGATCAAATACGCTGCTGCCGATCACATTGTAGCAGTGATAATTCCCGCCCGGACGGAGCACGCCGTACACCTTGCCGCCGAAGATATCCTGCACCAGAAACGCGGTGATCGAACACTGCCCCCATGTCGGGTGCTGCACCGCCCACTGCTCGCGCATCCGCGGCGCACAGGTCTCCGCGCACCAGAGCGTCATCAATGCATCATACAGCACACGCGGCGATGTGATCCCCGCAAATTCATCGGTCAGCGGGGATGCGGTTGCTGTTTCCCAACCGTAAAACCCGTATTCTGCCATTTCTTCCTCCGATCTGTCCGGCTATGTTTTTTTATTATTGATGTTCCAATTAACTCTTGAATATTAGATGCGCAGGATAAATGTCGATATGCAAGGAAGAAAGCCGCCGCCTTGCTGACGCAAGGCAGGGTTTTCTGACGCCGCAGATCGGCATTTAGACAAGCGGATAAGTTCAAGAGTTAGTTGGGTCATCAATATTATAACACATTGCAGAAAGAATTGCAAGTCAATGCAGCTGACATGATATGTGTGTGTGTAGCTGACATGATATGTGTGTGTTTATAAACCGGAAAACTACTTGTCTTTCCGGAATGGGGATGCTCTCCCTATATTGACCTGACAATCAGCGGAACGGTCAGACTCTCGGAGCTGCTGAATCATATCTATGTGCTGATTCCCGTGTTCGATAAACAGAAGCACTATTATATGGCGGAGGACGAAATCCGGAAGCTGCTCGATCACGGTGAGGGCTGGCTTGCCGGTCATCCGCTGAAAGAAAAGATTACGCGGCGCTATTTTTCTGCGCGGAAAAGCTATGCGCGCAGAGCAATGAATATCCTGCTTGCCGATGAACTGACCGAGGATGATACAGATGAAGCGGCAAGCACAGAGGAAAAGGAAATCCGCACGCCGCTGAATACAATGCGCATGGAGGCAGTAAAAAACGCTGTTCTCGCAAGCGGTGCAGCGCCTGTAAAGCCGGTTCTCTCCTATCTCTATCAGAATTTCACCGGCGGAACGATTGTCATGTCGGTATCTTCCGCAGACAGCAATGGAGAATATGCTGATGCATCGGAAGAACTGATTGAAAAGGTGTGTCAGTTTGCAGTAAAACACCGGCATGAAGTGCTGACGGTCTTTCATATTCCGCAGCATAATACAGAATCTGACAACAGGCAAAATGAATTCAGGCAGCACCGCACATCTGTCGTGCGGTGCTGCCTTTTTGTAGTTATGATTAACGTTCCATTCCCTTGGTTTTTTCAGTCTTTGTTTCCTTCTTCGATGCAGTCTTCTGCTTTTTCGCATTCAGCTCTTTATACATATTGTTTACTAAATCTACAAAATCTTTTCCCTTCTGCTTGCTGGAGGAAAACTTCTGCTTCATTTTCTCCTGCATACTCGGACCGGACATACTCTGCGCGATTGTGAATAGGCTCGAATCATTCTGGAGTGCATTGGAACGGCTTTCAAAGGCTTTCGCATCAAAATGCTCAGCGTCGCCATCTTTGCCTTTTCCTTTCAGCTCATGCGCGAGGGTTACGGGCTTTTACCATCAGCTCGTTGATGATATCAGTAAGCTGCGATCTGGTGAGTGCCATACTATTTTTCTCCTGTACTATTATTGGATCGGGTTTGGTCTTTCGCTCGTAATTGTCGGCGCTGTGTTATCTGTATTACAGCATGGTCAATATAAAAAGACAAGCAAAAAGTCGGCATAATATCCGGCGGCATTCTGCGGATTTGTCAATGAGATCTTGGAATGGGGATCTCTATCGCAGGTCTCCAAGCCCGCCGGGCTCTTTGCACGCCTGAGCTTTTCGATATCTGCGGACATCAGCAAGGGGCGCTGCCCCTTGACCCCGCAAGCATTTGAAAAAGCTTGACCAAAACTTTAGTGATGATTCTAATGCCGTTTTCTGCAATAATTGCAATAATTATGATATAAGGCGGCAGTGTCGCAATCCGATTTTACTCTCCGGAAATTCCTTTTCAGATTTTTTCGCCCGCTCCCATTGCCTTTTCTGCCATAATATGATATAACCGGGCAGTGCCCGGCTCCGTTTTTACTCCCCGGCAGTTCCTTCAAAGACTTTTTTGTCCGCTCCCATTGCGTTTTCCTGCATAATATGATATAAGCAAACCAATTTCACACTGAGTACCACCGAGTCACACTGAGTCACACAAAAATTTCGATTCCACGGGGCTTTTTGATGGTAGAAAGCTCAAAAACAGCGTAACAGCGCTGTTCTGAAAATTCAAGCATTTTGAAGATTTTTGGTAGAAATTTGGTAGAAAGCCAACGGTAAAAAAGTTGGTAGAAAGTTGGTAGAAACTTGGTAGAAGCCGAAAACAACCCATAAACGGTAGAAAGCCTGTTGACAAAGCAAACTGAATAATGGAAAATAGCGGACGGTGTTTCATAACAGAAGCGCTGTCCGTTATTTTTATGCCTAAAAATTGAATAATGCACATCGCTTCTCACTGAGCCTGTATGAAAACAGGTCGCTGAGGAGCTTTTTTTATTTCAGATGAACTATGTCAAGGAGGTCTTTCTATGCCGAACCCTACTGAGATCAGTCTGCTCAATTACAACTTTGAAGCCAAAGCCTGTAATGAACTGCTGACGGCTATGCTCAACCATTCAGACTTTGACTACGTTACGGTCGATGAGCTTCGTCATTACAGCGAGCTTTCACAGTTCACCTTCGATGAGCTTCGTACTGCTGTGTATGAGCTTTGCAAGAGAGGTTTCCTCCTTGTAGTGCAGAAACCGTATGGTCATGTCTATGCGGTCAATAAGCTGCGAATATCCAATATGGAATTTGTGTACGGAGCGTAAGCAGAGGTGAGAGAAATGGACAGGAAAACAAAAGCAAAAAAGACAATACCAGATACGATCTGCCGAGTACATAGGTCAGGCGGTTATGCCGTTCTGAGCAACTGCTTTGTGCGGTCAACAAATATCGGCTGTGATTCAATAGGTCTGCTCGGCAAGATCAATGACTTACCGCCTACATGGAATTTCACGATTGCCGGACTTGTAGCTATCTGTGAGGACGGAGAAACAGCGATCAAGTCCCAGCTTGCTGAACTGGAACAGTGGGGCTATGTCAAAAAGACCTTGCTGATGCCAAACGAATCCCCTACGGGCAGGATCAGCTATCTCTATGACTTCTATGAATACTCGGAACTGGACGATTCTATCCCGAAGTATGACATTGAAATGGAGACATTTACAGCAGATAACGCTACCTTGAACCGTGTGAAGAAGGACAGCAATTTCACTATTATCAGTGCAAAGCTCCTCAGAACCAATAAGATCAGAAACAAACTGATCGGCTTTATGCTGAAAGTTCTTTCTCTGCCGAATAGCTGGAATTTCTCTATGTCAGGACTGAAAGCTATCTGCAAAGAGGGCAAGACTGCCGTGCATAACGCTGTGAACAAGCTCATTGATAAGGGCTACCTTGTTCGCACTAAGCTCCTGTCAAACGAAAGTGTAAACAATCATTTTGAATATGTTTACAGCTTTTTCGATGTACCTGTCAGCAAGGAAGAAGCGGACGAGCTTGAAGCTGAGACCAGACGCAAGGCTATCACGATCCGTGAGGGCGGCAAGGCAAAGGCTGCGGTTTCTTCATCGGCTGAAAAACAGAAGGTGGAAAACCCGTATCTGGACACTCCGCCTGCTGAAAGTCCGCTATCTGAAAATCAGGAACAATATAATAACAACAATACAAAACAGAAAAATCAATTACTGTGTGATAAATCCTCTATCATTCCTGCGGCGGCAAAGCCAACTTTCAACATTCCGAGTGTTGAAAAAACTGCTGAGAGAGTGACCGACGGATATAACGCAGAAGAAGTTGAGTATTTCACAGAGGTTGTCAGGGAGAATCTCGACTACTGGCATCTTGGTGACTGGCTCTGTCAGGACGGTCGGGACGGTTATGCAGAAGCTGATGAAATTGTCGGCTTTATCGTTGACGAAATATGTTCCCCTATGCCCTATACCACACTCAGAGGTCAGGCATTCCCCAGAGCAGTTATTCAGTCAAAGATGCTCAAAGCCAATATCTACATGGTAGAGAATGTCCTTGAAAATATGGCAAAGGTCGATAATATCAAGGATTTCCGCAGATATTTCATCAGTTCCCTCTACAACGAGGTTCTGACATATCATTTCAACGAAGGTTGTGAGAGCCGTAACATTGACGAACAGATCAGGCGAGATCTCGGTTATGGTATGGCTGTCTGACAGAGAAAGGAGGTGGTTCTATGGCTGCAAAGAAGAATGTGGCGGTAACTCCAGCATTTACAGGCAGGAATGTATCGCTGTATGAGATCTCTCAGGCAAGTGGTATCGGCATTGCTACGCTGAAAAAGGGGCTTATTGCCGGAGCTGTTGACTTCGGTTATGCGATCCCCTGTGGTAAAGGCGATCAGCATCGCTTTTACTGCCCTGACAGGCTTGTGTATCTCAAGACCGGATATTTCAATCCGAATCCTGAGAAGCAGGACACAGACTCCGAAGCTGCTTGAAAGTCTGTAAACGACCTGTTTTACAGCTTTCACAGCGAATTTGAAGCGATCGTCATGGATATGCTCGGTGACAGGATAGATAGAAAAACACTTGATACCGTGTTTTCTTCTTTTGACGAGCTTCAGGAGGAGTATCACAGCAGGCTCTATGAGCTTTTACAGAAAGAGGTGAAAATCATGGCTAAGACAATTACCACACAGTATGGCGAGTTTCTGAACTACGATAATCTTGTGAGGATCGGCATTGTCACGAATTGGGAAGATGCAGAGCCGGACGAGAACGGCATTGTTACGCCCGATTATGAGATGGTCGGCACTGACACCAGCGGCAATCAGATCCCGATGGGCAACTACAAGACACCCGAAGCAGCAGAAGCCGCCCTCGCAGACCTCCATAACTGGCTGTCTGCCGAAGCGTATGCCGTTTACGAGGTCAAGTCTGGCGGTGATGCGTAATGCCGTCCGACTACGAAAGCGGTGCAAAGAAAACCATCGACATTTCGATCAAGGCGGAGAAAATGACCGCCGATGTGCTGAAATCGGCATTGCAGGAGTTTTTGTCGGGCAAGGCAGAGAAAAAAGGGCGAATGACCTACAAGCAGTTGCAGGCTAAATCGCCGTCCAAGCTCGACAGCATTGAGGTTTCGGACAGGAATATCGGAGATTTTCTGAAAACCGCAAGGAAGTATGATGTGGATTTTGCCCTGAAAAGAGATAAAAGTACCACACCGCCTACCTACCATGTTTTCTTTTCCGCTGCCAAAACGGAGGATCTCAAGAGAGCATTTTCAGAGTATGTCGGCAAGGGACAGGGCAAGACACAGAAGCGTGGTGAGTTCACCCGTGAGCAGATGCAGCAGCAGGCTCAGAAGCTCAGGAGCAAACCCCGCAAACAGAAACAGAGAGAGAAAACAAGGGAGAACAGACGGTGATCTATAACCACTTCCAGCCTGCACCCGTTCCACGGGCAAGGGGCGATGATATTTTTACGGCGATTTTTGATGCCGATACCAACAGAAAGGAAAGGTCTGCGAATTGCAGATCGACACGAGAAAACTCAAAAAGCTGATCATCAAGGCTGTTCCCTATGT
>Ga0310691_10004684_pt1 | contig 15296 bp, 9 predicted proteins | sample 176DNAGHGlowgp2_FD_203887 | JGI IMG/M metagenome (GOLD analysis project Ga0310691, IMG submission 203887) | Sheep rumen microbial communities from Palmerston North, Manawatu-Wanganui, New Zealand - 1766 DNA GHGlow gp2 (v2) (version 2) | ecosystem: Host-associated > Mammals > Digestive system >...
GAAATGTTCCTGCCGATGTTGTGGCGATAGGGTGAACTTGCGACTAACGGTCTTGTAACCCATGAATGTGGCTTGTAGCTGATAGTTGCCGTCAGCTAGTCCATTCACGGTGAAGTGGCCGGTGGCATCGGTTATAGCACCCTTTACCAACTTGCCGGAAGAATTCATCACGGCGATATTCACAAACTGCAGAACCTCGTCAGTTCGTTTGTCGATAACTTTTCCCTTTACAGAACCTTGAGCAGCTGCGACCAGCACACTGATAGCAGACAATAATACACAGAGTAGTCTTTTCATAACATTCGTATGACGGGGCGTAAGTGAAAAGGTTTAAATTATTCTATATAATTCATACAAAATTCATATTTTCTTTGTACCTTTGCCGCAAATTTTGTGAGATATGGATACGATTAAGAAACAATTTGCACAGAAGCTGATGGATATCAAGGCCATCAAGCTGCAGCCCAATGATCCGTTTACATGGGCCAGTGGCTGGAAGTCACCTATCTATACCGACAACCGTAAAACACTGGGTTTTGCAGATGTCCGCTCGTTTGTCAAGCTGGAACTCTGTCATGCCATTCAGCAGAACTTCCCTGAAGCTGAGGCTGTAGCCGGTGTGGCTACGGGAGCTATTGCCCAGGGTGCACTGGTTGCTGACGAACTGGGACTGCCTTATGCTTATGTGCGTCCGAAGCCGAAAGACCATGGCATGGGTAACCAGGTAGAGGGCGAGTTGAAGAAGGGGGCTAAGGTTATCGTTGTAGAAGACCTTATTTCTACCGGTGGCAGCAGTCTGAAGGCTGTCGAGGCTCTGCGCCAGTATGGTGTGGAGGTCATTGGTATGGTGGCATCGTTTACCTATGGTTTCCCTGTTGCCGAGGAGGCCTTCCGTGAGGCTGGCGTTAAACTTGTCACGCTGAGCGACTATAATGCTGTACTGGAGCAGGCTGCAGAGACGGGCTATATCCAGGCTTCCGATCTTGACGTACTGAAAGAGTGGCGCAAAGACCCCAGCGTGTGGGGCGTTTAATAAAGCAATATGACAAAGTTTGAAAGTAGCATCAAGCAGATACCCTATCCGGTAGAGGATGTGTATCGCAATATCAGTGACCTGAGTAATCTGGAGCGCGTACGTGACCGTATTCCTCAGGATAAACTGCAGGACTTCCAGTTTGACAGCGACTCCGTGCAGGTCAGTGTGTCGCCGGTAGGTACCATCAAACTGCGTATCTGTGAGCGTGAAGACAACAAGAGCGTGAAGTTTGAGACCGAACAGTCGCCGCTGCCTTTCAATCTCTGGATTCAGGTGCTGCCCGTAGACAGCTCCTCCAGCAAGATGAAGGTTACCGTCAAGGCCGATATTCCTTTCATGCTGAAGGGTATGGTCAGCGGTCCCTTGCAGGATGGCGTAGAAAAAATTGCTGACGCACTGTCACAAATACCTTTTGTATAATGGCAAACAAACTTTGGGAAAAGAATTTCGAGGTGAATGCTGAGATTGAGCGCTTCACCGTTGGTCGCGACCGCGAGATGGATCTCTATCTGGCCAAGTACGACGTGTTAGGTTCCATGGCTCATATCACCATGTTGGAGAGCATCGGACTCATCGGCCATGACGAGTTGCCACAGCTGTTGACAGAACTGAAGAATATCTATCAGTTGTGCGAGCGTGGCGAGTTCGTGATAGAGGAGGGCGTCGAAGATGTCCACTCGCAGGTGGAACTGATGCTGACCCGCAAGCTCGGTGACATGGGTAAGAAGATACACTCGGGTCGTTCGCGCAACGATCAGGTGTTGGTAGACCTGAAACTCTTTACCCGCCACGAGTTGATGGAGGTTGCCGAGGCTGTCAAGGTGCTCTTCGACGAACTCATCCAGAAGAGTGAGCAGTACAAAAACGTCTTGATGCCGGGCTACACCCACCTGCAGGTCGCTATGCCCTCCTCGTTCGGACTGTGGTTTGGTGCTTATGCCGAATCGCTCTGCGACGACATGCTGTTCTTGCAGGCAGCCTATAAGATGACTAACCGCAACCCGTTGGGCTCTGCTGCCGGCTATGGCTCTTCGTTCCCGCTGAACCGCCAGATGACAACAGACCTGCTGGGCTTCGACTCGATGAACTATAATGTTGTCTATGCACAGATGGGACGTGGCAAGACGGAGCGCAACGTGGGTTTCGCACTGGCTACCATTGCCGGTACACTGGCAAAGATGGCTTTCGATGCTTGCCTGTTCAACTCGCAGAACTTCTCGTTTGTCAAGTTGCCCAAGGAGTGCACAACGGGTTCGAGCATCATGCCGCATAAGAAGAACCCTGATGTCTTTGAACTGATTCGTGCCAAGTGCAACAAGATACAGGCGCTGCCCCAGCAGGTGACGCTCATCATGAACAACCTGCCCGTAGGTTATTTCCGCGACTTGCAGATTATCAAAGAGGTGTTCCTGCCAGCCTTTGACGAACTGAAAGACTGTCTGCAGATGGCGGCCTATATCATTAATAAGATAGAAGTACGCGAGGACATCCTCGATAATCCCATGTACGACCCGATGTTCTCCGTAGAGGAGGTAAACCGACTGGCTGCTGAAGGTATGCCCTTCCGCGATGCCTACAAGAAGGTAGGTCTTGACATCGAGGCTGGCACGTTCCGCCCCAACAAGGATATTCATCATACCCATGAGGGGTCTATTGGCAATCTGTGTAACGACCGTATTGCTGAACTGATGCAACAGACCTTTGACGGTTTTGGCTTTGAACGCATAGTCGCTGCAGAAAAACGATTGTCAGAATGAGACTGCTGGCTGTTGGCTGTTTGTTCCTCTCTGTAGTCTGCCTCTTGACAAGTTGCAAGGCTGATGATGAGTATTCGAAACATCCTTGTCGCTTCTTGTATGACAACATGATTCACAACGATGCGACGTTAGCGTCGGCAATGGATGCTAATTCGCGTGGTGTGTTCTGTTTGATTTCTGAAAATACAAGGGCTGGCGTGCGCTATCTGGTTTTTGAGAATAGTGCTGGTATGACATCGCAGCAGGTGGAGACGGCTCAGGAGGTTGAGGCTAAATTCATCTTGGGATTGAATAATGGTATCATTGTTGGTTTCCAGACACTGAATACGGATGGTGGCAGTGGCGGTTTTGTGGCTTACGATGTGCAGTGCCCCAACTGTGTGAACCGTGGACACAACACTGTCAATCCCAGCTATCGCATCACAATGGAAAACAGTGGCATCGCTACTTGTGGCAAGTGCGGAAAGAAGTACGACATGAACAATGGCGGCATTGTTCTTAATGGCGAGGAGGGGGACAGTGGTCTTGACAAATATGTCGCCTCTACAACGGGTCCGTTTGGTGTCGTAAGTGTGGTAAGACGATAAAAAAGTGCTTCTGATAGAAATTTTTCACTTTTCGTTATCCACTTTTCATTTTTTTTCGTAACTTTGCACCCGCTAAAGGCTGCCGCGATGGTGGAATGGTAGACACGAGGGACTTAAAATCCCTTGGCCATAACGGCTGTGCGGGTTCGAGTCCCGCTCGCGGCACATCCCCAAACCGACTAACTAACACATACTATGAGAATCAACTTATTACGACTAGCACTGTTATTGTTTTGCCCTTTCGTTACGTTGATGGCGCAAGACAATGTAAACATGAAATTTGGTAAACCAACTAAGGAAGAGATGCAGATGACGGTGTACGATGCAGAACCGGAGGCTGATGCTGTCGTACTCTGCCGTTTGACTGATGTGGAGTATGCCGTGCAGAATAGCGGCTATCTGGCTGACTACCATGAGAAGTTCCGCATCAAGGTGCTCAAACCCAGCGGTGCTCGCTTTGCCAAAGTTGTTATTCCTTACCAAGTAGCTTTGTCTGTCAATAATAATATCAGCGGACTGACCATTAATGGAAAGAGTCTTCCCCAACCTGGTGGCAGTTCAGATTCTTATTTTGAGGGTGAGGGCGTCTCTCTGACGGAAGATATCTTTGCCACTGAGGGAGATGAAAGTGTTGAGAGTCTGAAAGCTACCGCTTTCAATATGGAAGGTGGTAAAGTGGTGAAAACATCCTTGAAGAAGAGCGATATTGTTAAGAAGAAAATTGACGAACATAACCAGCAGATAGAGTTCACCATCCCTAACGTAAAGGAGGGTACGGTGATAGAATACGAGTATACCATCCATAGCCAGCTGTTTTGGTTGCTTCACGACTGGTATGCCCAGTGTGAGATTCCTGTTGTGTATGCTAAGTTGGATATGAATATCCCCAGCTATCTGATTTTCAATATTGAGGACCATGGTATTCAGCGTCTGACCTATACCTGTACGGCAGGCTCTATGAATTTTAAGTTGGTGAGTGACCCGCTTGCCAGACAGTCGAAGGTGATGACCAACCACTATGTCTATATTGGCCGTAATCTGATGGGTGTATCTAAAGATGACTATGTATGGAATGCCCAAGACTACTGTGCCGGTATTACTGCTGAATTGAAGCAGTACCGTTTGCCGGGTATGGCGCAGATGGACTATGCACGGACGTGGGAACAGATTGACGAGATGATTCTTAATTCAGAAGATTTGGGTATGCATCTTAACGACCGCAGTCCGCTGGCACAGGAGCTGAAGGATGCAAAGATCGGGGAAATAGCCGATCTGCGTGAACGTGCAAAGGCTGTATTCAACTTGGTAATGAGTAAGGTGGCATGGAACGGGAAATACGAAATCAGTCCGGCCTTGACAAGTGAAACATTGCAGAAGCAGGGCGGTTCGAATGCGGATATTAATCTGCTGCTTATCCAGTCACTCCATGAGGTAGGATTGACGGCAACTCCTGTTATGCTTAGGACACGCGACCAGGGCTTGTTGCCTTATAACTTCCCTGCTCTGCATAAGATGTCGACTTTTGTCGTTGCTGTCGTCATGCCGGCAGGGCCCAATGTCTACCTTGATGCTTCGTCGAAGAATGGCTATCTGAACGTACTTGCTGAGCCGCTGTTGGTGGAGAGAGCCCGACTGATACAGAAAAAAGGTAAGAGTGCATGGGTGAACCTGCAGAAGATGGTCAAGTCGCAGAAGAGTACCATTATAGATGCCAAACTGGCTACAGACGGTACGCTGGCAGGTACGCAGACTACGCGCTATGAAGGACTGGCTGCGATGAACTATCGCAATGCTAAGGGAATTACGGACTTTGCGCCAGATGCTACTGAGGAAACGACATTTACACGCAAGGGTACGGTGGAAGGCAACACCATCCGTATTTGTCCTTTCCCCACAATCATTGCTGCCAATCCTTTTACTGCTCCTGAGCGTAAGATACCGGTGGAGTTCCGTAGTCAGGGCTCCCATCGTGTGGTTGTTAATATCGCCTTGCCAGAAGGCTATGTTGTTGACGGAGAACAGCGCAATACGACAATCATCACTAATGATAAGGGCTTGGAAGGGCGCATCCAGACTACAACAGGCGATGGCAAAGTGCAGTTGAGCTGTCGCTTTAACATTAACAAGGTTGTTCATTCGGAGGCCAGCTATGCCGACCTGCATCAGATATTCGATGCTGTCATGAAGTATACTACCGAAGAACTGGTTGTTAAAAAGCAGTGAGAAAGGTCTGACGAGCAAATGAAAGAGAGCGCTAACTACTGAGATGTTGTTAGCGCTCTCTTTGTGTCGACACTTGGACTCGAACCAAGGACCCCCACCATGTCAAGGTGATACTCTAACCAGCTGAGCTATGCCGACAATTGTTTTGATTGCGGGTGCAAAGGTACATATTATTTCCGAAATAAAAGAAGAAAAGAATAAAAAAATAAGAAATACTACCTTTAATAAAATATAAAAAAGGTAGCTTTTCATCGTAATAACGAATATTATGAGTATCTTTGCAGAATAGAATAATGTATAATAGCTATTGATACAAATATGAAAACAAAGAACATTCTGATGGTGTCACTGATGGCGGTTGCCATGTTGACATCGTGCTCAGGAAAACTGGGCCAACTCTCAAGTGATTATTTCAAAGTGAATCCTAATCCACTGGTGGCTGATGGCGGTCAGGTGGATGCTACCATTAATGGTGTGTTTCCTGAGAAATACATGAATAAGAAAGCAGTGGTTACGGTGACCCCTGAACTGCGCTTCATGAAGAATGGCGTAGAGCAGAAAGTACAGGGCCGTCCTGCTACCTTCCAGGGTGAGAAAGTGCTGGGCAACGACCAGACCATTAGCTATCAGCTGGGCGGTCACTATACAATGAAGACCAGCTTCCCTTATGAGGCTGCTATGCAGAAGAGCGAGCTGTTCCTGACTTTCGATGCTAAGTTGGGTAAGAAACAGGTCGAGGTTCCTGCTATAAAGGTTGCTGATGGCGTTATTGCTACCAGTGAGTTGTATCATCGTACGCTGTCATCTGCTCAACCCTGTGTTGCTCCTGATGCTTTCCAGCGTGTTGTTGAACAGAAGCAGGAGGCTAATATTAAGTTCCTCATCCAGCAGGCTGAACTGCGCAAGAGTGAACTGCAGAACAATACAGTGCAGGAGTTTGTCAATCTGCTGAAGCGCATCAGTAGTGACCGCGAAAACCTGATGCTTTCCGGTGTTGAGGTTTCTGCCTATGCCTCTCCTGATGGTGGCTTTGCCCTGAATGAGAAGTTGGCTAACAAGCGCCAGACAAATACTGAGGAGTACGTCAAGAAGCAGATGAAGCAGGCCAATATGGAAGGCGATGTGGAGGCAAACTACACCGCTCAGGACTGGGAAGGTTTCCAGCAGTTGGTACAGGCCAGCGATATCCAGGACAAGGAGGTTATTCTGCGTGTTCTTTCTATGTACAAGGATCCTCAGGAGCGTGAGCAGCAGATTAAGAACATGAGCCATGGCTTCCGTGAATTGGCTGATGGCATTCTGCCTGAGCTGCGCCGTGCCCGTCTGACAATCAACTACGAGACACTGGGCCGTGATGACGAAACTATTTTCAACCAGTATAAGAGTGACGCTTCTAAGTTGTCTGTTGAGGAGCTGATCTATGCTGCCTCTATTGCAGAGACTCCCGCTGAACAGGAGAACATTCTGAAGACTACGGTTCGTCTCTATCCGAAGGATGCCCGTGCCTATAACAACCTGGCTGCACTTGCCTATAGCAAGGGTAACTACGATGAGGCTCAGCGCTATCTGGCACAGGCTGCCGGCACAGGTGCTGCTTGCGCAGAGACCAAGGCCAACCAGGGTCTGCTGGCTCTGCAGAATGGCGATGTCAAGGCCGCTGAGAACTATATCGGTCAGGCAGGCAATGCCAATGGACTGGCAGAAACACTGGGTAACCTGCATCTGGCACAGGGCAACTATGCACTGGCTGAGCAGGACTTCAATGGCGTGAACTCTAACAGTGCTGCACTGGCGCAGATTCTGAATAAGAATTATGCCAAGGCTGCCCAGACCTTGGAAAATGTTAAGAACGCTGATGGTATGACAGACTACTTGCAGGCTATCGTCAATGCCCGTCAGGGTAATGCTGATGCTGCTCAGTCGTTCCTGCGTTCTGCTATCCAGAAGGATGCTTCGCTGAAGGCTTACGCTGATAATGACCTTGAATTTAAGAAGTAAGCATTGAGAAACATTGCTTATATATTACTTGCACTGTTGATGGTGGCATGCGGTACTGAGAGCGGCAAGTTCCGTCTCGAAGGCCGCCTGCGCAACATCAATCAGGGCGAGTTTTGGGTGTATAGCCTTGATGGTGGAATGGTGGGCATTGACACCATTCCTGTGCGTAATGGCCGTTTCTCCTATGAGATGGAACTGTATGACCGTACAACGCTTATGCTGGTGTTCCCAAACTATTCTGAACAGCCGGTTTTTGCCAAGTCGGGCGCTACAGTGTCTATCAAGGGCGATGCTACGCACATGAAAGAGATGATTATCGAGGGTACATCAGACAACGAGGATATGACGATGTTGCGTATGGAACTGAACGACCTTACGCCTCCCGATATTCCGAATGCTGTCAGCCAGTTTATCAAGGACAATCGTGACTCACCAGTCAGTGCCTATCTGGTGCAGCGCTATTTTATCTATTGCGCTGAGCCAAACTACCGCGAAGCTCGTGTGCTGACGGAGATGATGCTTCAGGAGGATCCTGAGAATGGACAACTGCTGAGGTTGAGAAAGCTGCTGAAGGGACTGGAGAATAGTGGCCTTCATGCTCTGCTGCCTAAGTTCTCTGCTGTCGACCTTGATGGCAAAAAGGTTACGGAGAAGACGCTGAAAGGAAAAGTAAGCGTTGTGACGACATGGGCTACATGGAGTTACAACAGCACCGCTTTGCAGCAACGTCTGAAACAACTGAAACAGAAATATGGTGACAAGTTAGCGGTAGTTAGCATCTGCTTGGATGCTGACCCCAATGCCTGTCGTCGAGCCGTAGCTCGTGATTCGCTGAAGTGGCCGACGGTCTGTGATGGACGTATGTGGGAAACTCCCTTGTTGCAGAAATTCGGCTTGGCAGATGTTCCAGGTAATGTATTGGCCGACGCAAAGGGTAAGGTCTTGGCACGAAACCTTACTGTCAAACAGTTGGAAGACCGCATCAATAGAATACTGAAATAAGAATCCTCGAAAATGAAAAAAGCACTACTGTTAACACTAAAAATCCTCGGAGGTCTGCTGGCTGTCTTGATTATCTTAGCTGGTAGTGTCTTTGCTATATTCCATATCGATGCTGTCCAAGACCGGTTGACAGCCAATGCGACACAGATGCTTAGCGACTATCTGCAGACTACTGTGCGCATTGAGAAAGCCAGCGTTAGTTTTATTGATCAAGGAGTGCGCCTTTATGGGGTTGAGATAGATGACCAACAACAGCGGAAGATGTTTCAGATGCGTGAGTTGGGCGTTGACTTGAAGATTCTCCCGCTCTTACACCACGAGGTGAACATCTCGAAAGCTAAGATTCGTGGTTTGGAGGCTCGTTTGTATAAACCTGCCAGTGACAGCGACTCAGTAGCTAACTTCCAGTTTGTCCTCGATGCTTTCAAGAGCAAGAAGAAGCCGCAGACAGACTCTGTTGCTGTTGACACCACGCAGGTGAAGAAGAAACCGATGACCATTGATGTCAAGAAACTGGCGCTGGAGGATATCCAAGTCAGTTATAACGATTCTATGAAGGCTCAGTTAGGTTCCCTTCACTACAAGAAGAATCGCAAGGAACAACATTTTGTAGAGGTGCGCAACCTGAAGACCTCATTTGTGAGGAAGACCAAGAAAGGGCCCGTTGACAACCGCCTGTCGATAGGTATGCTGGATGCTGCCGGCAAGGGCACCCAATACCAGTTGACCATTGACAATTTCTGCTATCAGACAGACAACCATAAGCCTCGCAAGAATACCAACAAACCCAAGCGTGGCGCTTTTGACGTGGGACACTTCGATGTACTTGCCAAACTCGACATCCAGGTAGATACGGTGGGTAAAGACACCTTGGTGGCACGTGTCACAAGTGGCGTGGCTGAAGACCGTGGCTCAGGGCTTCTCATCAAAGAGCTGCTGCTGAAGCTCCATGCCAACAAGCGTATAGCGCATCTGAGTGACGTCTCCATCAAATTGCCCAATACGTCGCTGGCTTTTGCCGGTGCCGACATCCAACTGCCCAGTAAGAAAGAGAAACGGCCGTTAGCCTTCTCAACGTCTCAGATCAAAGGCAGGGTGGTGCTGAAGGATATCGCCCAGACCTTTGCTCCCGTGCTGAAGAAATTCTCGTTGCCTCTCCACTTGCAGACGCAGATGAGTGGTACCGATAATGAGTTGCGCTTCCGTAACGTGTCGGTCAGCACTACCGACAAGAAGCTGACCGTCGCTGCAACAGGACGCATCAGCAACCTGAAAGATAAGTACGCCCTGCGTGTTCATTTTGATGTACACAAGTTGCTGACGGAAGGTGTCTATGCCGAACATGTCATCAACCAGTTTGATGTCAAGAAGTTCATGATGAAACAGTTGCACGCCTTGGGGCGCTTCACCTATCAGGGACATTTTGATGTGTTGTGGAAGAAAGAGCAGTTTGCCGGCGTATTGAATACGGTGCCTGGTAAGATGAATGTCCAACTTACGCTCGACGAGTTGAGCAAATACGTCTTTGGCTCCGTGCGCACAGACTCCTTTGAGTTGGGCAAGGCTATGGATATGCCCGATTTGGGAAAGATAGCCTGTAAGGCTGACTTCAAGTTCGACATCTCGAAGCCCCGTACTGCTCAGATGCGTAAGGTAAAGGGCGGTAAACTGCCCATTGGTAGTGTACAGGCTGATGTTCAGGAAGGGAGCTTTAAGAAGATTAAGTTGCGCAACATCGTTGCCGAATTGGAGAGCGACGGTGCTGTGGCAACGGGTAATATTACCGTTAAGGGCAAGCGCGTCGATGTGCTGTGCGGCTTCTCATTTACCAATACCAACGAGATGAAGAAGACCAAGATCAAACCTGGCATCCGCTTCCATAAGATGTCTGACGAGGACAAGGCTAAGCGTGACGAGAAGCGTGCCGCCAAGAAGGAGGCCAAGGCGGCTGCTAAGGAGGAACGTCGTGCTGCGCGCGCTGAAGAGAAAGCCTTGAAAGCAGAAGAGAAGGCAGCGCGTAAAGCTGCTAAGGCAGAAGAGAAAGCTGCCCGTAAAGCTGCCCGTGAAGAGGAAAAAGCGGCTCGTAAAGCAGCCAAGGCTGAGGCTAAAGCCGCCCGCAAGGCTGCCAAGGCAGCTGAGAAGGCCGCAAAGGATGTGAAGTGATTCACAATCCGCGCTCTGCCCAGTCACCACGGTCCAGATTACGGTAGCCGATGGCTTCGGCAATATGCATGGACTCTACCTTTTCTGAGCCGGCCAGGTCGGCAATGGTTCTTGCAACCTTTAATATACGGCTGTAGGCACGGGCAGAGAGTTTCAGCCGCTCCATGGCCATGCGTAGCATCTCCATAGACGCAGCATCGGGTTCGGCAAACTCGTGGAGCATCTTCTCCGTCATCTGTGCGTTGCAGTGAATGCGGCCTCTTCCCCCGCCCTCTCCAAGAGCGAGGGAGCTGAAGCGCTCCGTCTGTATCTGACGGGCCTTGATGACACGTTCGCGAATAGTTTCAGAGGGTTCTCCTGGCTGCATCTGACTAAGTTCAGCAAACGGCACGGCCTGTATCTCGCAGTGGATGTCGATACGGTCGAGTAGGGGACCGCTGATTTTGTTCATGTAGCGCTGTATCTGTCCTGGGGTACAGGCACAGCTGTGTGTGGGGTCGCCATAGTAGCCGCAGGGGCACGGGTTCATACTTGCCACCAGCATGAAAGAACAAGGATATTCTACGCTGTACTTGGCGCGGGCAATAGTAATTTTACGATCTTCCAGCGGTTGGCGCAGCACCTCCAATACGGAGCGCGACAGTTCTGGCATCTCGTCCAGGAAGAGCACACCATTGTGTGCCAACGAAATCTCTCCAGGCTGTGGATTGTTGCCGCCACCCACCAAAGCTACTTGCGAGATGGTGTGGTGGGGTGCACGGAAGGGACGCTGGCTGATAAGACTCGTGCCACGACTAATCTTACCCGCAACACTATGTATCTGGGTTGTCTCTAGACTCTCTGCCAGTGACAGTGGAGGAAGAATGCTTGGCAGACGTTTGGCCAACATCGACTTGCCACTGCCCGGCGGACCAATCATAATTAGGTTGTGGCCACCGGCGGCAGCAACCTCCAAGGCTCGCTTTACGCTCTCCTGGCCTTTCACATCAGAGAAGTCAAGGTCGAAATGGTTTTGTTGCTCGTAGAACTCCTTACGCGTGTCGATGGCCATTGGTTCGTAGGTCGTTGTACCATTCAAGAAGTGGATAACATCCATCAATGTCTCCATGCCATATACCTCAAGATTGTTGACGACAGCAGCTTCGCGGATGTTCTGCTGGGGAACGATGAGGCCCTTGAATTTCTCCTTGCGGGCGCGGATAGCGATAGGCAGTGCACCGCGGATAGGCTGCAAGTGACCATCCAGTCCTAACTCGCCTACCAGCATGTACTTGTCAAGGTTTCCATCTTCTACCTTTCCATTGGCGGCCAGTATTCCGATAGCCAGCGGTAAGTCATAGCCAGAGCCTTCTTTCTTGATGTCGGCAGGTGACAGGTTGATGGTGATGTCCATGGTTGGCATCTTGAAGCCATTGTTGATGAGGGCAGCCTTGATACGGTCATAGCTTTCTTTGACGGCAGTGTCTGCCAGTCCCGTCAGGTGGAACTGTACACCACGCGACATGCTGACCTCACAGGTTACGGTGTTGACATCCAAGCCGTTTACGGCTGCGCAATAGGTTTTAACTAGCATGATATGGTTGTTTTATGTGACAAAGGTAATAAAAAAAAGTTACGGGAAGAAAAAAAAGGCAGAATACTTGTGCGTAGTCTGCCTTTTTTTCTGTTTATGACTTAGTGTATAAATACCTTTTTGCTTTTGCCGTTAGCATCGACTACAATGTTAAGTCCGTGCTGTAATGTCTGGCGCCGTATGCCCGTTGGGCTGTAGATGCCTCGTGGCATGTGCTTGGCCATAGGGAGGTTGGTGATGCCTGTCATGCTGTTAAGGTCCCTGAGACGGCACTCGGCCAAAAGGAACTCCTGCATGCCGCTGCCTTCCTCGCGGAACTGGATAATGTATTTGCCTGCCGTTGTTACCTCAAAGTCCAAGCTGTAGCGCTCGGCTGTCGAGATGTCTCCTGCGCTGTTGCCATTGATGTTGGGTGCGGCTGTGTGCACTTTAGAAGCGGCAAGTCCGCGACCGCTGCTGGACAGGATCTTTGCTTTATAGGAAGGTGTGCCCTTCCATGCTGCCATAGCATACACAAGTTGGTATTTGCCGGGATTCAGCGTCAGTGGGTAGTTGGCCAATCGGCCATATTCCGCACTGGTAGTGCGCCAATAGAGAGCTTTGCCTTGATAGCCGGTAAGTCCTGCAAAGGTGCGTGGACCATTGCCGTTCTGCGAGGGATAGTCACGTACGTCGCTACCATCGGTGGTACGCCATCCTACAGGTAGTGCACCATTGGCCACTTCAGAGTAGTCGAGCTCATAGATTGCAGCTTTGTCGTAGAATACGGGTTGGATGGTAACGTCGTTGTCTGGCATGACGAACGACACCTCGGTGGCATCTTCCTCAAAGGGTATAGTTTTGCCCTGAGTATAGTAGACGGAGTTGACCACGTTCAGTGCTTTGAGGCCGTAGCCCTCCTCGGGTGTGATGGTCAGGTGTACCGTCTCGCCGGCAAGCGCCTTGTCGACATCGGTGGAGACTTGTCCGAAGTCTGCACTGCGAACGGTTATGCCGTACTGCTCTTTGGGTGTACCCACCGGTTCATAGATAATCTGGTCAATGGTCATCTGGATGGCTCCGCTGTTTTGCAGGACAAAGTCGTTGGTGCCAGCCTCCAGCGTTACCGTTACTGAGGCCTCATGCCAGTCGTTCTTGGCCACTTTTTCGAAGTTGATGACTTGTGTTGCGCCGTTGACAGTCGCTTTCATGCTCCCTGCCTTGCTGCTGTTGCAATAACGTACCAGGATATTGTATTCGCCACCCTCAGTCAGCTTCAGCTGATGGCGCAGCGCACTATTGGTATTAGCCTTTGTCTCAATGAAGCCCAGTCCTGCAAAGTCGTAGTAGTCCTGTGCCCACCAGCCGGAATGTGTCATGCGATGGTCCACGTTCTTGCGGTCCATGTCTTCGGCTTCAATGATGATAGGGCCATGGTATGGCTCTGGCTGCTGAGGCTGTTCAAGGGCTGTGGCGGGCAGTATGTCGGTCTTTCTGTCGGTGGCTGTTCCGGCACAGTCAATGCGCACGATAGCTGCTCCCATGTGTACGACATTGACGGTGAAGGTTTGCGCCTCAGCGTCATACGCCTGTCCTGACAGACTGGCGTTATGTCCGCTGACGTTGGTTGTCGGCTTTGTTAGCGTGCATGTCGGCTCTGAGGTGACACCCGTAATGACGATCTTGTCGGTTTTCTGACTGAGACTGTCGCTACGGTAGTTGTTGAAGTAGAAGTCTATATGGTCGGCATACTCGCGGATAACACCACTGGAGAGCATGGCATATTCTAATTTCAGCGCCTCACAGGTGTTATAATGCAGTGGTATCTCTGCTTTTGCCGTCTTTTTGCTGTTCAGATAACTGTATGGTGTATAGGTCACCAACTGGTTGCGATAGCGGTTGACATAGAGATCGCCTGACGACACCTCTGGGTACTGAGCGTCAAAGTCTTCCTGCTTTTTTGCCTCTGTCGGCCAGCGTGACTGATAGTTGGAGCGCTTGATTTGCAGCGGTATAGCCTGGGCGGCTTCATCGTAGAGATTGATGACGATGGGGATGGCACCATACCGCCCTGTCGACTTGAAGTAGCACAGGTTGTTATACCACTGGCCATAGTTGTGGCGGGCTTCTTTCTTCTGGTTGAAAGGGTCTTTCTGCAGGTAGACGCCATTGTAAAGGTCGTCCCACGACGTGTACGAGTCGTAGCCTTTGGAGATGTCAAGGTTGTTGACCACGACAATCTTGGTCTTTCCAACTACTTCCTCACGTGATGGTATGTACATGGTGCCGTCTATGATGCGGCGCCACATCTCCAGCCAGATACCTTTGAAATGGGGCGATGCTGCCCAGTTCCGTCGTGTATAGCCATCCACATTGCTGTCTGCTTGGTTTAGGAAACACTCCTCGCGCCATATCAACTCAGGTCCATCCCATACAGCACCACCATTGACGCACATCTGCTCCATCACTGTGCCGATGCCGGCACTGCCAGGATATTTCTTCCCGTGGTTCTTGCCCAGCAACTTCTCCAGCGTGTCGTTCCAGCCACAGTTGTCGTAGCGTACACCGTAGTTTTTTGTCAGTCCAGAGATGAATGGTCCCCAGCAGATGCTCTCATTGTTATAGAAACTGCTGGCATGGGTGTACTTATAAAGGAATAGAATGGCTTCTGGGTATTTCTTACAGGCTGCCAGAAAGTCTGGGTTGCTCTTGAGCTCCCCCATGGGGTTGGTACCCATGTGGTAGTCGCCACCGCACCAGCTGACAGTAAGGAAGCCGCCATACTTGTGCGACATCTCCACCAAATTGGCGAACAGTGCCCAGCGCGAACCTGTGGTCATAGAGCCTTTATCACCCGGGTCGCCAAAGCCCCAAAACTGTTCGGCGTAGTTCCACCCCAGGAAGTTAGGGTAGTTCTTGAAGAAATATTCAAAAGTTTCCAGGTCGTTGTCCTGAATGTGTGTATGACCACCTGATGC
>Ga0310691_10004685_pt1 | contig 15292 bp, 9 predicted proteins | sample 176DNAGHGlowgp2_FD_203887 | JGI IMG/M metagenome (GOLD analysis project Ga0310691, IMG submission 203887) | Sheep rumen microbial communities from Palmerston North, Manawatu-Wanganui, New Zealand - 1766 DNA GHGlow gp2 (v2) (version 2) | ecosystem: Host-associated > Mammals > Digestive system >...
CGCCATGGCCTTCGACTTCTGGGCCGCCTGCTGCGGGTTTATTTACTCGCTCGACGTGGCCTCGTCGATGATTCAAAGCGGACGCTACAAGAAAATCATCCTCATCGGAGCCGACAAGATGTCGTCAGTGACCGACTATAAAGACCGCTCCACCTGCCCGCTCTTCGGCGACGGTGCCGGAGCAGTGCTCTTAGAGGCCACCGAGGAAGAGGGCTTAGGACTTCAGGACTCCTATCTGCGCACCGACGGCATGGGACTGCCCTTCCTCCACATGAAAGCAGGGGGCAGCGTCAGCCCAGCCAGCCATTTCACCGTAGACCACCGCATGCACTTCACCTATCAGGAGGGGCGCACCGTGTTCCGCTACGCCGTGACGAACATGAGCGACGACTGTGCACTCATAGCCGACCGCAACCATCTTGACAAGGACAGCATCCAGTGGGTCATTCCTCATCAGGCCAACATGCGCATCATTGAGGCAGTGGCCAAACGACTGGAGATGCCCATGGAGAAGGTGATGGTGAACATTGAGCGCTATGGCAACACGTCGGCCGGAACCATACCACTGGCATTGTGGGAGTACGAGCCGCAGTTGCGAAAAGGCGACAACATCATCATGACGGCCTTCGGAGCAGGCTTCGTGCACGGAGCCAACTTCTACCGCTGGGCATACGATGGGAAATAGCCCCTCAGGGCAAAACATCGGGAAAAATCAAAAAAGCGGACGAATTGTTTGGCAATTCGTCCGTTTTTTCGTATTTTTGCAGTCGTAGAAAGACAGTTAGTCAGATAATAATGAAACAGACAATGCTTTGGGTGATAGCCGCCACCTTATCCTTCATCTGCGGCTCAATGAACCTGCAGGCTGAGACCCTGCGCGGAACGGTGAAAGATGCTATCACTGGCGAGCCGCTCATGGGCGCTACGGTGAAGATAGTGGAACTGCAGGGTGCTGCCGCCGTGGCCGACATCGACGGCAACTACAAGATAACCCTCAGTGAAGGAGGCCGTTACACCATTGAGGCAAACTACATTGGCTATGAGCCAAGCGTGATGAAGGAAATCCTCATCTCAGGTGCCAAGGAGGTGGTGCTCGACATCGCCCTGCGTGAGAACAGCACCGAACTGAAGGAGGTGGTGGTGCGTCCGCGCGTGAACAAGGAGGCCACCGTCAACCCCACCGTGCTGACGGGCGGCGTGATGCTCTCCATGGAGGAGGCCTCGCGCTTTGCCGGCGGTGCTAACGATCCGGCCCGACTGGTGATGGCCTTTGCCGGCGTGTCGGGCGAGGCCGACGGCAGCGGACTCTCCGTCCATGGCAATGCTCCAGAGCGTATGCAGTATCGCATAGAGGGAGTGGAGGTGTTTACGCCCAACCACTATAACGACATGTGGAATGCAGGCTACGGCTTGGTGAGCGGACTGAACGCCAACGTCATTGGCAACTCCGACTTCTTCACCTCAACATTCAACGCCAGCTACTCCAACGCCTTGAGCGGCGTGTTCGACGTGAAGATGCGGCCCGGAAATAATGCCAAGCACGAAAACATCCTCCAGTTAGGCTCGGTGTTCGAGGAGCTGACGATGGAAGGCCCGCTCGCGAAGAAGGGCCAGTCGAGCTATATCGTGAACTACCGCTACGGCTTCTCGTCGCTCGTAGACAAAATGGGGCTCATCGACACCGAGGGCGACCATATCACTTTCCAGGACCTCTCGTGGAAGCTGAATATTCCCACCAAGAAGGCAGGAGTGTTTTCTGTGTTCGGACTGGCTCTGTTTGACAAGACGCATACCGACCGTGTGTCACTTGAGGACGTTCACTCGGCTTACGATGCCTCGAACACCGACGGCGACATGACACAGCTGCTGGCGGGCATCTCCCACAAGATTCGCCTGGGCAACAAGTGGGCGTGGCGCACCACGGCAGCCTACAACATGCAGCATATCAGCGCGGATGTCCTCTACTACGGCCTGGAGCGCGACCCTGTCTCCGGCGTGCTGAAGACTCCACTGGCCTTTGAGGAACCAGAGAAGCAATACCTCTTCAGCAAGCAGAAGCAGAACGAGGACCGCCTGCTTCTCAATACGGAACTGTCAAAGCAGGTGTCGGCCAAATGGCTCACGCAGGTCGGTGCTGAATATTCCCACCGCTTCTTCGACCTCCACTTCAGTAGCGTAGACCGACTCTATGCCGACGTGTCGACCATGCAAACCTATACCGACATGAAGGACAACACTGGACTGCTGAGTGCCTACTGGCAGAACCTCTTTACACTAAGCGACAAGTTCAGCATGTCATTAGGAGCGGCCGCCAACTACTTCTTGCTCCCGAAGGACTTTTCACTCGAGCCGCGCGCCAGCGTGAAGTGGCAGCCCTACGACGGGGGCAGCGTGTCACTGGGCTACGGTCTGCACTCGATGGTGGAGAAGCTCGACGCCTACTTCTATCGAGACGATGCCGGGCAGTTGGTGAACAAAGACCTCGGGCTGACCAAGGCCCACCACTTGCAGGCTTCCTACTCGCATAAGTTTACCGACAACCTCAACCTGCGCCTGAACGTCTTCTACCAGTACGGCTTCGACACGCCCGTGGGCACCAACGGCAGCAGCTACTGCGTCTGCAACCGCTTATTTGCCTATACCGACGAGCCGCTCGTCAGCAAGGGCAACACCCGCAACTATGGTGGCGACATCACGCTGGAGCACTATATGAGCCATGGATTCTTCGGACAGACAAACTTCTCGCTCTACAAATCGGAGTACCGGGGCGAAGACAAGGTGTGGCGCAATCAGCTCTACGACCGCGGCTTCATGTTCAAGATTCTGGGCGGTAAGGAGTGGATGCTGGGCAAGAATGTGCTCAACGTCAGTGCAAAGTACTCCATCCAGGGCGGTCTGCGCTATACACCCATCGACGTCGACCAGATGCGGGCTAACGTAGCTGCCGGCATCATCGACGACGAGCCTGTCTACAAGCAGGGCGAGGACTTCTCTGAGCGCTTCGACCCCACGGGCGTCGTTGACCTCACCGTGAGCTATAAAATCAACAAGCGACGTGTGAGCCATACCATCGCCTTTGAGGGGCTGAATATCTTGGGTGCCAAAGCACCGCTGTGGCAGCGCTTCGACCTCGGCACCGGCAGCGTGCGCACCGACAAGGCAGGCATCTCGCTGCCCAATGTGTTCTATCGCCTCGACTTCTAATACTTTTATTAGACGATTTTTCGTTATCTTTGTACCCGATAACAAAAACTTTGAGCTTATGAGGAAGTTTTTTTTATTTTTGTTGTGCTGCATATCTGCATCGGCCGTGCTGGCACAGTCGTACAAGCTCGTCATCAACAAGACCGACGGGCAGACGCTGGAGCTCAACACCAGCGACGTGAAGGAGATTCAGGTGGTGGCGGCAGACGGCATGCGCAGCCTCACCGTCAGCGACTTGACGAACAGCGGGTGTATCGATCGTGCACGCGCAGAGCAGAAAGTCGTACCAACCATCGTGTTGAAGAAGGAGGGTGAGGGCGTCGTGAGCGTGGAGCTGCTGGACTACTATGCCCAGTGTGCCGTCACGGGCTTCGACGTAGCGGCTGCTGTCGGCAACGACGGCAAAGTGGTTGATGTGGACTTGACGGAAATAGCAGTGGCGGAGGCCGACTGCACGTGTCCCTATAACATCAGTTTCAAGCTTCATGGCCTGACCGCCAACACATTCCATCTGTCATGCTGGTGGTTCAGCGGCGAGGTGACATTCAACGGAACGGACGAGGTGAGGCTGGAGCGCGACATGAAGCTTGCCACTGTCGACGGCGTGACCTACCGCCTGTTCACGTCCACCCATCAGGCCGTGTTCTGGCGTGCCAACAGAGAGCAGGGTGGCGAGCTCGTCATCCCCTCAACAGTGACCATCGACGGCGAGGACTATACGGTTTCAGCCTTGGGGGAATTGGCATGCGGATACTTCACGACGTTGACCCGCGTGGTGCTGCCTGCTACGCTGTCGGGCATTTTCAGCGACTCGGGAAAGGCCCGTTTCAAGGTGAACCCCTTCGTGGGCTGCACCGCATTGACCGACATTGTGGTGGAAGAGGGCAACAACTGGTTCAAAGTCGTTGACGGCGTGCTCATGAGCCGCGACGGAACAGTGCTCTACAGCTATCCGGGTGGAAACCAGCAGCCGAGCTATACCATCCCCGAAGGCGTGACGCAGTTGGCGCAATCAGCCTTTAAGGGCTGCACGCAGTTGGAGCAGCTGACCATGCCCACCACGTTGCATGCCATTGGTAACTTTGCTTTCTATGGGGCCACAGGACTGCGCACGTTGGACTTCCCCGAGAACGCCACCAAGCTGGGCTCGTATCTGTTCGCTGAGTGTAAGCTGGACCGCATCATCTTCAGGTCATTCATCGACGATCCCAGTGGAATGTGGGCGACTTTCCTCTATATGGACGAGAGTACCGTGCTGTATGTGCAGCCGTCGGCGGTGGAGACCTTTAAGCTGGTGTATGGTGGAACCGTACTTTCATTAGAAGAACTAAAATAAATGAACAATCACAAGGCAGGATTCGTAAACATCGTTGGAAATCCCAACGTAGGCAAGAGCACGCTCATGAACCAGTTGGTGGGTGAGCGCATCTCCATTGCCACCTTCAAGGCACAAACCACGCGCCACCGTATCATGGGCATCGTCAACACCCCCGACATGCAGATTGTGTTCAGCGACACGCCAGGTGTGCTCAAGCCAAACTATAAGCTGCAGGAGTCGATGCTCGCCTTTTCGGAGAGTGCCCTCGTCGATGCCGACGTGCTGCTCTACGTCACCGACGTGGTGGAAGACCCCGAGAAGAACATGGACTTCTTGGAGAAAGTGCAGAAGATGACCATCCCGGTCATCCTGCTCATCAACAAGATAGACGAGCTGAAAGCCTCCCCTGGAGAGGCACTTGCAGCCATCGTCGAGCACTGGCACCGGCTGCTGCCCAATGCTGAGATTCTGCCCATTTCGGCAAAAAACAAGTTCGGCACCGACCTGTTGCTGCGGCGCATCGGGGAGCTGCTGCCCGAAAGCCCCGCCTTCTTCGACAAAGACCAGCTCACCGACAAGCCGGCCCGCTTCTTCGTGTCGGAGATTATCCGTGAGAAAATCCTCCTCTACTACGACAAGGAGATACCCTACAGCGTGGAGGTCGTCGTCGAGCGCTTCAAGGAGGACGAGCGGCGGATACACATCAATGCCGTCATCTACGTGGAGCGCGAGTCGCAGAAGGGCATCATCATTGGCCACCAGGGCGTGGCACTGAAGAAAGTGTCCGTCGAAGCCCGCAAGGCATTAGAGAAATTCTTCGACAAGCATATCTACCTCGAAGTCTTCGTCAAGGTAGACAAAGACTGGAGGTCGTCGAAAAAAGAACTCGACAACTTCGGCTATAACCCCGAATAGGGCAAGACCTCAAAAATCTTTTCACAAAAAAACTAAAAAAGTTCGGCACTCCGAACTTTTTTTTATAACTTTGTATCTCCAATGGAAAAAACGAGTCAGAAAGTTATGAACGATTTCAGAAAATATGCTACGCAGCACTTAGGCATGAATGGCCTGGTGCTCGACGACGTGATGCGCTCGGCCAATGCCGCTCTGCTTGCAGAGAAGGCTCAGGCCCAGTATCTCAACCCCTACATCCTGGAGGAGCGCCAGCTGAACGTGACGCAGATGGATGTCTTCAGCCGCCTGATGATGGACCGCATCATCTTCCTTGGCACGCAGATTGACGACTACACCGCCAACACCCTGCAGGCCCAGCTCCTCTATCTTGACTCGGCCGACCCGGGCAAGGACATCTCTATATATATCAACTCTCCTGGCGGCAGCGTGCATGCCGGACTGGGCATCTACGACACCATGCAGTTCATCTCCAGCGACGTGGCCACCATCTGCACCGGCATGGCCGCCTCGATGGCTGCCGTGCTCCTCGTGGCCGGACAGGAAGGCAAGCGCTCGGCACTGCCCCACAGCCGTGTCATGATCCACCAGCCCTTAGGAGGCGTGCAGGGTCAGGCCAGCGACATGGAGATAGAGGTGCGCGAAATCCAGAAGCTGAAGAAGGAACTCTACACCATCATTGCCGACCACTCGCATACCGACTACGACAAAGTATGGGCCGACAGCGACCGCAACTACTGGATGACGGCCCAAGAGGCCAAAGAGTATGGCATGATTGACCAGGTACTGCTGAAGAAGTAGGAAGTGACAAGTAATTAGTGAGACGTGAAAAAGCAATGTAATTTCTGCGGGCGTAGCGAGCATCAAGTGAGGCTGCTCATCACCGGCGTGAACGGATACATCTGTGAAGACTGTGCCCGTCAGGCCTATCAGATAGTTAAAGAGGCAGGCTACGACGGCAGTGCCAAGAAGCAAGAGAGTGAGCCCTATGCCATGCAGCGCGTGCCCACGCCAAAGGAGATTAAGGACTATCTCGACCAGTATATCATCGGGCAGGATGAGGCCAAGCGCTATCTCAGCGTGGCCGTCTACAACCACTACAAGCGCCTGAGTCAGCCTAAGGACGACGGCGACGGCGTGGAGATAGAGAAGTCGAACATCATCATGGTGGGGCCTACCGGCACGGGCAAGACGCTCATGGCGCGCACCATCGCGAAGCTGCTCGACGTGCCGTTCACCATCGTCGACGCCACGGTGTTCACCGAGGCCGGCTATGTGGGCGAAGACGTAGAGAGCATCCTCACCCGCCTGCTGCAAGTGGCCGACTACAAGGTGGAACCCACCGAGCGCGGCATCGTCTTCATCGACGAGATTGACAAGATAGCGCGCAAGCAGGACAACCCCAGCATCACCCGCGACGTCAGCGGCGAGGGTGTGCAGCAGGGACTGCTGAAGCTGCTTGAGGGGACAACGGTGAACGTGCCGCCCAAGGGTGGCCGCAAGCACCCCGACCAAGAGTATATCGCCGTCGACACCCGCAACATCCTCTTTATCTGCGGCGGTGCTTTCGACGGCATAGAACGGAAGATTGCCCAGCGGCTGAACACCCACACCGTGGGCTATAACTCCGTGCAGAATGTAAGGAAGATTGACAAGGACGACCTGATGAAATATGTGCAGCCGCAAGACCTGAAGAGCTTCGGCCTTATCCCCGAGATTATCGGCCGTCTGCCCATCCTGACCTATCTGAACCAGCTCGACCGGGCCGCTCTGCGCCGTATCCTCATAGAGCCTAAAAATTCCATCATCAAGCAATATGTCAAGCTCTTCCAGATGGATGGCATCGAGCTGACATTCACCGACGATGCCCTCGAAGCCATTGTCGACAAGGCCGTCGAATATAAGTTGGGCGCTCGTGGCCTGCGCTCTATTGTGGAGAGCGTGATGATGGATGCGATGTTTGAGATGCCTACAACAAAAGTAAATAAATTTGAAGTGACCAGCGACTATGTCAGCACGCAGCTTGGCAAGTCGCATCTGGAGTGACTATTTCCGTAACCTGTTACACATACCGTCAAGCCTATGACCAAAGACACTAACCTGACGGCCGCCCTGAAGCGATATTTCGGCTTTGACACGTTCAAAGGCGATCAGGAGGCTATTATACGCAATGTTTTAGATGGTAAGGACACCTTCGTGCTCATGCCTACCGGGGGCGGCAAGTCGCTCTGCTACCAGCTGCCCTCGCTGCTGATGGACGGCGTGGCCATCGTCATCTCGCCGCTCATCGCCCTGATGAAGAACCAGGTGGACTTCATCGCCCACCTCAGTGAGCACGAGGGCACGGCCCACTTTCTCAACTCTTCGCTCAACAAGACTGCCATCGATCAGGTGAAGGACGACATCCGCTCCGGCCGCACGAAGCTGCTCTATGTGGCTCCGGAGTCGCTCACGAAGGAGGACAACGTCGAGTTCCTGCGCACGGTGAAAGTGTCGTTCTACGCCATCGACGAGGCTCACTGCATCTCCGAGTGGGGCCACGACTTCAGGCCCGAGTACCGCCGCATACGCCCCATCATCAACGAGATAGGCAAGGCACCCGTCATAGCCCTCACCGCCACCGCCACAGACAAGGTGCGAACCGACATCAAGAAGAGCCTCGGCATACTCGATGCCGTGGAATTCAAAAGCTCCTTCAACCGTCCGAACCTCTATTATGAGGTGCGGCAGAAGACGAAGGACATCGACAAGGACATCGTCCGCTTCATCAAGCAACATGCCGGCAAGAGCGGCATCATCTACTGCTTGTCGCGTAAGAAGGTGGAAGACCTGGCCGAGGTGCTGCGCGCCAACGACATCAAGGCGCAGTGCTACCATGCCGGCCTCGACACTGCCATGCGCACGCAGGCCCAGGACGACTTCCTCATGGAGAAAATCGACGTCATCGTGGCCACCATCGCCTTCGGCATGGGCATCGACAAGCCCGACGTGCGCTTCGTCATCCACTATGACATTCCCAAGAGCCTCGAAGGATACTATCAGGAGACAGGCCGAGCCGGACGCGACGGCGGCGAGGGCCTCTGCATCGCTTTCTACAGCTATAAGGACCTGCAGAAGCTGGAGAAATTCATGGATGGGAAGCCAGTGGCCGAGCAGGACATCGGGCGCCAGCTGCTCCAGGAGACGGCGGCCTATGCCGAGACCAGCGTCTGCCGCCGTAAGATGCTGCTCCACTATTTCGGCGAGGAGTATAAGGAGGACAACTGCCACAACTGCGACAACTGCCTCCATCCGGGCACGAAGATTGAAGCCTCCAAGCAGCTCGTCATAGCCTTGAAAGCCGTCCTTGCCGTAAAGGAGAACTTCCGCACCGACTACGTCATCGACTTCATCACTGGCCGCGAGACCGATGAGATTGTGGCCCACAAGCACGACGAGCTTGATGAGTTCGGGTCGGGCGAAGATGAAAACCCGAAAATATGGAACCCCGTCATCCGTCAGGCCCTCATCATGGGCTTTATGAAAAAAGAGGTGGAGAACTACGGCCTGCTGAAGGTCACCGCCGCTGGTAAGAAGTTCATCAAAGCCCCCAAGTCGTTCATGGTGGTTGAAGACCATGAGTTCAACGACGACGACGAGGTCACCAGTGGCGAGGGCGGCACCAGTGCCCTCGACCCCACGCTGTCGGCCATGCTCCACGACCTGCGTAAGAAGTGGTCGCGGAAGATGGAGCGTCCGCCCTACGTCATCTTCCAAGATGTCAGCATTGAGCAGATGGCCACCTACTACCCCGTCACCCTTGAGGAGCTGAAGAACATCCAGGGCGTAGGCGACGGCAAGACGCGCCAGCCATACGCCCGCGAGTTCGTTGACCTCATCAAGCGCTACTGCGACGAGAACGACATTGAGCGCCAGAGCGACCTGCGTGTGCGGACAAAGGCCAAGGACTCCATGCGCAAGCTGAAAATCCTGCAGAACATCGACCGGCGCATCGCCCTCGACGACATTGCCAACGCTCTCGGCATCGACTTTGATGAGATGCTCGACGAGCTGGAAGGCATCGTCCTCTACAGCGGCAACAAGATAAACATCGACTACTTCCTCAATGAAATAATGGATCCTGAGGATGTTGCCGACATTTGCGACTTCTTCTCTACCCAGGAGAAAGACGACATCGAGGCCGCCTACCGGGAGTTCGGCTCCGACTTCTCTGAGGACGAGATACGCCTGGTGCGCATCAAGTTCATCAGCGACATGGCCAACTGACCCTCAGCGCGTCTTGATGATGAGCGGAATGGCCTGTATGAGCGCCCGGTCGTAGACATTCACGTTCTTGCCGGTTCCGTCGGCCCGCAGGTCGTCGAAGGCCCGGAGGTCGTAGTGTATCTTCTTGTCGCGTAGCTCTTTCTTCTGCCCGGTGTTGTTCAGCACTTGGGCAGTTTCTTCTTCATTGGCGGGCCGGTAGCCCAGAATCAGCTCCTCCACGCTCCAGCGGTTGTGCTCCACCTCGGTGAGCAGGTCTGTCTCTTCCTTCGTCAGGGCGTAGCACTCCTCCCGGTTGTCGGTTGTGTGTCCCAGTGAGTGCATCTTTGTTCCCATGGTCATGGCGTTGAAGATGCAGGAGTATCGCTTGGGCAGCGATGCCACCTGCTGCCACAGCTCTTCTGCCCGCCGACTGTCGATGGCGGCGGGAGTGCTGAGGGGGGCATCGGGCGATAGAGAGCGGCAGTGGTGGTAGACGTAGTTCACCCTCTTCGCCAGTCGCTTCAGGGTGCGCATGATGCCGATGTCGCAGCAGTCGTCAGCCAAGGGGTAGACCGTGGAGTAGGGGCCGCTTGCGGTGGCGGTAGGTGGCTGGAGGTCGCTGTCGGCATGGTAGAAGACGGGCGTGCCGTGGCTGTAGACGCTTGCTGGCAGACTGAAGGCCTCGTCGGCATTGCGCTGTCGGTCGGGGTGGCAGAAGGCGATGGTCAGCTGTTGCCTGCTGTCGGCGCACCATTGCTCAAGCTTCTGCCTCATGGCTTCGCTCCTCACATGGCCGTTGACAAATTCCCATTCCACGTCGACGAAGTCCTTGCGCCCCTCTTTTTCGTACATCGGCCGGTGCTGCTCCCACTGCGGCCGGTCGTCGCTGAGGTCGGTGGTGCGCCAGTAGGAGTTGTCGAAGAGGTGTTGGTAGCGCAGTGTCAGCCGCTTCCATCCGTCCTGCACGTGGTCGTCTATCATGGTGATGCGTGTCCTCAGCCGCGTGTCCTTGCAGTAGTTGGGGTAGTGGGCCACGAGGGCTGCGTTGATGGCCATGGCATCGGCCAGCGGCGAGCAGCCCACGATGAGCAGGTGGACGGTGGTGTCGCTGTCGAAGGCAATGGGACGGCGGTCTAACGGCGGGAAGGGCGACGGGTGGTTGGGTAGCCTGGTGAAGACGGTTTTCGCCATCAGGTCTTCGGTGGTGACGGCAATGACGTCGGCCTTCTGTGTCAACTCTCCGGGCAGCCCCGTCGTCTGTAGCAGCCAGAGCGAGGCGGGGTCGCTCAGCACGAGATAGCACTCCAGACGGTGGCCGCTGCTGCCGTCGTGGCTCTCGGCCGCCTCCCTCAGCTTCCTGATGGCGGCCTCGTCGTCGGCCACGACAAAGACCGCTTCGCCGGTAGCCCTCTCGCGCGCTGCCAGATGGTGGCGGCTGTTATTGGTGCTGACAATGAGCATGGTCCTGTTGGTGTGGTTTTTGGGGGTTCGTGGCTACAAAAGTACGCAAAATCATTTAATCCGCAAAATTTTTTTTGAGCAAATCTCCGGCAATCATTTTGCCATGTCGATGTTTCTTCGTACTTTTGCACTTTCTGCAAGTTGCTGAAGCCTTGCTTGTGTAGCGTTTATGACGACTATCGACCGCGACATTCTCCGTCTTGCCTTGCCGAGCATCGTGTCGAACATCACGGTGCCGCTGTTGGGCCTGTGCGACGTGACCATCATGGGCCACATCGGCGGGGCCTCGAGCATTGGGGCCATTGCCGTCGGCTCGATGATTTTCAACGTGATGTACTGGCTCTTCGTCTTCCTTCGGATGAGCACCAGCGGCCTGACGGCGCAGGCATACGGCGGCCGTCGGTGGGAGGAGGCGCGTGCCATCCGTCGGCGTGGCCTGCTGTCGGCCTTGGCGGTCGGCGGCGCGATGGTGGTGCTTCAGGTGCCGCTGCGCTGGCTGACGTTCTGGCTGTTTCAGGCCGACGGCGAGGTGGCCGTCTTCTGCAAGCCCTATTATGATATATGTATATGGGGCGCCCCGGCGGTGTTGGGCGGCTATGTGCTGATGGGGTGGTTCGTGGGCATGCAAAACACGCACTACCCCATGGCGATTGCCATCGGGCAGAACGTGGTGAACATTGCGCTCTCGCTGCTGCTGGTGGTGGGCTTCGGCATGGGCATCCGCGGCCTGGCTGTCGGCACGTTAGTGGCGCAGTGGGGAGGATTCTTGGCGGCCTTGGCTTTAGCCCCCTCTTGCCTCTCTCTGAGGGGAGTGAAGGAGGCTGTACGAGAGATTCCGGGGGTGAAAGGTTCATTTGGCTTGGTGAGGTTGGAGGGCGTTTTGTTTCTTCGCACCCTCTGCTTGGTCAGCGTGAATCTCTATTTCACCTCAGCGGGGGCTGCGCAGGGTGCGCTCATCCTCGCTGCCAACACGTTGCTCATGCAGTTCTTCATGGTCTACAGCTACATGATGGACGGCTTTGCCAATGCCGGCGAGGCGTTGGCAGGGCGCTATTTGGGGGCTGCCGACGGCGTGATGCTCCGGCTGACGGTGCGCCGGCTCTTTGGCTGGGGCGTGGCGGTGGCACTACTCTTCACCGTGGTCTACTGGCTGTGTGGCGCGTCGTTGCTCCACCTCTTCACCACCGACGCTGCCGTGGTGCTCGTGGCGCAGGACTATCTGCCGTGGGCGGTGCTCATTCCCGTGGCGGGGCTTGGGGCCTTCGTCTGGGATGGCATCTTCATCGGGACGACACTGTCGCGAGGCATGTTGCTGTCGTGCTTCATTGCTGCCGTGGCTTTCTTCGCCCTGTGGCTGCTCTTCTCGCCCAGTCTTCACAACCATGCCCTCTGGCTCGCCCTGCTGGTCTATCTGGCCGTGAGGGGCCTTGTGCAGACGGTCTACTGGAAGAATCGCTGATGGCTAACTTTTGTGTCATTCACAAAAAAAGTACCCACCAGCACTGGTTGCACCTGTTGCACCTACCGCTGACTATCAGTGAGTTAGCTTGCACCTGAAGTTGCACCTGAAGTTGCACCTGAAGTTGCACCGCAACCAGCATGTTTCATCCATGAAACAAACGATGAAACAAACCCGATGAAACATACAGAAAACTTTTCTCTATGTTTCATCCTGCATATTTATACAGTTTGACTGAATATTTATGCAAAACCGAGGATGATGGTGGCAGAAAAAGCGTAGAAAAAGGCAAGCGTAAGGATTCTTTACCTGAAGTGCCAGTTTTTTTCCAAAAGGCGTGCGTTTTTTTCCAAAAGGCGTGCGTATTTTTTCAAATACTGGCACTACAGAAACTGCATATTTATGCAATGACTGCCTGCACCTGAGGTGGTGGCGCTTCATCATCGCGTCAGTTGGCCGAAGGTGCAAGTGGTGCAAGCGGTGCAAGCGGTGCAACCTAAGGCATATTAGCCTGTCTGTAGCTTTAAAAACGAAAAAAAATGGCTGCGCTTGCCGTTATTGAAGGAAAAATGGCTACCTTTGCATCCGCAAAGAAAACAATGATGACGAAGATGAAACGAATACTCGCACTGACGGCAGCCCTGGTGCTGCTGACTATGGGAGCCAGCGGCCAGCGGCAGGTAGAGATGGACCAGCTGCGCAAGCTGACCACGGCCTGGGCTGCCATTGAGGCATTGTATGTTGACTCGGTTGACGGTAAGAAGCTCACCGAAGATGCCATTCGCGGCATGCTGGAGAAGCTGGACCCGCACAGCAGCTACAGCTCGCCGAAGGAGACGAAGGAGATGACGGAGCCGCTGAACGGCTCGTTTGAGGGCATCGGTGTGCAGTTCAACATGGCCGACGACACGCTGCTCGTCATCCAGCCCGTGAGCAACGGCCCGTCGGAGAAGGTGGGCATCGTGGCCGGCGACCGCATCGTGGCCGTGGCCGACACCGCCATTGCCGGCGTGAAGATGTCGAAGGAAGAGATTATGCGCCGCCTGCGCGGGCCGAAGGGCACCGTGGCGCGGCTGAAGGTGGTGAGGCGTGGCATCAGCGACACGCTGCGCTTCGACGTGGTGAGAGACAAGATTCCCGTCCACTCCATCGATGCCTCGTATATGCTGCGGCCCGGCGTGGGCTACATACGCATTGGCAGCTTCTCGGCAACCACCTACCATGAGTTCATGGACTGCATGCGGAAGCTGACGGAGCAGGGGATGAAAGACCTCGTGCTGGACCTGCAGGGCAACGGCGGAGGCTACCTGCAGGCTGCTGCCGACCTGGCGGGCGAGTTCCTCCAGCAGGGCGACCTTATCGTCTATACTGAGGGGCGCATGGTGTCGCGACGTGAATACCGGGCAACAGCTTTCGGCTCGTTTACGAAAGGGCGCGTGGTGGTGCTCGTCGACGAGTATTCGGCATCGGCGGCCGAGATTGTCACCGGTGCCATACAGGATCATGACCGCGGACAGGTGGTGGGGCGGCGCACGTTTGGCAAAGGGTTGGTGCAGCGGCCCATCGACCTGCCCGACGGCTCGATGATCAGGCTCACCATTGCCCACTACTACACACCGTCGGGGCGCTGCATACAGAAGCCCTACGAGAAAGGCAACATGAAGAGCTACGCCATGGACGTGGTGAACCGACTGAAGAATGGCGAGCTGACCAGCCAGGACAGCATACACTTTGCCGACTCGCTGCGCTATGAAACCCTGAAGGAGCACCGCACCGTCTATGGCGGAGGTGGCATCATGCCCGACTACTTCGTGCCCCTCGACACTACCCACTACACCCGCCTGCACCGCGAGCTGGCGGCCAAGAGCATCATCATCCAGCAGAACCTGCGCTACGTGGACAGCCATCGCAAGCAGCTGAAGAAGAGATATGCCGACTTCGAAACGTTTAAGCGCGAGTTCAGCGTGCCCCAGGAGCTGCTCGACAGCGTGTTCAGCGAGGGAGAGCGGCAGAAGGTGAGGGCGAAAGACGACGACGAGCGCACGCGCACGCTCCCCCTGCTCTCCTTGCAGCTGAAGGCACTCATAGCCCGCGACCTCTGGGACATGAGCGAGTACTACGCCATTATGAACGAAGACAGTGAGCTGGTGAAGAAAGCCTTGGAGCTGCTGCAATAGTTACAACGCACGGCTTTCAACGGTTTAAACCCCATTGCTGCCCTAACGGGTAGGAATGGGGCTTTTTGGTATGCTCATGGCGCGGGGGCTGAATATGCTGAGTGGTTACGTCTACCTGTTCCTTTTTTTTTGCTAAATAAACTTAATTGTTGGGCCTGATTGTTCAGATTTTTATTTTCTTTATTTATTTTTGTAAGAAATATACTTCAAATAAATTAGCATGATGAACAGGTTTACAATTAAAAAAAGAATGGTGCTGCTGGTGCTCCTCATGGTTGCTGCCTTGGGGGTGCATGCCGAGGAGAACGTGATTCTGCGCCTTAATACCACCGGCGGGCAGCAGTACGACTTCGTGCTGGCCGGCCAGCAGCCGGAGATTGTGTGCCGCAACAGTGTGATGACCGTATCCTACCACGAGCAGGACGCGCCTGAAAAGACGGTCACGCTGAGTTTCTCACGTGATGAGGTCGACAACTTGTGCTTTGTCAGTAAAACCGTAGACGCCATTGACCAGGT
>Ga0310691_10004687_pt1 | contig 15284 bp, 15 predicted proteins | sample 176DNAGHGlowgp2_FD_203887 | JGI IMG/M metagenome (GOLD analysis project Ga0310691, IMG submission 203887) | Sheep rumen microbial communities from Palmerston North, Manawatu-Wanganui, New Zealand - 1766 DNA GHGlow gp2 (v2) (version 2) | ecosystem: Host-associated > Mammals > Digestive system >...
AGAACAACTTGACATTCTGGCGTTACGGGATGTTTTCCGTCTTTGCGTACAACAAGACGATGGTTGCAAGCGGTACGGATCTCTGCTATCTTGACGAGAATGTGTACGAGGAGCACGACGGTAAGCCGATCCTGAAGATGAGACGGGGCGGGGTACTTACGAACAATGACCAGCCTTTCTACATCGACAGCCTTGAACTTGTGTGCAATAACGGTCAGCATTCTTTCGATGACCACTACGGCAACCTGGAGCTTAATCCGCGCGTGAGCTTCCGCTATTCGTGGGACGGCGCGACCTTCAGCGATTACGAGGACTACTACTTGGGAAAAATCGGCGAGTACGAATGGACAACCGTTGCGTACAGCCTCGGCCTTGGAAAGTTCTTCACTCTTGAGGTCAGCACGACAGAAAAGATACCTTTCTGTATCGTCGGCCTCAAGGTGCAATTCGAGCCTTGCGCAATGATGTAGGGGTAGGCAATGGTCAAACTTATACGTTATTCGCAAGAGAACAAGAACGCAGCCGAAGCCTTCAAGGGCAAGTGGGGTTTCGAAGGGATGGAGACGATGTGTGTCACGGTCATGAAGAATCTCGTTTTCGTCAACGCGCACAAGGGGGCGAAAGTGACCGGATACAAGCTCCCGGAAGTCTACGACGGTTTCCTTATCTGTTCGGACGGAAGTACGGTGGAAGTAAACGATTCAACGATTAACTTGTCCTTGGCTGACAACGTGTCGGCGCAGGGCGTGCTCAAGCTTTTGAGCGACAACTAGGAGGCTCTTATGATTCCAGCACTTGTGGCGGGTGGCCTTGCTGCGGCAACGCTCTTATCGAACAATATGCAGGCAAACGAGGACGCACGCCGTAGAGACCAGGCGCGAGGCAGGCTTGCCAAGCAGCAGCAGCAGCAGGACAACGAATACATGAAAATGTTGTCCGACATCGGGCAATTCTACGACAGGCGCGGCTCTCTCGGCTCTGCCGACGATGTGCAAGCCTATCGCGAGGCCATCAGCGGCTACGACCCAGAAGATTTTGTCTACAATCGCGGCAAGTTCTCGGACACTTACGACAAGACGCGCGAGGACTTTATCAATCCGTACATGGACGCAATCATCGGCGATACTGCGGCAACGGTTCAGCACACCGCAGCCGGGGCGGGTCTTGGTCGTGGTTCCGGGGCTGCAACGGCAATTGCCGACGCTGTCGCAAAAAAGAATGACGAGCTTATGCGTACCGCACAACAGGATTATGAAAGCGACAGAGACTTTGCGTATAAGGAATACGACGATTACGCAAGGGCAATGCAGGACGCGCTGAATACGAAGAGATCTGCGCTTGGGAACAAGATTTCCATGACCGGGAATCTTGCGAACGATTACTTTGATGTCATGGACTCAAGACAGGCGGACCTCCTCAAGGCTCGTCAGGACAAGATGAGCGCAGACACGGCCTACGCAAACGCTATGGCTGGACTTTACTAACAAGGGGGTTTACAATGGCAGGCATCTACAATCGTGACAACATCGGCGCACAGCTTCCCGCAGGGCTTGAGGCTGCGCTTGCAAGGCACCAGGCTACAACCGACCGCAACAATGCGCGTACGGCCTCCAGCATTGAAGCGTTTGCAAGGGGTGCGGAAGGCATCGCAAAGGACTTGCACCGCGACGAACTGATGGACGAATTGAAGGCTTTGAGGGCAGAGAGAGAAGCCCTTGACGAAGACGATGAATTCGAGCGCAAGTTTGGCGGAGAAGCGGCGAACGAATTCGCGGACGCTATCGCCCCCAAGCTGGGGATGCAGAGGCTTGAAGACGAATGGGTGAATAAGCGCTACAGCGATATGCTCCGCAAGAATAAGCTGATGGGGGTCTAAAATGGCTAACGAACAACGTAAGGCGGAACTTGACAGAAGAATCGCCGAGCTTGAAGAGAAGCTCGGGGTAGTCGGTGACCGCACCCTTGAAGGCGAGATGGGGTGGTGGGACTACGCCGTTCACGGAGACCGCTCCGGCATCGAGGCTGCAGCAAGCCGAGCCTTGCAGAAAAGACAGCAGGCGGAAGCTACAGAAGAGCAGCGCAACCGTGCAATGAAGGCTTTGCAGGACGCACAGGCGGACTACGATGCACTCGGCCCAACATCCAGCTCTGCCGACCGTGCGAAGGCGGAAGCTGCGCTTGATTACTATGTCAAGGAGGCTAGGAGATTGGGGCTCGAAGAAGGCTTTGTAAAGCCTTTTGACCGCTCGCAGCCAAGGATGCAGCAGCAGGGCAACGGCGAAGCTGCGCAGACGGAAAAACAGCCTGATGCACCAAAACAAGTAGGCAGAACACCGCTGGCTACGATTTCGCTTGCCAGGAAGGCTTTGAGAAATGACGAGGTGGATGAGGACGAAGTAAACGGCATCCTCTCCGAACTCAAGACAATCCCGGATGACGAGCAGAGCCGTGACCTTGTCAACGAACTTATTGCAGGGCTTGAAAACAAGCTTTCGGAAAAGAAGGCAAAGGACGCCGGCGTGTCCGCAGCCGAAACTGCACGCATCATCGGAAAGGCTGGAGTCTCGAAGGACGAAGTAATCGCAGAGCAAAAGAAGTGGGAGGCTATGCCGAAGACGAAGGAGCAGCAGGAAGTTCTTGCGAAAATCGAAAAGAAATTGTCCACGTTCAAGAAGGCCGACCCCGGCATTGTTGAAGCTGCGAACAACATCAGCTTCTTTTCGGCTCTGGATGCGCTCGACAGGAATCAAGGAAAGATTTCCGCAATGGCGAACGACAAGAACTACAACTTCGACATCGTCGATTACAACAATGGCTCTTTCGGCATCTTGCACAACGGCAAGCTTGTCCGTAAGATTATGAGAGGTGGGAACCGATGAATAGAGAAGATGCACTTTACATGGCCGCGGCAAGGGCTGCCAATGCCCATTACCGCACGTTCCTGCAAAACGCTTCCTACGCCGACCTTGAGAACGAACAAGGTAAGAAGAAGAGCAAGGATGACATACTTGCCGAACTTACTGGTAAATTCTATTCGAAGCTGATGATGTCCAACCCGGAAGATTCCTGGACATGGAAAAGCGAGAAGGCTTACGAACAGGCGAAGCCGGAAGACTTGGCGAAGGCTCTCACCTTTGACGAAAACCCGATTGACCAGAAGAAGGTGGAGTATTCCGCGTTCTCTTCGCTTATCGCTCCAGAAAATGGGAAAAGCTGGTACGGACTGAATAACGACCAGATGAAGTACAAGATGAAGGAACTCGGATACGATCCTTCGGACAAACTCGATGTCGAAGAGTTCTACAGGCGCCTCCAGGAACATCAGCAGAACTACGACCGCGGACAGATCGTGAAGGAATCTCTGGAATCTCCCGGAGGCGTGATCGCTGCGCTGCTCGCTCCGTCAGCTACGGAAGAGGCTGTAAGGCAGAGCCTGTCGGGAGACTTCGACGATACACGCATGAACCGTGCGATTGCAGCAGACGCAACAGCAGACCTTGTCATGGGCGTTGGTCCAACTACGAGGATTCTTGGCGGATCACCCATCCGTACTGGCGTAACCGCTGCAATGGCGGAAGGTGGTCGGCAGGCTTTCGACGCATCGCAAGGCAGGGACTACGACATCGGCGCAGCCATTGGCGCAGGGATGGCTGCCGGTACCGTCCCGACGATCGCGCGTGGAATCGGGTGGAAAATTGCACAGGGCGGAAGCGCAGAAGCTAGACCTATAGCGCGTGGCTTTGCGCGTGGGCTCCGCAATATCGACCCGGTCGAGCAGGAAAAGGATATGCTCAAGCGTGAACTTGTCAACACACGGTACAATGTAGACCAGGCTATCGCTGCGGCAAAGAAAGGTTCCCGCTCATACAGAAAGAGCGGACCGAGAGATGTAAACTACTCGGAAAACGAAATGTCAGTTCTTGACAGCTACAACAACGCTGCAAAAAAGCTCCGTGCGCTCGGATTTGAAAGCGAGACCTCGGAAGCTTTCGGAACTCCTGGGACTCCGAATGTAAGCATCGAGGAAATCCTCGGCAAGCCTCCGCAGATGATCGAAGGACGGTTGGTGTACAAGACTCCATTCAAGCGCGGAATCGACGCGGCTATGAAGGAGTACGAAAAGCCGATAAAGTATCGCGGCTCCAGCTCTACGGCCTCCCGCATTCCGGAAAAAAGCACCGCGGAGCTTAACGAAGGCTATCGCGAAGTCATGAAGGGCGCCTTCCCCGCGAAAGTCGAAAAGGAAATGGGTTCTTCGACTCCTGCGAACAAGAGGCTGTATAACATCGGTCTCGCTCTTGGGCAGGGCTTGGGAAGCGCCGGAACGCAGCTCGAACCGATTGCGAAGATTGAACCGTCCTCTCTGTACGAGTTCGTGACGGGTAACGCTGACGATGTCGGCGAAAGAAATGTAGACAAGGTAAAGAAGACGAAGTGGTTCAAGTCTTTTGCGGAAAAGAACCCGCAGAAGGCGTACGCCATTGAAAAGGCGCTCGGAGGTGCACGATGAGAAACTTTGACAACTGGACATGTTACAGAGACCTCAAGGGTAACATCCTCCGTGGTTGCGTTCAATTCAACGTGAAGGGTGGCAACACCCAGGCCCCGATTTTTGACCGCAACGGAACGGCGATTGCAAACCCGCAGATTACGGACATCCTCGGAAGGACACAGCACCAGGTATTCATCGACGAGGATGTAACCGCGTACTTTTACAAGTATGTAGGTGACGGAACCATTGCCGAGGAAGAAGCGATTGGCATAGACACTTCTGATGAGTCTCGCTGGGCTCTCCAGTTCACCTGCGACAACGTTCTCGCGTTCGGCGCGTCATTCGATTCCCTTTCGGCAATGGAAATCGGCACGATGTCCGGCCTCCGTACGATTGACCCGGAAAGCGTTCCGAATGTCGACGGTGTCAAGGAAATCATTCTCGGCGGCTATTACGAGGCCGGAGACTGCGCACAGGTGCGCTACATCTGGGATTCCGAATCCGTGGATGCTGACGATAACGGTTCCGTCATCAAGTGCAACGACCTCCTCACAGGACGATGGATTCTTGTGCGTCCAGACGGTTTTGTTGACAGCCGTCATTTCGGCGTGTTCCCTCAATACACGCAGCTTGCCGATGTTGACCACACGACACGTATCACGCAGCTAGTCAACTACTGCAATGCGGCAGGGATGAACCCGCTCTTCAGCGGTTCCGTAAGCCATCCTTACTTTATCTACGGTTCGCTCAACGTGAGCAGCAGAAATTCTATTTCCGTTTCGAAGGGTACGGCGTTTGTCGACAAGTCCGACAGCTACTTCTACGGAGACTGGGACGGAAATCCGTATTTTGTCAACGGGCGCACGAAGGTTTCGTCCCACTCGGTACGAGCAAGTTGGAATTTCTCCGACGCGATTATGTACGACGAGGTATACCTGGATGCACAGACTCCGAAGGCTGCATTCGTAGACTCAAGGGTGGTCGTGACTGTCGACACGGCTGGCAAGACCTTCACGAACTGCGAAATTGTTTCAGACGGGCATCTTGCAGACAACATCTTCAACAACTGCGTGCTTCGTGCCTCGATGTTTACGAACGAGTCACTCTCTCCAACCATCGACGATGACTGCACTATACAGCCTCTGGACTTCGCAGACCGCATGGATCTGTGGTGCGTGCTACGATCACAGCAGAACGACCCGGTCATCGACGTGTGCATGCAGACTCTTGATTCACACTGCACCATCGCACTTGAAGGAGTTTTCATAAAGAACGCGCTCTTCGACAACTTCGAGCACGACGCCAAAGTGTCTCTCGGATTCGAAAGCTGTCGTGGTACGGTAACCGTTAACTCCATTGGGAACTTTGCCCTTACCGTGGAGGATTCCGAGCTCAACATCGACATTTCCGGGACGGGAGAGATTGGCGTAGGTTTCCAGCCTACAATAAACGCGCGTAACAGCACAATGGCGATGAACGCATCCATCACCTATCTGCTTGCGCTCGCTGCGGTGAATACGACATTTTCTGTAGGTCCGATCATTGTCAATGGAGACGTAGCCATTGAAGGCTGCAACGTGTCCGTACCTTTGACTATGCGCGGAAAGTTCACGGCTTACAATTCTACGATTGTGGGCTATGTGCTGCATTACACCGTGAATGCAATCGCCGAGGTTGAGATGGTTGGGAATACGCTCAAGAACTACTACGAGCTGCGCCCTTCCATTGCCGGAACAGTCGTTCATGGCGTATGGGCCAACAACTATTCTAGCGTTGATTCTCCTATCATACTTGACCGCACCAACATCGACCCGGTAGACAGCAACCATACATACACGTACGCGAACAATTCCGGTGGCTTCCTCCAGTACGTTACCAAGAAGGAAACGCACACATTCACTATCAAGCACGTCGAAAATACTTTGTTTGCCGCAACTGACCCATACGTACTTAACCAGACGCTTCTTGGCAATCCTCTTTCGATGGATGACGGATGGTTCGGGCGCCTTTTCCCGTGGTACGACATGACACACAACTTCGACACGGTACGTATGTTCCGAATCGGTGTAGACAGGTTCCGCATCAACGCGAAACTTACGGACATTGGTAACGCTTTGCTTGGTCTTGGTACAAACTTGGAGTACGCATTGGCGATGCCTGTAGAGGCTTCTCTTGGAGCGTACTTTGTCGATGACTACACTTTCGGAATCAGGCCGTGGTTCGATGACCCGACAGACTGGGCTAATCTCTCCGCTGAAAGCGTAAGCCCTGTAATAATGAAGGGTTCGAGAACGTTCAAGCAGACTGGAGTTCCGGCGATGAGCGACTACAGCGTTTCCATGAGCATTTCCTACGAGTGCATGGACAGGCACGACCGCTAACCAAATGGGCTATATATCCATAAGGAGGATCAATCTTTATGACTGACAAAGAAATTATCGAACAATGTAACGACTTCCTTCGCCGTAGCTCTGCGAGGTTTTCGGACTCGATGAAAAGGGCAACGCTGGATTTGCGCCGCTATTCCGGGGAATTTTGGGACGATGACTTCAAGAAGCGCTACCGAAAGGGAAAGAACAGGACTTGTCTAGCGCTGAACAACTGGAATGTTGTCGCGAACGCTATCGTCTCGCCGTTCTCCGCTTCTCCTTGGCATACGGAGCTCAAGGAGCGAGATGAAGAAGTGCAGAAGCAGATTCAAGAAGGCATCGATACCATCGAGGCGGATTGCGAACTGAAGATGGCGTTGCAGGATGCGTTCCGAAAGGATGTGCTTACGGGCTACGGCTTCGGCGTCGTATCGACAGAAATTGACACGCTTACAAAAGAGCCGAAAATCGTAATCGAGTCTGTCAAGCACATCGACAGCGTGGCAATTGACCCTTGCGTGGTCAAGGAGGACGCATCGGACGCGGAAGAAGGCGCCATTGTCAACTACGAGTCCATTCGCAAGGCTAAACGATTGTACGGAGAAGATGTCATACCTATCGGCTACCCGACAATGCAGGGACTGCTGAACATCAACGACATGAAGCAATGGTCGTGCCCGGATGACATGGTGGCCATCGTGTCATATTATGTCAAGGAAAACGAAGGTGTCCGATTCTACAGGATCTGCGGCAACAAGGTCGTGCAATCCGAGCTGTTGCCGATTTCGTACATCCCGATTGTGCGGTTCGCAGGAAATGAGATACACGACAACAAAGGACAAATTAACTACAACGGCATCGTGCAGCAGACCTTGAGCCTTGAGCTTGGCGCGAACACCTCCTACTCGTCGCTCATCGAGCGTTGCGGGCGCACGACAAAGGGGTCCTATCTTTTGCACGTATCCGCAATCGAGGGGCTGGAAAACTACTACAGCAATGCGGACAAGGACGATGCGGCGGCGGTTCTGTGGAAGGGCGACCATCAGCCTGTGCCAATCACCGAGCAGTTCCAGACCGGGGACCTCCGCGAGACAATCAACATCTGTCGCACGCTGATGGAGGACACCGTAGGCGTTCCGTTGACCGGCATTCCGCAAGGTGCGCCAGAAAAGACAGCGACCGAGATTCTGCGACAACAGGTGAGCAAGGAAAGCAATACGGCATCGTACTACAACAACGCTTACCTTGCGTGTAGGACTTTGTCAAGGATAATCATCCAGCTTTTGAACGGAGGCGTGGAGCTGCCCTTTACGCTCGAAAACGGGCCGTCAGTCATTACAAGACAGATGAAGGCACGGCAGGAATTGACAGCATTGGCGACAATCCTTCCGGACAACATGAAGCAGATTGTTGCTAAGTTCTTTGCGGACACACTCGAAGACGATGTCGGCAAGGATTTGAGCCGAAACATCCTCGCGAATCTCCCGAAGGACTTGCTGTACTTGCAGGACGGAGACATGGATCCGGGTGCAGTTCATCAGCTCGAAATGATGAAGGAGACCCTCGAACAGTACGCAGCGCTGCTTGACGAGCAGATTGCGAAGAACGGCGAGCTCGAAAAGGAACTCGATGTAGCCCAGGTATCGCTGATGGAAAACCGCGAAGCCCGCGCTCTCGACTGGGAAAAGTTCAGCGTTGCCGAAAAGGACAAGGTCGCCCTCGCTATGGCCCAGTTGCAGCAGAAGGGAGCTACCGAAGCGCAGAAACTCCAGATCGATGCGGACAAGCTTCAGGTTGAAAGTAAGAAGGCCATCGCAGAAGCGCAGAACGCTACGGACAAGGTAGCAATCGAAGCGCAGAAGGCTGCTGACGCGAGAGGTGAATCTTTCGCTGAAGGCGAGCGCAAGGGATACGCCGAAGGGGTAAGCGATGGCGTAGACGCTACTTTCGGAGGATAGGATGTCGATAAGATTCGAGGCGGGCAATGTCCTGCACAACCTTAACTTCAACTACGCCAACCGTAGGGCTGCACGCAGGCAGACGGAAGCGCAGCGAGCCAGGATTTTCGAAAAGTTCCAGGCGCTTGTAGGGACAAGGTACAAGAATTCCTTGTCTGCACGAAGGGCTGCCAATGCCGAGCTTCGCCGGTTGCCTGAATACTGGAACGAGGACAATACTCCCCGTCTTCCGTTGCATATAACATCATCGTGCATCGCGCGAGTCATTCCTGCTGCGGGCGGTGCCTTCATCTATTTCCGCTCGAATCCGAACAAGGGCTATTTCTACCCGTCCGCAGGGACTACCGCAGAAACGGCAAAGAGGGTGGAAAAGCTTGTGTCAAGCCCTTCTCTAGGAATCGCCATGCATGCCTACTGGGGAGCGCAAAACGGAGCCAAGAAGCGGATCACGAAGGCTGGAAACATCGATTACGGAATAAAATTTCCAAAGGCCCCGAAGCTGTAGGCGTGAAGGGCTATATATCCAAGTGGATGCGAACGGACGCTCCAGTGCAACAACATCCGTAAAGAGGAAGCCTAACCATGATAAGTTCAGAAATGGCAGAAAAGATGGTTGCGGACAAGATGTCTGCGGAATCGAAGCCTGCACAGCAAGATACCGAACCGACAAAAACTGACACAACCGTCACACCGAAATCTACAGAGGACAAGCAGCCGAAAGTAGATGACCCGGAAGAAGGCGCGAAGGGAACGCCTGAAGAAACGAAAGTCTCCACGGATGGGGACGGCAAGCAGCCGCCTTCGGTGAAATACTCGAAGGAAGAACGTACCGCCCACGCTTTCGCCCGCGAAAAGCAGAAGAGAAAGCAGCAGAGGGAAAAGTACGAGGCAGAGATTGCCGACCTAAAGGCTAAACTTGAGAAGTACAAGGGCTTGAAGCTGGAAGATTTCAACGGCAATACAGATGACTTTGTGAACTTCAAGCTCGAAGAGCAGAAATGGAATGACCGTCTCAAGCAGGCCAGCGACGCTATCCAGGATAGCGAAGCCGAAGAACTCAAGGCGGAGACCGACAGAAGAATATCCCTTTCGTTCAAAACGGAACAGGAACGAGAAGAATACAACGAGCTTGTACAAAGTAAGTGGGGTCCATTCAAGGCCGCTCTCGACAAGTTCGACCCGAACAACGTAGTCATCAACTACTTGTCCGATCTTGAACGCTATCCTCTCGTCCTCAAGAGACTCATGACAGACATGGACGCATTGCGCCGTGTATTTGCCGACAAGTCTCCCGTAATGATCAAGGACAACCTTCACACGCTTGCAAAGGAAATTCTCGGAGAATCTTCCGCGAAGACCGAAAGCAAGCCCAACAACACGCCGCCAGCAGCGCAGACACCGAAAGCAGCCATCCCGATTACCGGGAGACAAGTTTCCGCAAGCGGAGCCGGTGGCGAACCAGTCCACGATAGGGCCTACTGGAACAATTACCTCAAGCAGCACCCGCGTGGATAAACGAATTTTAAAAAAGGAATTACATCATGGCTAATACCTTCCAAACCTCCCGCAAGACCGAACTCATCGCTCTTCGCGCAGCCGAATCGGCTGCCTACCTCACCGTCGGCTCCCGCAAGTATTTCAAGGACCAGCTCAAGGGCAAGCGCAACGGCACTGCCTATGACTTCGTCGTGACCGATGCTGGCGAATATCAGCGTGGTGTCGACATCTCCGGCACTGGCGCCTCCAACCTTGTCGAGCGCAAGGTGACCAAGACACTCAAGGTCGGAAACGTTGCGATTGCAACGAACTTGCTCGAAAAGGTCACTGACCTTGACTGGGATAAGGAAGTCGCAATCCCGAACGGCAAGAAGCTCATCAACGGCACGGTCCGCGACACGATTGACGGCCTCAAGGGCAAGACAATCGATGGCTCGACCTACTCCGTATATGACGGTGACTTCGGACAACAGAACACGGCATTCTTCGGTATCGGCTATGGTCCGCTCACCGCTGCCTCCAACTTCCTCGCTTCCGTTTCTGACGAAGACCGCTTCTTCTTCATCGACCCGATGATCAATGCCAAGCTCTCCGATGCCGGTGACGCCTTCAAGCCGAAGGATGCAGACCCGATGTTCTCCAAGGGCCTCATCGGTACGCTCGGCGGCCAGGAAGTGCGCTCCTGCCAGTTCATGCCTCTCGTATCTGTAAGCTCCGCTCTCGCAACGGCTATGGCAACCGTTGACGGAATCGCATATGTCGACAACGGCGATGGCACAGCATCCATCACCTTGAGCGCATCCAGCACTCCGATTGCAGTCAAGATTCCGAAGGGATTCGTCATCTGGATCAAGGGCGTTTACGCAACCGACATCGTCGGTGACCGCACCAACACGCTCAAGGCTTTCATCGCCGTCGAAGATGGTACAAGTAACGGCGTGATGATTGTCAAGGCCGTTGACGAATTCGTCAACCAGGGCAACAAGCAGCTCTGCAATGCTGACGGTTCCGCCCTCGGCTCTTCCAAGGCCGCAGCAATTACCGCCCTTGCAGCCAAGGTTACCACGGCTGGCGATGTCAAGTTCCTCGAAGCTGGCGATTACTTCTCCGGCATCGTGCGTCTCGACGGCGCGATGGAATTCGAAACCTTGGACGAAATCGACGCATCCAACGCCGACACCGAAATGGCTACGAACGAAGGCATCACCGTGTTCCAGAACAGAGCCATCGATGTCCTCAAGGGTCAGAACATCACGCGCTGGACAGATACGTACATGGCGGGCATCGTCGAACCGCGTGCATGCGCCTTGATTCTCGTCAAGGATGCCGATGTGAACAAGGTAAAGGTCGTTTAAGTAAATTCATTTACTTCCTCCAAACAAAAAAAGGGTCCCGCTTTGCGGGGCTCTTTTTAGTCGTTTGCAATCGCAGGAGTTTTCCCGGAGGAACATTCGTTTATGTACAAGTCTACGCATTCATTTATATGTGTGCATATTGCATCGTTCTTCCGTCTCTTCGCTATTGACGCCCTTGCAAACTTTTTCCACGCATTGAACCCTACAGTATAGAGATACGAGAAAGCGTTTCTTTCGCTTAGCTTGTCAAGGGATTTCCACATCGCGATAAAGGATCTTTCAGCGGCTTGTAGCTTTATGTCGCGGTCGATTATCCTTATCTTCGGATTTTCGAAGACGATGTTGACGATGGTGATTATATGCACGCCGAGCCTCTCGCGTTCGGAGTAAGTCAACGTGTCCTGAGCAACCTTTTTTGACAAGTTAACGATGTCGCGTACATCGACATCGTAGCCTCGGACAAAGTCCTTATCCGTGTAATGCAGGCTTCTTGAACGCTTGCGCTTTACCGTCTTCCATTCGAAAAAATTCATAAAATCCTCCATTATAAATTTATATTTTTTTTGGGGAGGCTATATATATCAATGAAAGGTCCTTATCCCGGACAATGACAAATTTTTACATGGAGCGGATATGCTGCGTTATCTCGTAGACCCTATTTTCCAAGTCATCAATACGGCAGGCAAGCCGGCAACTGGAGGCTACATAGAAGTCTATCTGCACGGTACTAGAGATAAGTATTACTGCGCAAGCGATTTCGACGGGACGCTGCACCCGTTCAGGATTCCACTTGATTCGCTCGGTTCCAACATCATCCTTGCGGATGACGGCAATGCGTACGACATTTATGTGTACAACCGCTATGGCTCTTTGCTCATGTCGAGGTACAATGTAACTCCATTGAGCATTGATGACATAGCAGAAAGCCTTGCACAAAAGAAAGATAGGCAAGACGCAGTAGCGTTCAACGGCTCATCGACAAAGACTGTCAAGTCTATTTCGCAGAACGCAAATGGCGTAATGTCTGTCGAGTTCGAAGATATCGACTTGCCTCAAGAAGTTCCGAACGTTGACATCGTCTCGCCGAACAACACAATCACGGTGACGGCGACAACGGATCAACAGACGAATACAAAGACATTCGAGATTGATGTGGAGGCGAATGGCGGAGCTTCTTGCGGATGGTTCAATTCATCGGGCATCGACACAGTGGGCAGCGAGGAGAGTGTCAATGTAGACCGATTCAGGATAAGTGAAGGTCAATCTGTTATCGGTAACGGACTGGAGTTTGTTCCGACAGAAGGCGATGTCGAAAGCGGAGTGCAGTTCGGAAATGTCTACGCGAATGCAGGAATTTACTTTGCAAGCGTTCGACTTACTTTGTCTTGGAGCGGAGCACCGGTAAACAAGGTTTGCTACGTTGCCGGAAGACAGTTCGATTTCTCGTACAACCACGAAGAAAGAGTTACCACGACAAAGCTTGTGAAGTTAAGCGCCAGGACGAAGATGTCTGTAGCCATTTCGCTCGAGTCCGACATTCCGGCAGGCCTTCGAATTTTTGTCAACCAGTTTCAGATTTTCGCAATCGGGAGCGGTAGCGGTAGCGGTACTCCATACACTGCGGGTGACGGTATTGATATTACTGATAATAACATTTCAGTAATGTTTTCTAAAGGTTTGGAACTAAACAGTAATGGCAAACTTCAAGCCAAAGTTGGTAACGGCATATACTGTACAGCAGATGGGCAATTGACTACATCTGAACCGGAAGGCAACTTCATCGACATTACTAATGAATGGGAATTCGACAATGGATTCAGGCTGCAATACGGCGGCGTCATACCAGGAAATGACAATGATATGCGTATACTTTATTCGCCCGTTAGTGATACAGTCAAGTTCACTAGTTCTTGCAGAATAAATAAAACAAGCTCGATTTCTCCTAGCTGGAATGTAATGCTTAGGTATATAGGCGACAGATTTTACACGACGCACAATGCGCCAATAGCTGAATTAGCGCCTAATATTGGCTACACGCCGACATTAGGCGGTATATCAACAACTATTGGAACAGATGAGGAAGGCACTTCTTCAAGATCTATGTTGAAAATAGCATACGTCGGATCACGTGAAACAGCAGAATCGGGAACTGGATTAGCAATTCAAAGATTCTTCGATGATGGTTCGCCTATATTCGGGTGCATATTACAGAATCTAGTATTGAAAGTGCATAAGAGGATATAATATAGTAATAGAGATATGAGGCGATATGGGAAAACTAAACAAGGTAATCATAACTTTTCAGCAGGACTTTAATTCCGTTGAGCAAGCGCAAGCAAGAGCTAATATAGGGGCATGTGCTATCACATCCCAGTTTGTTCTGTCCGGAAGTCATACGATTACTTCGTCCGAAGCATCGAATGGCTTTTTCAAGATTGAGCATACCTTGACGAATGCCCAAAAAGGGAATATATGGCTAGAGAGTATCTGTCTTACGACCAACTCGTCCTTGAGTGATGATGTCGTTCCCATGATTGTCAGGCACGAGTATACTTATGCTGGAGGCGGCCAAAATAGCGACAGTCCAAAAATGGGCATTTTTGCAAAGGTCAGAGGCTCTACATTTTTTGGTGTTGACACCAAAAATATTATGAGTCGGGTGACCGACGTATCTTACGCTTTTAACTTTGGCATGAACAAGATTGCTGAAGGCGTCGTTATCAATTACGAGATCGACGTATCCGTTATAGACTAATTCGCGAGGTCCTTTTGACGAACCATTCAGAACAAGAGAAGTGGCGCAAGTTCTTGCAGCCCTTGATTACAGGACTCGTAGCGATGATGTCCGCATTTACGCTATATGCCCAGAGCGCATCGAGCAATGCAAATGATTCGCGCGTGACGGCGGTAGAGGTGCGTGTAGACAAGCTGTTCGAGGACTACAAGAGAATCGAAGAGCTTCGTCGTGATGTCAACGAGCTGTCAAAAAATGTCTATTCGCTTATCGGAGAAATCCGGGCCTACAGAAATGGAGGAAAGATAAAGTGACGAAAGATGGCCAGTCTGCAAAGGCCGATGCGGGAAAGCTCCAGATTTCGCTTGTACCGACGCAAATCGTCAAGGATATTGCAGAGGTCCGCATGTACGGCAACAAGAAGTATGGCGATTCCGAGAACTGGAAGACCGTGGAAATGCGCCGATACGTTGACGCACTCCTGCGCCATACGCTCGAATTTGTGCGAAAGCTGGATTCTGTCGATTCCGAGTCGGGGATCGCCCATTACAAGCACATGGCGTGTAACATGGCGTTCATCTGCGAGATGATGGCAGGCAACGTTCCACAAAAGTGCGAGTCAGTCGAGGACATCCTCGCAAGGGAGGGATGACTATGGGGATGATTATCGCATTCGTTATCTTTGGTGTAATCATCTGCGAATTTGTCGATGACAAGGAGGACTAGATGTCTAGACAGTTGCATAAGTATGGTCTGAAAGTTCTCGGCTATGAGTTTGTTGGAGGTCTGGGCCGTGACTGCCTGGAAAAAGTCGTGCAAAACGACACGCGGCGTTATCCGCTCTGTGACGCGGTAAATCTGATTATCCGCACAAGCCAA
>Ga0310691_10004689_pt1 | contig 15283 bp, 16 predicted proteins | sample 176DNAGHGlowgp2_FD_203887 | JGI IMG/M metagenome (GOLD analysis project Ga0310691, IMG submission 203887) | Sheep rumen microbial communities from Palmerston North, Manawatu-Wanganui, New Zealand - 1766 DNA GHGlow gp2 (v2) (version 2) | ecosystem: Host-associated > Mammals > Digestive system >...
GGAGGAAAAGCAGGATGACACTCGAAGAAGAAATGAGAATGATGCGGAAATATGACAGAGAAGAAGGCAGAAAAGAAGGAATAGAGATCGGCATAGAAAAAGGAAAAGAAGAAGGCAGGAAAGAGGGCAAAGAAGAAGGTATCGATATTACTCAGAAGGAGATCATATTGAATATGCTTGCCCAGGGATTCACAGACCGCCAGATTCTGAACTGTGTTCCGGAATACACGGAGGAAAAGCTCGAAGAGCTGAGGAGAACTCACTCTTCTCTTCAGGCTTCATGATTCCGGTCCCATTCAAAACCCTGCGACAGAAACAGACGCATATCTTCCCGGTTCGGCAGAAAAAAACAATAATTCCGGAAATCAGTGTTCCATACAGTCGAATACATGATTATGGTGGATTGTGCTTTGTGAGGCGCTTCCGCCATTTCTTCATGAACCGATGAAGATGTGACTTACAAGTGCGTGATCTGCTTCTTCTGTGGTACGAAGCGTTCAGAAGCTATAAGTCCGGATTCGAAGGATCTGTATTTTGATTTCTGTGTGTATGCTCTAAGAAACATGGAGGACATGCAGTACAAAAGGTTTTCACCGGTCCTGAAGGGAAATACCGCGCTTCCAACGGACATATCATGGAACTGCCATCCCGACCGGTGTCCATGCATGAAGGAAAGCACGGGAATGCGTGCACAAAGCCATTTCAGAACAAAAAATGAATTTGGAAATGGTACGTGCAAGTGTAAAATGAGAATAAATACAGAAGGAGAGTATTAAGGAAATGAACAGTCTCCAGGATTTTGTCAGAAAGTATTATCTGGAAGACGGATATAACTGCAGTGAAACGATTCTTCATGCAGGGAATGCCTATTATGGACTGGGACTTCACGAAGAGGATATGAAACTATTGTCCGGGTTTGGAAGCGGCATGTACATCGGCAGTACCTGCGGTGCCCTGATCGGCTCTGTCGCGGTTCTTTCGAAATGTATTGTCGAGACGAAAGCACATGATCATCTGGATCGGCTGCGGCCTGAGATTTCAACCTGTGTCAGAAAGTTCCGGGAGGCATTTGGTTCCCAGAACTGTGCGGAAATACGACCGGTATTTCATTCGAAGGAAGTCCGCTGTCTGAACACGTGTCTTCTGGCCGCGAAGGTGCTTGAGGAAACCGCTGCTCAGTATGGTATCCTTCCGTCTTCGAATACGGAATCTTAACGGATTCGGACCTCGTAATGGAACCTACAGGTATGACCCTGTGGAAGGAGAAAAGAGAAAATGGGTATTTCGAGAGTGATATTCCGCAGTGATATGATCCACTGCCTGATCTGTGAAAACGCTCCCTGTACAGCTGCGTGCCCGCATATGGATCCGGCCCGGGAACTGCGGTCCATCTGGTTTGCCGACGAAAACACAGCTGCAGCCCGGATTCCCGATCCCGTCCCATGCGCTGACTGTGATGCGCCATGTGAAAAAGCGTGTATCGCCAGTCAGGGGGTTTCAATCAGAAAACTGATGATGAAAGCAGCCAGTCTGAAGGAACCGGCATTTCTTCCCGATCCAGGGGATGATGATCTTCTGAAAACGGATATCTGCGGTATTCCGGTTCGGAATCCGTTTCTTCTTTCGTCTTCTGTTGTCGGAAGCACATATGACATGTGTGCCCGGGCTTTTGAAGCGGGCTGGGCGGGTGCTGCCTTCAAGACCATCTGCCTGATGGATATCCATGAGGCATCCCCTCGGTTTTCCTGTATCAAGTCCGATACCGGATCCATTGTTGCATTCAAGAATATTGAGCAGCTTTCAGATCACGCTCTGGTGGAAAATCTGGATGCCTTCCGGCGGCTGAAACGGGATTATCCTGATCATTTTCTCCTTGCGTCCATCATGGGAAGAAATGAAGAGGAATGGGCTTATCTTGCAGAAGAAGTAGAAAAGACCGGCGCCGATGCGCTGGAACTGAACTTCTCCTGTCCGAATATGACGAAGGAGGGCACCGGAAGTGATGTGGGTCAGGTGCCGGAACTGGTGGAAAAGTACACACGGGCAGTAAAGAACGCCTGCTCCATCCCGGTCATTGCCAAGCTGACGCCGAACGTAACTTCCATGTCAGAAGCGGCCCTTGCGGCATACCGGGGCGGCGCGGACGGCATCGCGGCGATCAATACCATCAAAAGCCTGATGGTCATGGACAAGGAAAACTTTGAATTCTCTCCGCATGTAAAAGGAAAAACCGCGGTCGGCGGTCTTTCCGGTGAGACGGTAAAACCGATTGCCCTGCGCTTCATCGCTGAAATCTGCGAACACCCGGAGATCAGAAATCTGCACATCAGCGGTATGGGCGGAATCGAAACCTGGGAGGACGCTCTTGAATTCATGGCACTTGGAGCAGATACCGTTCAGGTAACAACCTCGGTCATGGAATACGGCTATCGGATCGTGGAGGATCTTTGCGGCGGACTGAAATGCTTCATGAAGCTTCAGGGCATAAAACATGTCAGTGAACTCACCGGAATGTCTCTGCGGATGGTGGTGGATACTTCCGAAATCGAGCGGGATACAGTGATCTATCCGAAATTCATCCATGCGACATGCATTGGCTGTGAGAGATGCTATGTTTCCTGCCGGGACGGCGGTCATCAGGCAATCAGACCGGGAGCGGATCGGAAACCGATTCTGGATGCGAAGAGATGCGTCGGCTGTCATCTGTGCGTGCTGATCTGTCCTTCAGGCTCCATTGTTTCAAGCGGTATCCGGGTGAAAAAGAAATGTGAATAATTGATGAAAAATATTTCTGAAACAGGATGAAAAGGAAGGGATCGCTTTATAATTGGACGTATGAAAGCGGATACACTGGGAAAAATCGGAGACAGGTACGAACTGACGGTCATCCTGATCCTGATTCTTGCGGCACCTTTATGTGCCTATACTCTTCTGAATATCAACAGCAGTACACATCAGGGCATCGGCGTGCTTGCCCTGATCTCTCTTACCAACCTGATCAGCGATGTCAGCGCGCTGTTCTCCATCCGGGGCATCGATCAGATTAAGAAGCTGGATCAGCCGGTTTACCGACGGAAACGGAATACAGTGCGTCCGATACATCCGCTGAACTGGATTGTCATGCTTGTTATGTCAGCCGTCACACTGGTTTCGACAGCGGTGATCCTGAAGAATACGGAATTCGTAAAGGAATTTCTCGTGCTTTCCGGCATTCAGCTGTTTTTATGCGTCTATGCATCTGTGCTTGGAGTGAGGACGATGAAACTGAGCGGGCCGGGCAGGGAAACCGTGCGCCCGTCCAGATAAAGGAATATCATGAAGATAAAGAGAAGAGGTGTTTTATGCTGAAACAAATGAAATGGATGTCACTTCTTATTTCTGCCATCTATATTATCTGCGGAATTGTGATGCTTATGTATCCGGAACAGGCCATGATTATGTTCTGCGATTTCTTCGGAATCGCCCTGATTGTTTTCGGTATTGTCAATATCGTTACCTACTTTCTGATTGATTTGAAGGAGTCTCTGTTTCGGAATGATTTTTCCATTGGCGTCATTCAGATCCTGCTCGGGGTGATGGTCATCTACCAGAAGGATATCTTCCGTCAGCTGATTCCGTTTCTTCTTGCCATCGCGATTATCATCAGCGGTATTTCCAAACTGCAGGACGGCATCGATGCCAGCCGGATCGGCTATCCGCAATGGTGGCTGTATATTGTGCTGTCTTTTATTTCCGTGGGAGCAGGCGCCGCGATTCTCATGAATCTTGTCCCGGCTGGAAATCTGATGATGCAGGTGGCAGGCGCCGCGCTGGTTTACAGCGGGATCACGGATCTGTATTCCACTCTTTATCTTTCCGGAAAGATCAAACGCTTCATGTCTGTGACAAAAGAATCTGTTGAATCCGTGAAGGAGAGCTTCCGTGAAGTCATGGATGCGGCTGCTCAGTCTGTGGAGGAACCGGAGGCCAGCAGGAATGAAGAAAAAGCGGAATGGAATACCGGTGCTGTCCCAAAGCCGGATTCAAACCCTGAGGACAGACCGGAAGGGACAGAAAGCAGCCCGGAATAGGGCGCTAGCATTATTCTTTTCTTTGCCTTCGGATTATTCTAAAATGATGACCGGAGGCTTTTTATGTTCAATGACTGGTTTAAGATCGGCTCGTTTACGATTCATGGATATGGTGTGATGATAGCCATCGGTATTCTTGCGGCATATTTTGTCGGAGAACGTCAGGCGAAAAAACACGGACTGAGTCCTGATCTTGTGGATACACTGATCTTTGTGGTTCTGGTGACGGGATTTCTTGGAAGCAAGATTACCTACTGTCTGACGAATCTCAGCGGCTTTCTGAAGGATCCGATGGCATATCTTGGATCGGATGGCTGGGTAGTATACGGAGGAATCATCGGTGCCTTCATCGGATCATATATCTACTGCAGACTGCGTAAAATCGATTTCTTTGCCTATATGAATCTGCTTCTTCCTGAAGCGGCTCTGGCCCAGGGCTTCGGCCGGATCGGGTGCTTCTTCGCGGGATGCTGCTACGGAAAACCTACCGATGGGCTCGGCGTGGTATTTCCGCCCGGCTCCCTGGCACCATCAGGAGTGAAGCTGATTCCGACACAGCTGATTTCCTCTTTTGGAGATTTTCTGCTGTTTTATATTCTGTACCGCAATTATGAAAACGGGGAACATCGGGATGAAACCGGTGCCTGGTATATGATTCTTTACAGCATCGGAAGATTTCTGATTGAGTTTCTGCGCGGTGATGAAGCCCGCGGGACCATCATGGGCATGTCCACCTCTCAGTTCATTGCCATTTTTGTGGCTCTGGGAGGAATCATCCTGCTTGTCATGATCCGCAGGGCCAGAAAGAATCCCCCGGAAAAAACTTTGGAGGCATGAAAATGAAGAAAATCGCATGGGGCAATGATCACAGTGCCATAGAAATGAAGAAGGAACTGATTCCGTATCTTGAGGCAAAAGGATATGAAGTGATCAACCTTGGAACAGATACCAGGGATTCCGTAGACTATCCGGTCTATGGAGAAAAGGTTGCCAGGGCAGTCAGGAATCATGAGGCGGATGTCGGCATCGCGGTCTGCGGAACAGGGCTGGGCATTTCCCTTGCCTGCAATAAGGTGAAGGGAATCCGCGCCTGTGTCTGTTCGGAGCCATATACCGCAAAGTATTCCCGGCTGCACAATAACTGCAATGTGCTCTGTTTCGGAGCGAGGGTCATCGGTCCGGAGCTTGCCAAGATGATCGTGGATACTTTTCTGGAGACGGAATTCGAAGGCGGCAGACATGCACGCAGAGTTGATATGATCACGGAGATTGAGGAAAAGGAAGGATGAAGAAAATCAGAATTGTTCTGATTGCGGCAACGGTTCTGCTGGCTGTGTATTTCATGCCCTTTATCACGGTTACCGCCTCGGACAGCTTTGGAAGAGTCTGGCGGGTTCCGTTCGGGTCCTGGTTTTCTTCCGCCGGTGAGGATTCCGTGACTTTTTCAAACCTGCGCAGCGGATATGCCATCGGCAGGGACGCCGCGAATGCCATGCATGCAGGTGAAGAGGTCAAATGCTTTGGAAATACCTACTGGTACCTTCCTGACAGTGACATTTCTCTTTCCGGGTATTCTGTAAGCAGCGGTATTCCTTCTGCCGTAACGTACCGGTATCAGAAGGGAAACGCATGTCTTGGCTGGAGCAGGGATGATGAAGTGGTATGGGAAGCCGGCCCGCTTGCGGAAGCGGATCTTTTGATTGATCCCGCTGCGGCAGCGGAAAAGAACTGGTTTGTGATTGTGGATGGAAAGGCGATGAATCCCGGCATCTACAATGATTTTTCCCGCCTTGTCAAACAGGGTGTCACTTCGCTTCTGAGAACTCTGATTGTGGAGGGACAGGACAGAAAACTGGTCGATATTCAGCTTCTGGAAACACCGGTCAGTGTGACGGCAGGAAAGAATGTTCAGGAGGCTTATTACCGGACTGCTGTGCGGAGCGAAAGCGGAACAGAAGAGCATTTCTACACAAGGTACAGTGAAACGAATGAAACGACACCGCGGGTTGTCTCTGTTTATGAGAAGGACGGAGACGGTGTGGAACATGAAACAGTATTATTTACTTATTCTGTACAATGAATGCTTGTTATATATCGGGAAAATGTGAAATAATAAAATTTGTTACTGATGGGGAGATGACGTAATATGAACAGACCTGAATTCAACGATAAGTATGCAAAGGAACGTGCCAGAGAACATAAGGCATTCCAGGGAAAGGTAGTAGAAATTTTCTACGGTGCAAAAGACGCAGAAGGCAATCCGACTGAGACCCGGGAAGGCGTTGATGACGGACACGGACGCTGGTACGGAATCCGCTGCGGCGAAGATTACACCATGTTTGTATGGGAGCACTCCCGTGACGAAGGCGGTGAAGTGGAATACGGAACCGAATACGGCTATGACGCGGTCAAAGTCATGGAATCTCAGCTCGAAGAGAAAAGACAGCTCTGTCTGAAAGCCGAAGAGATTGCCCGCACCTATGAAGGAGATGACGGAGAAGAAAAGCTTCAGGAACTCCGCGGCTCCTGGGATGCGCTGAAGGACTGGGGAACTCCGAAGGACGCCGAGCTCAGCAGACGTTTTGAGAAGGCATTTGCGGAATACGCACCGCGGGCGGAAGCGATCAAGACAAACAAGGCTTCCAAGCAGGCGGTTGTCGATAAGATTGAATCCATCCGTTCCATTGTCAGTTTCAAGGAAGCGCGTGAAGCCGCGAGAGGTCTTCTGAATGAACTGGATGAGATCGGCTCTGCCGGTGATGAGAATGATGATCTGTTCCGGAAGCAGGTAAGAGATCTGCAGAAGGATATCGAAAAGAGATTCCAGGAATACCGTGACAATATTGAAACAAACCGTGCCGCAGCCAAGGAGAAGAAGGAACAGATTATTACGAGCTCGAGAAATATCCTTGCCAATGTCTCCAACTGGAAGGCGGCAGGAGATCAGCTGAACGGTCTGTTCACAGACTGGAAGGCCGCAGGGTCCGCCGGACATGATGAGGATGATGCGCTCTGGGCTCAGTTCAATGCGGTCAGAGATGAATTCTACGCAAAGCGCAAGCAGTTCTTCAATGAACGGAATGAAAAGTTCAAAAAGAGCATTGAAACCAAGAATGCCCTGATTGAGGAAGCCAGAACCATTTCCGAGACCAAGGATTACGGCCGTGAGAATACGGAACGCATGAAGAAACTCGATGTGGAATGGAAGGCGGCCGGATATTCCGGAAAGGATGAAAACGACAAACTGTGGGAGGAATTCTCCACGGTGAAGGAAACCTTCTGGGATGGCAAGAAGGCACTTGCCAACGCGAAGTTCCAGGAAGAACTGGATGAAAAAACAGCTCAGATGGAAAACCTGAAGAAACAGGTTGAGGATCTGGAGTATCGGATCACAATTGCTGAAACACCGTCCATGCGGGAAGGATTTGAGAAGGATATCTATATCAAGAAATCTCAGATCAATGATCTGGAAGACAGGATCAGTGCCCTCAGAGACAGAATCAGATAAACAATCAGCCGACCGGAGCGAAGAACTCCGGTTTTTCTTTGAAAAAAACGGAACTGTCAGTCCCGTTTCAGTAATTCCAGCATGTCCGTCAGCGCCTGTTCCGCGGTTTTTGTACGGATGGCTGCCCGGTCTCCTGAAAAATGATATTCATGTACGGTGGTCCGTTTCCCGGTTGTGAGGCCGATGTAGACAAGGCCTGTTTCCTTTCCTTCCATCGCCTCCGGTCCTGCGTTGCCGGTGACGGATACGGCACAGTCCGTGCCGGTTTTCGCGCGGATTCCTTCACACATCTGCCGGGCGGTTTCCGGATCAACCGCACCGTTTTTGAGCAGATGTTCCGGGCTGACATCGGCCAGAACCGATTTCATTTCTGTCATATAGGTGACAGCGCCTCCGGCATATACCGCTGAAACACCGGGGATTTCTCCCATCGCGGCCGCAATCAGACCGCAGGTCATGGATTCACAGGTTGAAAAAGTCAGCTTCTGTTTCTCAAGCTCTTTTTTCAGTCTGGCAGCCGCGAGAATCAGTTCATCATTCACTTTCTGTTTCCTCCTGCGCGTCTTCGTGATTCAGTATTTTCATGAACTCTTCACCGGTGATGGTTTCCTTTGTATAGAGATATTCCGAGAGCCGGTCGAGATCCTCCATATGGGTTCTCAGCAGTTCCTTTGCTTTTTCGTGCTGAGTCCGGATCAGTTCAATCACCTTCCGGTCTATTTCCGCGGCTGTGGTTTCACTGCAGGAGAGGGAAGTGTCACCGCCAAGATACTGATTCTGAACGTGTTCCATTGCGACCATGTCAAACGCGTCGCTCATTCCGTAACGGGTAATCATGGAACGGGCTATTTTCGTTGCCTGTTCAATATCATTGGATGCGCCGGTGGAAATGGTGCCGAATTTCAGCTCCTCGGCCGCCCGTCCGGCTGTCAGGGTAGCAATCTTGTTTTCAAGCTCGGTGCGGGAATACAGATAATGGTTTCCTTCTTCAACCTGCATGGTATAGCCCAGTGCGCCGCCGGTACGGGGGATAATGGTGATTTTCTGTACCGGGGCACTGTGTGTCTGAAGCGCTGCGACAAGCGCATGTCCGGTTTCATGATAGGCGACCATGCGTTTTTCCTCATCGGTCAGAATGGCGTTCTTTTTCTGATAGCCGGCAAATACGACTTCGATGCTTTCTTCCAGGTCTCTCTGGGTGACAGAGGTACGGTTTTCCCGGACAGCCCGCAGCGCGCCTTCGTTGATGATATTGGCAAGCTCTGCGCCGCTTGCGCCGCTGGCCATGCGGGCAACCGCGTTGAAGTCCACATTCGGATCCATCTTTACCTTCGCCGCGTGTACTTTCAGGATATCTTCGCGGCCCTTCAGATCCGGCAGTTCCACCGGAACCCGGCGGTCAAACCGGCCTGGCCGCAGAAGGGCAGGGTCGAGATTTTCAGGCCGGTTGGTAGCGGCAAGAATGACGACGCCGTTATTGCTTTCAAAGCCATCCATTTCCGTGAGCAGCTGATTGAGGGTCTGTTCCCGCTCATCGTTCCCTCCAAGATTCCCGGCGGTCCGTTTTCCTCCGATTGCATCGATTTCATCAATAAATACAATACAGGGAGCTTTTTCCTTTGCCTGACGGAACAGATCCCTTACCTTGGAGGCTCCCATTCCGACAAACATTTCAACGAATTCAGATCCGCTGATGGAAAAAAACGGCACATTGGATTCTCCGGCAACTGCCTTTGCGAGCATGGTTTTTCCCGTTCCCGGAGGACCTACAAGGAGGATGCCCTTGGGCATGGAAGCTCCGATATCGCTGTATCTTGACGGATTGTGCAGATAGTTGACGATTTCCTGCAGAGATTCCTTTGCCTCATCTTCCCCGGCAACATCCTTGAAGAGAATGCCGGTTGTGGATTTGATATACACTCTTGCGTTGGATTTTCCCATATTGAACATCAGGGAATTTCCGCCTTCCTTGCTCATGATTCTGCGCATCGCCATCTGTCCGATCGCGATGAAGAATACCGTCGGCAGAACCCAGGAGAGCAGGAAACTGATGAGAGGGGAGGCTTTCTCCGTAATGGTTGAGGAGAAAACCGTACCGGATTCATAGAGACGCTCTGTCAGGCCGGGATCATTCATGAGACCGGTTTTATAAACCTGGTTTTCGTCTGATTTCAGTTTATAGAGAATCTGATTATCCTCTATCTGTACTTCCTTTATTTCGTGATTCTCTGTTGCCTTCATGAAGGTGGCGTAGTCCACTTCCTTGATCTCCGCGCGGTTCAGCGCCGGAAATGCAAACAGATTCAGCAGCATGATTGCAAGCATGACAATCGCGTAATAGTAGATCATGGGTTTTCTTGGCTTGTCTATGTTATTCATGTCGAAAAATCTTCCTTCTTTCTTTACGCGTATTTCAGTTTAGCACACTGACATTAAGAGTGCTAAGAAGAATGCTTATTCCCTTAATTTCACATAATTCCCGTTGTCATCAAAATAGGGGCGTGATAGTATACTTAGGAATTCTTTAAGGCGGCACAGCGATGCCGGCAAGATGATCTGACTGCATCTTTTTCTCTGTACAGAATCTTGCCGCGCGGCAGGCTTTTTTTCTGAGAAGCCGTCTGAGAGAACTTCAAAGGAGGATAGAATCACTATGAAACTCATGTATGACATCGACGACAGACCTACACCGAAACAAACACTGGTCTTCGCGTTCCAGCAGATGATCGCGATCATGGCTGCGACGCTTCTTGTACCGCTTCTGATGTCAAGTTTTCCGACTGCGGACGGAACGACACTCTACTTTGACCCTTCAGCGGCGCTGTTCGGTGCAGGTATCGGAACCCTTGTCTATATCGCGTTCACGAAAAAGAAAAGCCCGGTTTTCCTGGGCAGTTCCTTCACCTTTCTTGGAGCGTATGCGGCAATCATTGGTCAGAATTACGGTTACTGGGGGGTAATCATCGGAATTCTGCTTGCCGGTCTTGTCTATGTCATCATTGCCCTGCTTATCCGGATTGTCGGCAGCAAATGGGTCAACCGTCTGATGCCTTCCGTCATCATCGGACCGATTGTCGCGCTGATCGGACTTTCCCTTTCTTCCACTGCCACCTCCTGGATGGCAACCAACGGGGGATCCGAGTACAGTCTCATCACGATTGTGGTCGGCGTGATCACCTTCCTGGCAATCGTCGTCGCCTCCATCCGCGGCTCCAAGATGATCAAGCTGATTCCGTTTGTGGTAGGAATCGGAACCGGCTTTGCGGTGGCTCTGGTGCTGACGCTGATCGGTATGGTGTCCCATATCGACCGGCTTCTGATCATGGATTTCTCTCCTTTGAGGAATGCGTTTGTTCCTTTTAACATCAACTCCATATTTCATATCCCGCAGTTCGTTTTCATGAGCGCACTGAAGTCCGATACCGTTATTGATGCGGCAGCTGTTTCCAACATCGCGATTACCTTCGTGCCGATTGCGATTGTTGAACTGGCGCAGCACATTGCCGATCACAAGAATCTTGGAAGTATCATCGGCAGAGACCTCATTACCAATCCGGGTCTTGACAACACACTGCTCGGTGATGGCGTCGGATCCATCGTCGGCGGGTTCTTCGGCGGGGCAGCCAATACAACCTACGGAGAATCCATCGGCTGTGTGGCGATTACCGGAAACGCTTCGATCGTCACCATCGCGACCGCGGCGGCCGGCTGTATGATTCTCTCTTTCTTCACACCGTTCGTAGCGATTATCAATACGATTCCGAAGTGTGTCATGGGCGGTGCCTGTGTCGCTCTGTACGGATTTATCGCAGTGTCCGGTCTGCAGATGCTGAAGCGGGTGGATCTCGGCAACAACCGCAACCTGTTTGTGGTCAGCGCAATCTTCGTCACCGGAATCGGCGGACTGACTCTGAACTTCGGCACCAATACCGCAACCGGCGGATCCCTTCTGGAAATCACTTCTCTTGCGACCGCGCTGATCATGGGAATCATTACGAATCTGATTGTGAATGACGGTCACCTTTCCGGGGATGAGGAAGAAACCGACGGCATCACCGCTCATGTCAAGAACATGAGCAAGGTTGAGGTCAGGGACCCATCTGTCCAGAAGACAAAGAAAAAAACCACAGCGAAAAAGAAGAAATAAGAGCGGAAAAAAGGAATGGTCCTGAATCAAGGAATCATTCCTTTTCCTTCTCTTCCGCCGGCCAGTCTTCCTCTTCGGTATATACCGGGATGCCATGGCTCAGAAGAAGTTCTGCCGCGACGCCGTTTCCTACTTTTTTCGCTCCGGTAAATGTTCCGTCATAAATAATGCCTTTCCCGCAGGCCGGACTGTTTGCCTTCAGAACAGCAAATTCCGCATGGTTCAGTCTGGCAATGGCAAGGACGGTCTCTGCGCCTTTCTGATAGTTTTCCGTTACATCCTTTCCTTCTCTGGTAAGAACCCGGTCCCTGACCCGCTCACTTGGGATCCGGGGCGTAGGCAGACCTCCCATCTGTTCCGGACACACAGGAATCAGAATGTGATCTTCCGAAAGCGAAAGCAGTCGATCACATCGGCAGTGATCGCCTTTATACCGGCAGGAAAATCCCAGAAGACAGGCGCTTGCAAGTATTACACGCATGAGTGATCTCCTTCTGTTTTCTGAAATATATTTTATCTGGTAATACCGGAAAGTACTATCATGGAAGGCAGAAAGAAAAGAGGACTGAAGATGGAAGACTATATGAAGAACGTCGTTGAGTTCAGACATCCGCTGATCGCGCATAAGGTGACACATCTCTGTGATGTGAATACGGGATCGAAGGAATTCTCGGAACTGGTCAGGGAACTTTCAATGCTGATGGGGTATGAATTGCTCAAGGATCTGCCGCTCAAGAATGTTCATATCCAGGCTCCGCTTTCAGATTTTGATTCTCCGGTGCTTGCGAAGGACTTTACAATTGTTCCGATTCTGAGAGCGGGTCTTGGCATGGTAGATGGGCTGAGAAGTCTGTCTCCGACCGCCAAAGTGGGTCATGTCGGATTGTATCGGGATGAAGAAACGCTGATGCCGAAAACCTATTATTTCAAGCTTCCGGAGGATGTGACGGAAGGACCGGTCATCATTGTGGATCCGGCGCTTGCGACCGGTGGAAGTGCCGACGCGGCCATTCAGTTCATCCGGGAAGCCGGCTGCACCGATATCAAATTCATGTGCATTTTCGCGTCGGAAGTCGGAGTGAAGCTGCTCGCGGAAAAGCATCCGGATGTAAAAATCTACTGTGCAAAATACATGCCGGGACCGCTCGATGAACACGGATATATTCCGGCCGCGGCGGGAGATGCCGGTGACAGACTGAATGGGACGGTCAGTTATAAGCCACGCTGAAAGCGATCAAAAAGCAAAGACTGCAGGAACTGCGTTTCCTGCTTTTATATTGAAAAAACCGCAGAGCTGCGGTTTACCATTGAACACGTTTTTTAGGAAGGACTTCACGCAGCCTTTTCTGCACATATTCCTTCATTTTTCCGGGCTTCGAAGAGGGATATCCAAGATACTGACGGACCGATTCATAGAAAAGTGCCATCGTAACCGAACCGTAGGAAGTGTCAAAATCACCGCCCTCTTCCTTCAGCCATTCCAGATCCTGATCGAGAAGATACTGAAGGGAAACGGGGATTTCTTCAAAAGGCCTGGGGTCTTCGTGAAGATTCAGATAATCAATCAGTTCTTTTCCCCGCAGATCCGTAACGGTAAGGCTGGCAATAAACGACCGGAGTTCTCCGCGTCCAAGCGCAAGAAGAGAGAACTCAGGGCATGCCCCGGTTTCATCGAGAAACAGCAGTCCTCCCTGTATATATTCCCATTTTTCCAGAAGGCTTTTCAGATCCAGACTCATAATAAAAAACACTCTCCGTTTCCTATACTATCACGGGAGTGCTTATTTTTCCTTCACAAAAGTGATCACATCATTGGGACGGCATTTCAGCGCGGTACACAGCTTTTCGAGGGTCCCGGTTGTGATGTGATATCCGTTTTTTATATGATGGAGCGTTTTATTGTCAATCCCGGAACGAAGCAGTTCATACTGGGAGATCTGTTTCTTCTCCATCGTTTTCCACATTGGTTCGTAACTGATCATCAACTACTATTCTATATGCAAGTCAGGGGGATTGGAATTGTGGAGATAAACACAATATATGCATAATATGACATTAAAATATAAATATCATATATCCCGGAGAAAAAAGAATCATAACACATGCAGGAATGGACATGTTCGTGTCTTTTTCACATTGAAGATACCGGGATAATAAGCGTTCCGTCAGAAAGGGCTGAAAGTTTATCAGCGGTGCATACAATTGCACGGTTTCCTTTAATGAAACCAGACTGATCAGGCTGTTTGAATCCTTTTACGTCAGAAGTGCTGAAAACAGTCCCTGATTTCATTTTGACGAGGAATAACTCTTCATCCCGCACATAAACAAGATCTATTTCTTTTTGGTTATTGTCTCTGTAGTGAAATGAACAGGAAGCACAATGTTTCATCTGTAATTCCGGGGCAGATATTCTGATGATTTGCAATAGAATGTTATGTGAGGGAGGCCGGACAGCTTCCTTACAAATCTTTTGCAGGAGGCGGCATGGAAAAAATAAAACCACATTTAACCAATAGAATTCATGGGCTCGCAGCCATATTCACCATAGCCTGCATGCTCGTGCTTGTCGGATGCGGTCAGACATCAGCGGGTTCATCCGGCGCAGATGCAGGATCAGACACTGCTGGAGGGGAAGCCGTATGGCGGCCTTCGAAAGGGGAACTCAGACGACTCGACGAGGACGGCTACCTGTACTATCTCGACTACGCAAAGGACTACTACTCCCAGGAGGTGCTGCAGGCGCTGGAAGATGCCGGCAAAACCAAGCCCGGCTGCTCGGCGTTCTTTACACACACATTAGACGGCGCCCCGCTCACCTGCCGCAATTATGATAAGCTGCATCCGGTGTCGGCCGATGATCCCACGCCAACCGGTCTCAATGTGATTCTGCATTGCGCTCTGCCCGGAAAATACGAAACCATAGCAGTGGGGGACACTTTCTACTGCGATGATGACAACCCGCTTCTCACTCGCGGCGGTCCTGAAATGGCGGGCTTCAGCGTGGACTTGCTGGACACCCTCCCTTACCAGTGCATGGACGGCATGAACGAGAAAGGGCTGATGGTTTCCGTCCTTATGGTAGACATAAAGGAAGGCGATGCACCGGCGCAGATGGCTGCGGGGGCGTCTATTCTGCTGCGGCGCTTGCTTGACGATTGCGCAGATGTCAATGAGGCCGGTGAATACGTGAACAGCTGCGATCTGAAGCCGGCTGACTGGCAGAGCTGTCATCTGTTCGTGACTGACGCCGCCGGCAACAGTGCTGTCATTGAGAGCCGCAACGGCGAGCTGTCGGTGATCAAGACCGACGTGGTAACCAATTTCTACGTGGGAAGCGATGATGCCGCTGATTCATATCGAAATGGCAAGCTGCGCGAAGAAGCTGTCAGGCTTGTGGACGAGAATGGCGAGCCACGTTACCGATTCGGCTACGGACACGGCTACCATCGTTTCACGACGCTGGCAAGTCAGCTCGAGATGCACCGCGACACCGATGCGGACACGTACCAAACACGGATGACCGAGGCTGAGGCACTTGTCATGCTGCAGAGCGTTGCC
>Ga0310691_10004690_pt1 | contig 15276 bp, 19 predicted proteins | sample 176DNAGHGlowgp2_FD_203887 | JGI IMG/M metagenome (GOLD analysis project Ga0310691, IMG submission 203887) | Sheep rumen microbial communities from Palmerston North, Manawatu-Wanganui, New Zealand - 1766 DNA GHGlow gp2 (v2) (version 2) | ecosystem: Host-associated > Mammals > Digestive system >...
TGATGGTGCACAGCTGGAGCGTGGTGATGTACTGTGGGCTTGTGCATGTGAGCATAGTGTGAGCCGTGAATCCTGTTGTGGCCACCCTTGTAGGTCACAACCTAATTTTTATTAGTGTGTAATTCGTAACTTTGTAGCGTGAGGGGCACGAAAAAGATGATTAACAATCTTTAACACCTCAAACGTGAGACAAAATTTCTCTTTGAAGTATAATTTTTAAAAGTTACGAATTATGAAAATGAACAATGACAACAAGAAGGCGGTAATTTTCGCCAGAGTTAGTACAGAAGCGCAAGACTACACCGAGCAAGTCAACAGAATGACAGCAGTTGCAATTGCTGACGGTTACTCAAAAAGTAATCTGGTAGTCATCAGTAACAAAGAGTCTGCAATCAAGTTAGCAGAAGACGAGCGCGAGGGCTTGCAGCAGTTACAGCAAGCAATTGCAGCAGACAACAGCATTAACGCTGTCTATGTCTTTGAGATTTCACGTCTCGGCAGACGTATGGACGTTATTTCGTCTGTAGTGCAGTGGTTAACAGACAGTCACATTCAGTTAGTTTGTGACACTCCTAACGTCAGACTGTTTGAGCGTGACGGCTCTGTCTCATTCGGTGGCCAGATGATGATTTACTTGATGGGTGTTATGGCAGCACAAGAAATGAAAATCAAGAAAGAACGCTTTGCAAACGGTAAGAAGCGCAACAAAGAACTCGGCTTGTACAACGGCGAACGTCTTGCATTCGGCTTTACAGTCGTAAACAAGCGTGAAGTCGTTAACGAAGCAGAAGCAGAAGTTATCCGCACTGCATATCAGATGTATGCTAACGACGCAAACAGAACAGCACAAACAAACAGCGATATTGCAAACTATCTGAAAGTAAACGGCATCTGCAAATATAGTGATAAGTTCTTTTCTGCTGGACGCGTCGCAAAATTCATATCTTATCCGAAGTATCGCGGCACAATCGTCAGTGAGGAACTTTGGGACAAGTGCAACGAAATCAGAGAAAAGAATTACAGAGGCAGCAAAGAGCGTAAGCAAGCATTTGGCGAGCGTCTTATTAAGTGCAGCGAGTGCGGGCATAATTACCAACTCTTACACGCTCAATATGTTTGTGCAGGTCACAAGTCTGAGTATCGAAATAGTGCCAATTACTGCCATAACAATGCCACACTGAATCGTCGATTTGTAGATTGCAGTCTGGTCGAGACAGTTGCAGTCTGGTGGCTTGACGAACAGCAGAAAGACAACTCTAAGCGTAAGCAGCAGACACAGCAGCAAATCGAGAAGTTGAGCGCACGTCTGCAAGACGCTCAAATGAAGTTAGACAAACTGACTGAGAAAAAGCGTCGTATTGGTAAGAACTTTGCAAATATGATAATCGATGACGAGGAGTTTGACAAAGCAATGAAAGCAGTCAACGCGGAGGACAAGCAGTTAAAAGCAGACGTTGCAAATCTCTCAGCACGTATTGCAGAGTTAGAAAGTCAGATGTGTGACACTAACGAGCGTAAGACTTGGCAGCAGCAGTGGCAGTCTTTCAACGCTCTGACACATTCTGAAATGTACGAAGCAATTCACCGACTTGTCGATTACGTCAGCGTCCGCGTCGAAGACGGTAAAAAGTATTGGACAATCCACCGCAAAGATTCAGACGAGAGTCAGACTTATATGTTATACGGTGTTGGTCTTGGCGTACACTTGTTCGGCTTTGTCAATGGAGTTGCACACGAACTGACAAAAGACCCTGCTTTCAGAATTGATTACGACAAAGACAGAGTCATCGAAGAAAAAGACGCTGCATAGCATTGCAGCAGACAGAAAAAAAAGGGATAGGTGCAGCCAGAACGGTTGCACCTATTTTTATATAATAGAAGACAAGCGAACGAGCGAGAGCACTTGTCTGGAGACTTTTTATTTATTTAGAAAAGCGGCATAATGATAGGATATGGCACAGCATCTTTCTTATTATATGCTTTAGTCACTTCGGCGATAGTCTTATTTTCGCTTGCTTTACTACGTGTGAAATTGACTAAGCATTTTCCGAACTCAGTAGAAGACTAAACAGCACTGTCACTGTTATCATATACAGTTGCACGTCTGCAACCGCCCCAGATTTTGTGATTTCGCAGAAATTCAGTACCGCAGCACTCACAGCCGCAGCCATATTTTCCGTCATCTAAGAAGTTATCAGCATTAAAAAACTTGATACCGTATTTCAGTGCTAAGTCTGAGTACAGTTTCAGCATACGGCGTTTGTCAGTTGAGTTATAGACATAATCGCCAAACTCAATCATTCCATATTTCTTGAAATAATTGATGATGTCAAAGCCTAACACGTCACCAATACGACTGTAAACGGCTTTTTCTTTGTCACTCATACAGACACGTATTTTCAAGCCTTCTGTCTGAAACGCCCAGACTCCGCTGTCTGCTAACAGTTTGACGTATCTGTCTGCAACTTGCTCAGAGTACGGCAATATAAATGGCTGAATGCGTACAGTTATCTTAAAGCCCATTTCAGTGAGTTGCTTGATAGCGTCAAAACGTCTGGTCGGACTGATTGCACCGCACTCAATCTTTCGTGCAATGTCATCGTCACAGAATGAGCAACTAACATTCAGTGCAATGTTAGCACCAATGAAATCAGAAGCGTATGACAGAAATATTTCGGGGTTTTTAGTGCTTATCTGTACGGGGTAATCGTACTTTTGAAACACTTTAAGACAGTCGTATGTGATACGTTCTTTCAGTTCAATAATTGGGAAAGGGTCAGCAGTTGCACCAATCTTTACGGGTATGCGCTCTTTGAAAGCAACTGTTTCTGCTTTTGTGTAGTCGTAACTGTCAGTGCTCATTACTTTGTCAATCCACCTTTGCAGTCCTTTCGGGTCATTGCCCTCTAAGTATGATTGCTTACGCTTGCTTTCGTCCTGATTACGTCTGGTGAACTCTATGAAGTCACGGGCAAAGCAGAACAAACAACCATAAGAACAGCCGCGATATGTATCGAAGTGAAACGGAATCGGGCAGACACAGAACTGAGACGTTACTGATGGACTCCAAAATTTGCGAGTAATTGAAAAAGAATTGTTGTTTGGCATAGTTGTTAATTGATTGATTATTTTTCTTTGTTATTTATCGGCGTTACTTTCTGTCTCTGATTTCCCCATTTTTTCAGAGACAGATATTGTCTTATTTCCAAAATCTACATTCATATTGATTCCTAGCAAAGCACTGATAAAGACAAATAACTGTGATGTAAACCAAAGCACACTTGCATCTATTATCGCCATTGGTGGCGTAAACATTGCAATCACTGCAAAGATGATTGCAGCAAAGAAAGCAAGTACAGAGAGAGTCTTTCTTATATGTCGTTCAGAAAATGGGTTTTGCATTTTGATATTATTTGAAAGTTTCTGTATTTATCTGTAGTGTATAGAGTGAAAAAGCCGCTCAGAGTCAGTGAGCGGCTTATCTTATATAAGTGTGTCTTTATGCGTTTTCAAGTGCAGTCACACGGGCAATCAAATCAAGTATGCTTGCATCGTGTTGGGTCAGTGCTCTGGCTACTACAACATCGCGGCCATCAATACTGTCAAACAACTGATTAAGTGACGTGTCAATTCTGGTGTTAAGTGCAGTCGAGAGAGAGCCGAAAGAACTGTCAATCTGTGTAACCTTATTATCTACTGTGGTGACTGCATAGACAATCGAACTATTCATTTGGGTCAGTGATTGCGCAATCACAACGTCACGTGTTTCAATGCCGTCAAACAACTGATTAAGTGATGTATCAATTCTGGTGTTAAGTGCAGTCGTAAAAGCGTTGAAAGAACTGTCAATCTGGACTAACTTGTTATTTACGTTTATCTCAATCTGATGTGCAAAGACAGACGTGTCAATTGCCAGACTCTCAATAGCGTTAATACGTGCTCTGTCAGTGCTCAATATCTGTGAAACAGTCGTATCAATGTAGTCTGTCAGATTAGTAATAGAAGCATCAAGTCGGTTTCTCTCTGTACGTAAGTAGCCGACAGAATCGTCAAGCGAAACGAAATGATTTCTGACTGATGTGTCAAACTCATTAAGATGTGTAGTCAGAGTGTTTCCGAGAGTGCTAACGTCCGAGCGTAAAGAAGTGTCATAGATGACGATTTTATTGTCAACAGTTGACACATCGTTTCTCAGTGCAGAGATACTTGCATTTGCTGTTTCAACAGCGGTAGAAAGCCCCAAAATGCTTGCATCGTGGCTGTTTAACTGAGACGTATGTGATGCAGTCAGCGTTTTCAGCGTGCTTACATCAGAATCAATTGTAACATAGTCTGCAATGTGCTCAGAAAGTCGAGTGCTAACGTCTGCAATCTTAGTTGCATTTGCACTGACTGCCTCAGACAGTTGACTCGATACGTCTGACAGATTTGATGCAGTAGTCGAAAGACGTGTGCTGATGTCTGAGATATTATCTGCATTTGTCTTTACTCTGGTGCTGATGTCTGTGACTTTCGTGTTTAGTGTTGAATAGTCAGTGATGTGACTTGATAGACGTGTACTGATGTCTGCAATGTCATCAGCGTTTGTCTTTACTCTGGTACTAACATCAGTGACTTTCGTGTTCAAAGTCGAATAGTCAGTGATATGACTTGAAAGACGTGTGCTAACGTCTGCAATCAGAGTCGTATTTGCACTGATATTGTCAGCATTTGTCTTTACTCTGGTGCTGATGTCTGAGATAGAAGCATCTACAGACTGCAAATCGGAGCCGAGGGCCTCTATTGATGCAGCGTTTGTTGCAATGCTACTGTTTGAAGTCTCTAAAGCGGCAGCGAGTCCCTAAATGCTTGTATCGTGGCCGTTCAGTCTCGTTGTATGATTAGCAGTCAGCGTCTTTAAGTTGGAAACGTCCAAAGTAGTGCTTTCATAGTTGCTGATGTGCTCTGAAAGACGTGTGCTCACATCAGCAATCGTTGACGTGTTTGTCTGAGTGCTCAGTGATACGTCTGCAATATTGGCTGCATTGTCAGCAACGTTGCTGATAGTATGATAAAGACGTGTGCTGATGTCACTGATAGCATCAGCGTTTGTCTTAACTCTGACAGAAGCATCAGACAGTCGGCTTGATACGTCTGAAATCTTATTTGTAAGTGAGACATTCAAGTCAGTGACAGAAGCGTCAAGATGTGTGCTGATGTCATCAGTCTTATCATTAAGCGTATTAAAACGGGTGTTCAGTCCTGCTATGCTGTCAACAGTCAGTGACTTGATAGAAGCGTCCAGATCACAAACAGACGTGTCAATTGTAGTCAAGTGTGCTGATGTCCGCGTCTGGAACGTATCAAAGTTAGTTGACAAGTCATCAAGGCTGTCACGTACAGACGAAATCTGTTGACCTGTTATCTCAGTAATGGAAGCGTCCAGAACTGCCAGAGTATCTACTACCCTTTGCAGTGTAGATGTCTGTGGGGTTTCGTGTACGACGATTTTGATTAAATTATCGTCCTCGCAGTGACAAATATTCTTGTTTTTTGTTTTCATTATATTAATCTGATATTGTTTTCAAAAAAAAGTTGGTTGCGACAATATTTGACTCTGTATTAACGCCGTCTGGAAACTTAGCGTCTGACAGTTCAGTCGTTATGATAAGTCTGATGATACCGTCCTGCAAGTAAGAGCGTACAGCACCATTATTGAGCAAAAGTCTGTCTGCTGGCACTCTGATTAAATTATCATCAGCGTCAATAAATTCAGACTCCACGACATAACAAGTTGCTGCATCAGTCGTAAAGACTGCAACCTCAAACGAGTCAAAATCTGATAGCAGGAACTCAGTACCGTCAGCACGTTCTATTTGTAAGCGATAGACTAAATCGTCAACACCACGTATAACTGTTTTCATTTGAAATAATAAAGTATGTTTCTGTATTTATTTAGTCTGAGAAAGTCCAGATTTCGACTTACATATAGATGATAAATACAGAAAGATTATAGATTAAAACGATGAAACACCATTTAGTAACATTTGAGTCAGAGGCAGCATATAGAGCGTATTGTCAAGGTGATGACAAGTGGTTACCACGAGTCAGTTTCATTCCGACTACTCCTACACCACGAAATCAGATAACAGTCAACACTCCTGGCAGAGTAGTTTTCAGCAGACAAGGTGAGCACTTTATTGAGATTGCCAACGGTGGAACTATGTATTTCTGGGACCAGATTGGAACTCCCAAAGGAGATTTCAGAGCAGAAGTGCTTTAGGATGGTACACTTGACATTCACGTCCCGACAGATACAGTCAATAAAAACGGTCAGCCTTGGTCTTACATAGACCCAAGTACCGGAACGTTACAGTTCTGGAACTATCCAGAAGACGAATATTGAAATCTTTGTTATGGTCTTCTTTTTTTCATTGTATATTGGAAATGATTTTTTGCACTCTCGAAGTCGGGAGTGTTTTTTGTCTGTTGACAATACAGATAAATAAAGAGTTAAATGTTTGAAATTTGAATTTTTTGATTTGGGAGTGTGCTAATTGGTACACTCTTTTTTTTGAGTAACTAAGTCAAGGAGTGAAAACAATATAGATAAATATAGTGAATCGTTTAGTATCTTATAGTGAAATTTTATAGTTTAGGGTGTGCAAATTTGTACACTCTTTTTTTGAGTAAGAAAGTAGTGAGAAAAACAACTGAGTAATGAATCTGAAAAAATACAGATAAATATAGTGAGTTTTTAATTGCATAGATTAAAAAATAGAAATTTTTGGAGTGTGCTAATTGGTACACTCTTTTTTAGTATCATAGAGTTAGATAGTTAATCAGTCAGTTTTTTTGAGTAGTCGATTTTTTGAGTTGAAATCTGACGCCACCGATGTCCCCCCAAAAGGGGGCAGCGGTCGTGGCGGAAGATTTTCTCATTTTGTATTAGTGCCCCCTTATTGGGGCACTTACAAAATAACTTATATACTAAGTGAATTTAATTTCGGCACATATTTTCGGCACATTTCGCGGCACATATTTTCGGCACATTTCGCGGCACATCAGATGGCTTGTTATTGGTGCTCAAAAAATTTTTTTCGTTTTTTGCCAAGTTTTTAAAAAGTCCGCGATATATATATAAAGGAGTCTCACAAACTCGCTATAAAATTTCTATTATATTATAGTTTATGTTAATTAAAGATTTAATCCAAGAGAGTCTGAAAGGACGAGCCGAGCAAGCATCAGCCACGAACCGCGCACTTATGAATTAGTTCATTGCTGACGTGTTGAACAAAACACCACGTGAAGTCTATTATGATTGGTGGGGCAAAGATTCTAAGATGTGCGATATTGACAAGTCGCTTGTCGATGATTACCCGCTTACTATTCACAGTGGTTTTAATAAATCAACAAAATTCTATTGTACAAGTGCCAAGTCTGTAACGATAGCAAATATCATTTCAGGTTATTATGGAAACCAAGAATTTACAATAGGAAAAACTCACATTCAGCAATATGAGTTGAAAAAGTTCAACGTTCTGAATGACATAATACTTGCTATGACAATATCAAAGTTTGATATTACCTCACTGACTAAAGAACACATTATTTTTACTTGTCTCTGTACGATGTTTCGATTTTTTAAAGCGTTTGACGGTGACAAATGGCTCATACAGATTTCAGACATTCAATAGATTTGGCATCGAATATGTGAGTTAGATATTTCACACTATGAACAAATTGCAGTGTAGTACAGTTTCGGTTACACTCCCGAAATCAAGCGGACACGACAGTCATTTAAGAAGCGTCCAACGTGTGCAGATGACTTGATTTCTTGCTTTGAAGACGGTATGACTCAGACTCAGAAAAAAGAAGCAATTATGAAGTGGTGGAAGTGCGGAAGCACTACAGCAAGAAAGTATATGTCTGACTTTGGCTTAACTGATGACACATACACGCGAACTGATTACAAAGAACTCCACGAACACATTGACGATGCAGTCGATGAAATTGCAGACGAAATCAAAATACAGTCATCAGATGTGATTGCACGTATCAATGACGTTTCTGCATAGATAGACGAACAGACTGAGACTCTTAGAGAGATAGAGCGTATTAAGGTGGATAATCTTATGGCACAGATAGACGCTCGTATGAACTTTCAGAATCAAGTCATCGGCAGCAAACTTGATGAACAGTTTACAAATCTGACTCAGGCTCTTAGTGGTTTTCGTGCAAATATGTTTTCAGCAATAAAAAACACAGATAAATAAGATGGTACTTTATTTTATTCTTGAGATAGAAATGATTATTTTTAAACGTTTAGAGAAAGTTCAATTTTGGACTTTCTCTTTTTTGATAAATACTAAAATCAAACTTATAACTAACAACTATGACACTACAAACTATTACTAATTTCAGTCGGTATATGGTAGATGACTTTGGAAGTCTTTACCGTATCACAATAACAGACGATGCAATCAAACTCAATCGTATAAGCGACAGAGTTGGTCAGAGTGGTTACGTCTATAACACTCTTATTGCTGATGATGGCCGCAAACATTGCGTGCAGCGTGGTTACTTGATGTTACTTGCTTTCAAGTTTGACAGTTACTTTGACGGTGCTGAGTGTGACCACATTGACCATGACACCACAAACAATGATGTCACAAATTTAAGATGGCTGTCTCATAGAGACAACTGCAAGCATAGACGTTTTCGCGGCAGGGAGAAAGACAGAATGCTTTATCTGATATATGACGATGGCTCTGTATAGTTCTATCAGTCGAGAAAGCACACGAACATACCAAGCCCAACACTGAGTCGTATTTTGTCGGGCGGACACTCTAAGAAATACAAGTGCAGAGGTTTCTATTTTGACCGCTTACACGCTCAATCAGATGAAGTGAGAGAGAAAGTCAGAATGTCGATTGCTGATGCTGTTGCAGACAGTATGTTTGTCACTGTTGACGGTAAACTAACGAAACTCTTATGATATGGCAAAGATTGTGACTTTAGCCGATTTGAACAGACAAAGACGGCTGCATCAGCAGAAACAGTCTGTCAATGAGATAAAGACGTTTGTGAGCACATCAGACGTAAGAGCGTCTTACTATCAGTTACCCCAATGGAAAGCGTTACGAAGTGAGTACAGACGTATGCACCCACTTGACGAACTCTCATTGCTGTCTGACAGAGTAGAAGCAGCAGAAGACATACACCACATAATAAGTCCGTTTAATTCTGGCTACAGTCAGACACAGACACTTGCACTGTTGTTAGATGCTGATAATCTGATAGCACTGACGAAACGAAATCACGGCTTTATACACGGCAACACATCAGCACTCACAGCAGCAGAAAAAGAGTATCTGAAAAAGCGTATAGAAGCAGTCAAATGTAAATATCACTATGCGTTTTGATAAATACAGAAAACAGTTAAGCGTCTTATGTACTCACAAACTACATCTATCAGCATCAACGGTATAGCATTGGAAAACTCACAGATTAATAGAATTAAGATGTATGTGAGCATTCAGCGCGGTACTTATAAGAAGCAAGAAAGCAGCACTCATAATCAGATTAATTTTGCCAAACAGATAGTAGGCTTTATGAAATCTGTTTATCTCACAGAGCACCCATTTGACGAACTTGATTTGTGTAGCAATCTTTTGAGTGACGCGGAGCACGTTGTTAATACAGTAATACCAAAGTCAGACACTATTGAAAAACTCATAGAAATCAGTATTGATTTTGATAATATGCTGTCTTTGAACGATTCACATTTCACTGACTACAAAAGCGACACTCTCACTCTTACTGACTCACAAAGACAGTTAATCAGCAACAAGCAGCAGACAGTTATAGTGAATCACAGTTTAAGCAGTGACAATCTGCTTGTCGGTGGTGCGATATTCAGTAACGAAGTTGCACGCATTAAAAGCGGTGAGACAGTTAAAGAGAAAGAAAAAATTGCAGTCAAGCAGTACGACTTAAACGGCAATCTCATTGCAGAGTATGATGACATTGATGATGCAGTCGAAGCAACACAAACACCACGAAAGAAAATCAAAGCAGTCTGTAACTACAAATTACCAAAGTACAAAGATTCAATTTTCAGATATGCAGATGATAATAGTGTAGTGACACCGTATAACACAAATAAGTTACACGATAAAAAGAAAGTCTGTAAGTACGACTTAGACGGCAATCTGATTGAAGTGTTTGACAGTATGACAGAAGCTGGAAAATCAGTCGGGAAAAATACGACTCACATTTCTTTCTGTTGCAATGGTAAGCAGCAGACCGCATACGGTTTTATTTGGAGATTTGAAAACGATGAAAACAGTGTCAACGAAACTTAAACAATCCCCCCCAGATGCCACTCAGAGCCAAGTGAGACGGCATCTCGCGCCAAATTCCGTTGGAGATTTACGCGGACTTTTTAAGGAGTGGTTTTAAACTAACAGATATATTTGATATGACAGACGATAAGAGAGTAACAAAGTACATTAACGCAGTCAAACGCCGCATCAAAGAAGATTACGGCAGCGTACCCGAAGAATGGAGCGCACAACTGCAACAGTTAGAAGACCTTTATACTTGCTATCTCAGAGCAAGTGACGCTCAGAAAGATTCAGAGATAACGACTACTATTAACAACAGTAAAACAATCTGTAAGAGTCCGTATCTTACAATTATGCTTGACTGTACAAACGCAATGAAAAAAGTTATTGCGGAGTTTGGTTTGTCTCCGCGAGCAAAAGCAATGATTAAGACTGTACCAACTACAGACAATGACGATTTCACAGATAACTTTCTTTCTGACTGATGACAGATGATTTAAACAAATATTTCAAGTATGCTGAAGACGTAACAAGCGGCAGACAGATTGCTTGTCAGTACGTCAAAGACGTGTGCAGTCGCTATCTGAGTTGGATGCGCCGCACTGATATTTGTTTTTATCCACAACGTGCGTAGAGAGTCATTGATTTCGTTGAGAAACTTGAACACTTTCAAGGCAAATGGGCGGGAAAGAACTTTGTACTATCTGAGTGGCAAAAGTTTATTATCTACTACGTATATGGCTTTTATTATGCTGATGACGATAGTGAGCGAGTAATTAAGCACGTTATCTTAGACTGTGCAAGAAAGCAAGGAAAGTCAATGTTTGTTGCAGCACTCAGTCTGTACGCTCTTATTGGCGAAAAAGAGAGTGCAGCAGAGATTGATATTGTAGCGAACAGCAGACAGCAAGCGCACATCTTATTTGATATGTGTAAGAACGTATCAAAGCGGATGGATAAGCGCGGCAGACACTTACACAGCACATTGAACAGAGTCAAATTTGAAAAGACTGACTCATTTATTCAAGTGTTAGCAAGTGACGCTGCAAGTCTGGACGGTTACTCGGCCAGTATGTTTGTCGAAGATGAAATGCACGCTGCAAAAGACACTCAGTTATTTGACGTTCTTTCGTCTTCACAAGGAGCCAGAAAAAATCCGCTTTCTTGGATTGTAACGACAGCGGGCAAAAATCCGCTCAGTCCATACTATCAAATGCGTAAGTCAGCAATTGACGTGATTTAGGGACGTATAGACAATGACAGTTTAGTCGCTTTCATATATACGTTAGATGATTCTGACAAGTGGACTGATGAAACAGTCTGGCAGAAGTCCAACCCAAACTTAAATGTCACTGTCAGCATTGACTACATAAGAGACAGAATCATTCAAGCGAAAACGTCCTCATTGATTGAAAACGATGTGAAAGTTAAGACGCTTAACTGTTGGGTACAGTCAATTGAAACGTGGATTTCTGACAGCAATATTACTGCATCTATGCAGTCAGTTGACTTGCAGCAGTTCAAAGATGCAGAGTGCTTTGTTGGTGTTGACTTAGCAGCAGTCAGCGACTTGACTTGTTGGAGTGTTCTGTTTCCGCCAGATGCAGACCGCCAGATCTGGCCAGACAAATATATATTTAAGTCTTTTGCTTATCTGCCAGAAGAAACAATCGGCAAATCTGAAAACGGCTATCTTTACAGACGCTTTCTTGAACACAATGAGTTAATCAGCACTGACGGCAATGTCACAGACTATGACATTATACTCAAAGACTTGCTCTGTCTTAACGATGACAATTATATTTTGTCTGTTGCATACGATAGATGGAACGCCACACAGTTTGCAATCAATGCCACAAATGCGGGTTTGATTATGCAGCCGTTCAGTATGTCCATCGGTAATATGAACAGACCCGTCAAAGAACTTGAAAGACTAATACTGTCAGACAAAGTAATCATTGATATTTCAGAACTTGTAAGATGGTGCTTTGCTAACGTCCGCATTAAAACAGACAACCACGACAATGCAACTGTAGATAAAGCATAGAAAGCACAAAAGATTGATGCAGTTGTTTCTATGGTCGAAGCACTCGGCGCATATTTAAGCCGTGTGCAAGGCTTTGACGTATCACAATTGATTTCTGACGTTGTGGCTCAGTGATAAATACTCAAATATAGTACATATATGAGATATGGCATTTTTCGACATTTTTAAACGTAAAGACAAAGAGCAAAGAACACTGACAGACGATTACTGCCAGACCGCTCTGAGTGGCTTGAATCTCGTAAATTTTCACTCAAATAACTCAATGTCTCTGTCTGCAATCTACAGTGCTATTGAGTTAATCAGCAATACACTTGCAGAGATACCAATTGAAGTTAAGCAGCGAGACGAAAACAGCCAGACACACGTACTGAAACAGCACTCAATTAAGTTTGCTATCAATAACAGTCAACTTACACGCTTTATGCTGATAAAGTGTGCTGTCTCTGATATGCTCAGACACGGCAACGGCTTTGTCTATCTGAATAGAGCGAAAGACGGCATTGTCACCGAACTTGTTTACGTCCCCGCTACTGATGTGACTATCTACTACAATAAGAAGACACGAAAGACTTACTATCAGTGTTTGAACATCGGAAAAGTCGAGCCGAAAGACATTCTGCATTTCTATCTACGTAGTGAAGACGGCATCAACGGCATCAGTGTTTTCAAGTATGCAGCACGAAGCATTGAAACTGCAAACTATGTCGAAAACACCGCACTTGATTACTATGCAAAGTCTGGTATGACTACGGGTTTGCTGAAAGCGAAAACGGCACTGATTGGAAAACAAGCGTAGGACGCTATGAAGTTAGTGCAAGGTGAAGTCAATACGACTAAATCAAGCAATCTGATAAAGTTTATACCGTATGACTTAGACTATATACAGTTAAGCACTAACCCGATTGACAGTCAGTTAAATGAAAGTCGTAAATTCAGCATCGAAGAAGTTGCACGCTTTCTGTGTGTACCTCTGCCACTCTTGGACGGCTCACAAATCAATAATATTGAGTCTGTAAATATACAGTTCTTATTGCAGTGTATTCAGCCTATTTTGACGCTCATTGAAGAGGAAATCAATAGAAAGATGCTGTCAGCAGCAGAGCGAGAGACTATCTTTATTGACTTTGATGAAAATGAGTTGTTACGTACTAACAAGCAGTCAACAGCATCTTACTTGCAGACACTCACAAATGCGGGTATTATCACACGCAACGAAGCCAGAGAAATGCTCGGTTTGAATGTCAAAGACGGTGCAGATAATCTTTCAGTCTCGTACAGTGACGTAAATCAAAATACGATAAAAAACACCTCTGATAAATAATCTATGAAAATTGACACACAAAAAGAAATCAGAAAAGCCGAGATACAGTCCGCAAGTGGTCGGACTGTCAGCGGTTATGCAGTACGCTTTGAGTCTGAGTCTGTCAATATGGGTTTCGTTGAAATCATTCATCGTGGCGCAATCACAGAAGACACTATCAAAGCGTCTGACGTTTTCGCTCTGTTGAATCACAACGAAAACACAGTCTTGGCACGTTGTAAGCGCGGTGTTGGCTCACTGACTCTGACTGTTGACAATGACGGCGTTTATTATGAGTTTGAAGCACCCGCCACCGCTAACGGTGACGAACTCTTAGAACACATCAAGCGCGGTGAAATCTCACAGTCTTCATTTGCTTTTTCTGTTGCTGATGAAGACGGCGCGGAAAAGTGGACTAAACGCGAAGACGGTATCATTGTACGTGAGATAAATAAGATTGCACGTCTGTATGACATCAGCCCAGTCTATCAGCCAGCTTATGAAACTACAACGTGCAGTAAAAGAGCACTCGAAAAAGTAACAGAATTAAAAGATATGGAAGATAGCAAGGAACTCCACAACGATGCAGATTTGCAAGAAATTGAATTGCTAAAAGCAATCATTGACGAGCAGGAACAAAAGATTAAGGAACTGCAAGAGGCTCAGACACAGACAGAGCCAGAGTCAGACGAAAACCGTGCTGATGACGATGACGAGAAGAAAGACGAAATTGAGTCGTCTGACACTCAGATAAATACTACAAATGCAGAGTCAGAACAGACAGAGCCGACAGACGAGAGCACTGACGAAACTGACACTGATGAAGACGAAGAAAAAGATAAAATTAACAATAGAAATATTTCTACCATGGAAAAGTTTAGTCTTACTAAAGAAATCCGTTCGGCAATTGAGAACGGTACAAACAAAATTGATATGCGTGCCTATACTGTCACAGACGAGGGTACTGACGTAGTAGGTACTGACGTTTTTGACATCTTTGCCCCATTGCGTGCAAAGAACGTTCTGACTGATGCAGGTGTACGTGTCATCAGTGGCATTAAAAACAATGTGCAGATTCCCGTCTTTGGCGCAACAGAAGCAAAGTTTGCAAACGAGACAGCAGACGCAAGCAATGGCTCGGCTGCAATTACATCAGTGAAGTTGAGCCCGAAGCGTATCACAGCAAAGATTCCCGTATCTCTGGAACTGATTGCACAGGATTCAGTCGGTATTGAGAATATGATTCGTGAAGACTTGCAGAACGCAGTCTATGCAGCAGTTGAAGACAAAGTCTTTGGACGTCAGGCAGAATCTACAGACGTTTACGCTGGAATGTGTAAGTGGCCCGTAAATGCAAGTATTCTTGATTGCTCAACTTATGGCGGCATTACAGCAGCAGAAGCAGCAGTCGAGGGCATCGGTGTAGATACGATTGATTGCAAGTGGGTCGTTTCTCCCTCTGCAAAAGCAAAACTCCGTGCAATGCCTAAGTCTTCTAAGTCAACTCAGTTGACGATGGAGGGTGGCGAAATTGACGGTACACCCGTATTGAGCACTGGTCATCTGAATGACGTATCTATTAACGGCATCTATGGCAATTG
>Ga0310691_10004691_pt1 | contig 15273 bp, 16 predicted proteins | sample 176DNAGHGlowgp2_FD_203887 | JGI IMG/M metagenome (GOLD analysis project Ga0310691, IMG submission 203887) | Sheep rumen microbial communities from Palmerston North, Manawatu-Wanganui, New Zealand - 1766 DNA GHGlow gp2 (v2) (version 2) | ecosystem: Host-associated > Mammals > Digestive system >...
ATGAAGGCGGCGCGCAGGGTCCTGATGGCGCCGCTGTCAAACTGGACGTCGAAACTGGTGTAGTCTTTATTGGCGGCTACGATGACACCCTCCCCGAAGACAGGGTGCGTTACAATGTCTCCCACCTTGAAGGGGGAGGCATAGGCGGCCCGCTCGGCACTGAAATCTTCCTGGTCCAGTACGTGGGTGAGGCCCCGGGTGCCCTTCCAGAGTTCCTCCGGGACTACGCCTTCCGTAACCATCAGGTTCTGCTTGATTTCGGCCAGGAAACGGGAAGGGTATTTGGTCATCTTGGTGGATATGTTGAAGCCTTCCGACTCTGTCAGGAACAGGGCGTTCTGGGCGCGGGTGATGGCCACATACATGAGCCGGCGCTCCTCTTCCTCGCCGTTTTTCTTGCCCTCGCGGATGCTGCGCATGTTGGGGAAAATGCCCTCCGAAAGCCCTGTGACGAAGACGTATGGGAATTCCAACCCCTTGGCCTGGTGGATGGTCATGAGTTTGATGGTGGGGGTGTCCTTGCGGTGGTCGTCGTTGGTGTAGAGGGCGATATCCTGCAGATAATCGGCCAGGGTGCTCTCTTCCGGGGTGCGCACGCTCTCGTAGAAACGGATGCTGGAAAGGAGTTCGTCCAGGTTCTCGAGACGGTCCTCGTCCTGGTCCTCGCGCACCATTTTCTTGTAGCCGGAACGGTCCAGCAGGCGGTTCAGAAGGTCGCTCACCCGGTTTTCCAGCGCAAACTGCTTGGCATCCTCGATAAGTTCCACAAAGGGGGCCGATTTGGCATCGCCGTTCACCTGCAGGGCGCTGTAGAGCGAGATGCCCCTTTCGTCGGCCAGGGCCCGGATGCCGTCCAGGAACTTGCGCCCCAGCTTGCGCGAAGGCACGTTGATGATGCGCTCGAAGGAGAGGTCGTCGTCCTGGTTGCTTACAAGGCGCAAATAACTGAGCGCATCCTTGATTTCCCGCCGCTCGAAAAAGCGCGTGCCGCCCCAGATGGTGTATTCCAGGTGGGCATTGAGCAGTTCCTGCTCCAGGGCGCGGGAAAGGTAACTGCTGCGGTAGAGGATGGCGATGTCGCTCACGCGGGCGCCGCCTTCCAGCAGGCGCTTGATCTGCGTCACAATCCATTCGGTCTCCTCCTTCTCGCTTTTGCCGTGGAAGTGAATGACGGCCCTGCCCTCGGCCTTGCGGGTGAAGAGGTCCTTGGGGATGCGGTTCTGGTTGTTGGAAATGACGCTGTTGGCTACGTCCAGGATACGGGGCGTAGAGCGGTAGTTCTCGTCCAGGATGATGGTTTTGTCGGCCGCGAAATTGACAAAAAGGTCCGGCCGGGCACCGCGCCACTCGTAGATGGCCTGGTCGGGGTCTCCCACGATGAAGAGGTTCCGGTGTTTGGCGCTGAGGCGGTCGATGAGGTCCCAGTCGTCCAGGTTGCAGTCCTGCGCCTCGTCCACCATGATGTAGTTGAGGCGGGTCTGCCACTCCTCGCAGGCATCCGGAAAACGGTCCAGGATGTACTTGGTGACGTTCATCAGGTCGTCAAAGTCCAGCGCGTAGTTTTTCATCTGGCGGCTCACATAGGCGGCCAGGCGGGAAGTGCGGCGCATTTCATCGGAGACCACACTGCCCGGCAGCATATACGTCTGGATGTAACCGTTGAGGGCTTTTTCGGCCCCGATGGCATCCAGGAACTGCTTCACCGTCTTTTCCGTGCGCTTGAGTCCCAACTCGTCCATGGCCTGCTTGGCGATGGCCTTGCTGTCTTCCTCGTCCAGCACGGTGAAGGATTTGGGAAAGCCGATGCGGTAAATTTCCTTCCTAAGGAACTTGACGCAGAAGCCGTGCAGGGTGCACACGAAGTCGTTGTAGTCCCCGCTGTGGACCATGGCGGCGATGCGGCTGCGCATTTCGGCCGCAGCCTTGTTGGTGAAGGTGAGGCACAACAGATTGGCCGGGTCAATGCCCAGGACATTCACCAAGTAGGCATAGCGGTGCGTCAGGGCCTTGGTTTTGCCCGTCCCGGCGCCCGCCACCACGCGGATGCGCCCCTCGGTGGCCTCTACGGCCTCCCGCTGGCGCGAATTCAGTCCCTGGAAAATGTCCGTCATAGCACAAATATAGTCATTTTTTTGCATATCGGACATGGGTGCGGCAGGTATGGGGGTCGATGGAGGGGATATGGGTGCCGCTAGGGGTCCGCGCCGATGGTAGGGTAGGGTCAAAACGGGGCGTTTTCGCCCATACCCTGTCCCGGTTTTGGACCGGTAGGGGCGGGGCAGTCATTGCGAAAATTTTCGTTGCGAAATTTTTCGCAATATAAGTACGCCCGGCTTGAAACTCATTACATGGAGTGGAGAATAGGGGCTCCCGGGGCATGTTCTGCAGAATCATTCCGCATAGAGCTAAATGAACCAATGTGAACTTGATTGACTTACGCCTATGTTTTTTCTTTGTATGCAAAGATTTCATAGCATGGAACTTCTTTTCTTATTGTACTGCAAAAGCGTCCTCGATTTCACCGTTCCGGACTTCGGGTACTACAACAGCATGGCCTTGAGTGTGCTGGATGCTACTTTTTCCGCTCAAGCCAACTATACTTCCGTTATCCATACCATCAATCGGTTTTGCAATCACTATGGACTAGATAGTAGGGCTATTGCAAAATGTCCATCCCGAGACTGTCAGATAACGGTTTCGGAAATGCTTGAGTTGCTTCAGGGTATGTCTCCGGAACAGTTGGCCGATGTTGTCGGTAATCATCAAGAGGTCTCCGGTCGGTTGAAATCCGCCGTTTTCAGTGAATGTCTTCAAGTCTTCCGAAATTGTGGCATTGAGACTTATCAAGATATGCAGGAGCAATTTGATAATCCTGATTTGGAGGCAGCGCTTTCCGGAATTCGGGGAATTGGCCCGGCAACACTTAGTTATCTCTATATGTTGGTGGGCGACAGTAACGATGTCAAGGTAGACCGTCATATCCGTGCGTTCTCTGCAAATGCAACGGGAGAACAGAATCTTTCGGATGAACAGATAAAGGCTCTGTTCCGCCATGCCTCTTCAGAACTGTCCAAAGACTATCCGGGTATGACTCCCCGGCATCTGGATCATATCGTATGGGTCTATCAAAGTAGAAGGACAATTAACCATTCAAATTAACGCATCCCATGAGAAAGAAATACTGTAAAGACTTGAAATTGGTTGCTTTTAACAAAGCCAGGAGGTGGATTAAAATGCAAGCAAAGGAATGCAAACCGGTGAATATCGAGAAATATGGAGGAAGGAGCAAGTATCCATTCCATACTTGGGTTTTTGCTGATGTCATTCTGTCGATGAGTAATGAACATGCAAGAATGCAGTCTCAATATGTACTCTCGGCTGAAAAATGGAATGCATTCTGTAAATATGTAAAAGAGCATCCTGATATGACGATGAGTGAACTTGCCAGTCGCTTCAAAGACTTTGGCTGCACAAATAAACTATTTTGGCCGGCAGTAATTTCTATCAGCAAGGCGGTTTTGCAATCCCTTTAATAGATTTCAAGATGCACCCGGATATTGAAAAGCTGATTGTTTTAGCCGCTAAAGGTGATACGGTTACACCCCGCCAGCGTGAGATCATTCGAAATAAAGCTGTTGCCTTGGGCGAGGATCCCGATGAGGTCGAATTAGTCTTGGATTTAACATATAAAAAGAATCTGAAACAGAAAAAGGAATCTGCCGACAAAAATGATATAGAGGTAACTGCCCCATATCCACATGAAGTTCAAAACGATGGGAAGTGTGAAGCCAAGTCTGATAGCAAAAATGTCTTTGGCCAAATACGCGATGTTGCAAGCTATGCTTTTTCAAATAGCAGGTCGGCGGATTCAACAAAGAGCACAATAACAGAAAGTGGTCCTATAAAGACTCTTTCAGATGCGGTTTCGGAGAATAATAAGAGTAGGTTAGTGGCAAGTCTTCTGGCATTGTTTTTTGGAGGATTAGGGATACATAAGTTTTATCTCGGAAACACTAAGAGCGGCATTCTCTATTTACTTTTTAGTTGGACAATGATTCCTTTGTTTCTAGGCTGGATTGACGCATTAGTATATTTTTTTGAGAGCGATAGCTCATTCCAGAGGCGGATAAGAATTAATCATTAAGGGCATAATCACATTTAATCCATTTTGAAGGTGAAAAAGCTAGATAAACTGACGCCCCAGGATATTACGTACTACCTTTTAATTGCCTATTTCGGGGATGTTGACGATCCGATATATACAGCTGTAAATTCAGCCTATTTGGACTTGAATCGAACTATCAAATATAAGAAGACGCAGGATATTACGGAAGAGAAGAAAGCATTGTTGCGACAGACAAGTGTAAAGATGATAAAAGACCAGATTATAAAGTTGTCCAAACACGGTTTTTTTGACAAAGAAATGTTTGATTCATGGCATTCAGAACTTTGTGAGGCCATTTGTCAAAAATACAATGATTCCGGCATTCATTTCCACTATGGGCAAGCTCAGAAATGGGTTAATATGACTATGAAGTATTTGTCTGTCGTTGATTGTACGCAGACAGAAGGCTATTTTGAATGCCTCCATGTGCCGATTGATTCCATTGTCTTTGATTTGGCGCTCGAGGAATTTGGACTGGAGCGTCCGGCAAATCGATGGAGCCGGATGACCAAGGAAGAGTATATCTCCTACCAAGGGGCATTATGTTCCCGAATCAAAGAGAATACAGGTCTGTCACCCCTTCTTTGGGAGTTCCGCAGTTGGAATCGCTAAACAAATAATAACTATGCACCCTGATATTGAAAAGCTAATTAATCTCGCCAAAGAAAGTGGCGAGTTAACCGATAAGCAAAAAGAAATCATCCTTCGGAAGGCTGAAAAGCTTGGAGAAGATGTAGACGAAATAGAGATGATTCTCGAGACAACATTCTCTAGTCATAGTAATGTTGAACATACGCAAGAAAAGAGGACGAGATGTCCAAACTGCGGGGCTATTATTTCAGACACTTTGTTACAGTGTCCTGAATGTGGGTATATCCTCCAAAAAGAAAATGTGGCGAGTTCAGAAGCTCGAGAATGGATAGCAAGTTTCCAAAAAGCATTGCTGAATGCGACGAATTCGTCTTCCGCTTCCAAACGTAATACAATTGATTCCCTCCTCCAATCAGAAGAAAGAGCTATACATGATAGAAAGTTGAGTGTTATCAACACTTTTACTATGCCGGTTACAAAAGAGGGATTGTCACAAATGCTTGAGTTCTCATACTCAAATTATATTTCTACGGACACATCTGACTGGATGGGGAAGGATATAAAGAAGGCATGGTACGGAAGGTATACTCAAGCATATAATGCTCTACAAAGGATTGCAACAGATGACGCTAGCATAAAAAGCCTACTTGAACAATACTCATTACGGCTGAATAAAGAGAAGAGGAAAATAAGCCATGATACGAAGGTATTTATTGGGTTAATAATCGCGTTTATTCTCATGGGAATTGTTGTTCATAATGGTATCAAGGGCGAGCGAAAGTCGCACGAAATTGTAATACAGTACCTTCAAGAAGGGGACTATCAGGGTGCCAGAAATGCCGCAGAGACATACTCTGACAGAAACCTAGTATCAACGTCTGAAGTATTATATCTAATCTCCATAGGAGATTTCGCTCAAGCCAGAGTAGCCGCTTCAACAATTGAGGACAAGGAGAAGCGAAAAGAAATGCAGAAAGCTATATCAGAAGCAGAGATTAGTACTAAAGATTAATTCAAAGGCAAATAATAACCATGTCAAGACTAAGAGTTGTCCCAACAAGGAATAGAATGGCTTTTGATATTATCGACGGGCCGGCGTATGATTGCAGACATCAAGCGACTGCAGTCTATGTTCAATTTCGTGATTTACGAAAGGAAGGTTGCCTACGTACTTATGCGAATGATTCCAGACCTTTCGGCCCAACAATTCGCCATTATCGAAACATCAGTGAATGCTTTATCGACGCACTTCACCTGGAAATTGGACATGAATATCCTTGTGTTTTTCACCAACTTCCCGGCGGCTCCCATCTTTACGAATTAACAGAAATCTGATATAGGCCTATTCAAATTATACGATTATGTATTATAGATTTTTAAAAAAAGTTTTTGAGTTTATTGGAATAATTGTACTCATTTTTGCTTGTTCTCGCCCAGAAATCGAAAAAGAAGCGCGTCTAAAGAATAAGAATGCATATGAAAAAATCAGTTATGCTAAGATTAATAAGAAAGAAGTAATGCTGTCTTCAACACCAGAATTTGACGGCGTATTTGTTCCCGATAAGACCTTAGGCTTCCCAGGAATTTTTTATATATATGATGGTAAAGTTCATCATGTGTTTGCTGGCCAAAATCATAGAATTGGTGGCTCTACAATCTTCACCATGGATAAGAATGGTGAATGGGCAACTCGTGATACTTATACGGGACTTGTAACGGTTGTTGGAAATAGTCGCTATTTATGGTCTCAAAATAGAGATACATTATATCATGCCCCCGATAAAGACAAGGATAAAATAAGACTGTCAACAGATACTGATACGTATCTTCGCTCTGATGTCCCTCTAATCAACGTCAATGCCGGCATAGAACAATTATATTCACTTCCACAGAGAGAAAGAACACATATATTCCCCGGAGGTACTATTTTCGAAAAGAAAGAAAATGGAAAAGTCGTTGCGACATTGATTACTGGAGGGTCAAACAAGCACGAGGGAACTACTAATAAGCTCTACTTTACGAGAAAGGAAATAGATTATCACGGTGACTTTATTGAACAGAGGGATTTCGTTAAAGAGAGCGATTTATTGGTTTTATTTAATGACGGACATCGTTTAGTTTCAAAAAGAAAAGTTTTCTATGGAACGTATGAGCCACAGGAAGTTAAAGTTTTATCAGCCCAATACGAGGTTGCATTTAAGATGGTGGGGGTAAGAATTGAGAATGAATATGATGAAGACGCTTGGTATACGGGTACTTACTATTTGAAAGGGGAAAACGCTGAGAGTCCGCGCCCGCTTATAGATTGGATTCCAGCTTGTTGCTATGTTGCTTCTGACGCAAGTAATGGGCGCGGGTTGTTTGTATTCACGCCTCAATATATGGGTGAGCCTTTTACTGTAGTTCGGGTGAAAAACTATTCTAACTGGGTTGCTGATAATCGCCGTTATAAAAGAGATCAAGTTGAAGCGCTTAAATTGCTTGTTGATTCTGTTGAAGAAACAAAAGAACTTACTATTCTTGACGAAGAGGGCGTTCTCTGTGGAGAATTAGCACATCGCACATTACGAATTGCAGCACGCAACAGTTTAGGGAAGGATGCTAATTATGAAGCGCACTTTTTGGCGGTGACTGAAGACATCCCAGCAGAAGTTTTATCTGCTTTTAGGGCAAAGAGAACGCCATTTATTTTCCCAGAAGCCTTTGCTGTCAGCCCAAAGGAACAATGGATAGTCGGTGAATGGGATGGGTATCAGGTAAATGGTGTGTCGCTTGGAATGGACTTTCTTCCTAATGGATATTTCTCAGAAAAGGGCGATAGGGGTTATTGGTCCGATATGGAGCGTATAGGGACATTTAAGATTTCCGAAAAAATAGTCATTTTGACATATCTTGACGGACGTAGGGGTGTTTTGGAGAATCAAGAGGCAAATAGGTTAATTCGTCGTAAAGACGAATTTCATTCACATGAGGGCTATTTTAACAAAAACGTCAATAATAGTGAAAAGAGTGACGAATAGAAAACTGTTTTCATTTGATATAAAGAATTGTGTTTTTTTAATAAGCTGGAATAGTTAAATGTTAAACTTTTTATAACCCGTCCGGAACTTTTACCGGACACACATGAAAAGCATAAATAAAACAAAAAATATCCATGGCAGCTCTAAAATCAGTTCAATTTGGTCGAATTCTTACCTGGTTGAAAAAACCGGTTGTTGTAAAGATAACAACTCTTGGCGGAGCTAGTTACTTCTATGCTAAATACGAAAATGAAGTATCCATCATGACTATCGGAATAGATGGACAGCATTATTACATCGATAGAGCCTTGTGGAAAAGCGTGTGTGCTCGAATGGACTCTTTGTCAGAAGAAGAAAGGGAAAAAGCAGGTAATTATGCCGACACAAGAGGTTGGAACAATCCTAACCACATCCTTGCTCCAGATGTTCCGGCAATTTGCAAAGCTTATCTTGAACGAAAGAAATAATGGGACTTTTCAACAAAAAAGATGGCGGCATCATGGACATGATCCGCTGTGATGAGAAGGATTATCTCATCTGGAAGTGGCGCCCGGATGCCAGCAGAGAGGCAACTTTGTCGCATAGAGAAAACAGCATCCGCTACGGGAGCAGCCTTCGGGTACGTCCCGGCCAGGCAGCCATCTTCCTTTATCAGAACAAGGGCGAGTATGACATTATCATGGGACCGTATGATGATATAATCAAAGCCGAGAATATGCCGGTACTGGCGTCCATCATTGGCCTTGCTTATAAAGGTGGCACGCCATTCCAGGCCGAAGTGTATTTCATTAACCTGGCCCGGGGGATGGAACTCCCGTTCACTATCCCTTACTTTAGGGTAATCCCGTCTGAGCCGGAATACAAGGCATACGATGTGGAAGTGGCCATCAAAGGATCGCTTGCTTTTCAGGTTCCGATAGAGCCGGCCATGGTGAAATATTTCCTGGAATCCTGGGGGACCGCGGACACATCAATGTCTGAATTCCAAAATAAGGTCAAAGCATTGCTAACTCAGGAAATCAAACAGATTGTTACCAATGCACCCAAGGATACCGGCATCTTCATCATGCACTTCAACAGTCTCATCGGCGAGATGGGGCACTATATCCTTGCACGCGTACAAGAACGCATCATGCAACGTTTCGGCATTTTTGCCAGTGATGTAATTGTCGAGGACATTCGCTACGATGAGGAGAGTGAAGGTTACCAGAAACTCAAGCGCCTTACAGAAGATCAGGCACAGCTGTATAATCTTGAAAACGAAAAGACCACGCTGCTGAGCTTCGAAATCCAGCGAGAGACTATGCGTACAGATGCTGACATCCGTAACCAGACGGCCAAGGAAATGGCCCGGATGCAGATGGAGCATATGCAGGATGCGATGGCCAGGATGCGGGAGGAAAGCCAGTATGCCCAGCACCTGCAGAGTGAACAGGCCGCCAAGCAGGCTGGCCTTGGCAGTGAGTCCGCCTACATCAATGCTCATAGTATCAATAAGCAGGCAGAAGTACTCAAGACCGGCATGGAGAATATCGGACAGATGGGAAGCATGAATTTCGGCGGCGGCGACGGTCACATGAACCCGGCGGGCATGATGACCGGCATGATGATGGGCGCAGCCATGGGCCAGCAGGTGGGCGGTATGATGAACCAAATGGGACAGACTATGCAGCAGGGCATGGCTGGAGCAGGAAAACCTCAAGCCACCCCACCGCCAATTCCGGCCCCGCAACAGAGTGTTTTCTATCTCGCCATCAATGGTACGCAATACGGCCCCTGTGATGTTACCGCTCTGAGCCAGATGATTGCTGCAGGACAGATTAATGGAGATACACTCGCGTGGTGTGACGGTATGCCGGCTTGGCAGCCAATGAAACTTATTCCTGCCTTGAGCGCTTTGTTCGGGCCTCCTCCCGGTGCAGTTCCTCCGCCCATTCCCGGTGTGCCTCCAATCCCTAAGCCGTAAATATCATGAGACAGTTGGATTTCAATACCTTAGACAAACTTGTCGCTTCCGACCAGTGGCAGGCATTAGCTGACCAGGCCAAAAGTAGCATCAAAGCCATGCAGACAGTGGTCCCGCAGTTCGGCATTCAGCCGCACGTAGTCCTTCCTGTTTTCCAGAACAAAGAGCAAGAGCAGTATGTTCTTGCGGCAGGGAATGAACAACGTGGACCGTTCACTTTAGCCCAAATTCGGGAATTGCTCAAGTCGGATGCAATCACCCCTGACTTTTATATTTGGACACAGGGATGGCCGGAATGGAAGTTCATCAAAGATTGTCCTCACATTATTTCAATGATTTAGCAATGGCAGAAGATAGTGGAAGTTTCATCGAGAAGATGATGGAATTAGGCATCGGAATGTCTATGATTCAGCAGATGCCGGCTATGATGAATAGTGTTATGCCTCAAGCCAATACACAGGGGGTCACTCCGCCTCCCGTCCAAAAACAGAGTCAAACTTATCTGGCTGTTGACGGAACACAGGCAGGCCCTTTCTCTGATGAGGAACTGGTAAAATTGGCCCAGAATACTATCCTCACACCTGAGACACTGGTGTGGAAGACCGGGATGAGTGCTTGGGCTCCAGCTTCCCAAGTCCCGGAAGTTAATAAACTGTTTATCCTTGCAAAAATGAAGTGAAATGAAGATTGATGGAATAAAATTTATCCTGGCTTTGGCGATTGCCATCTTTCTTGGTTTTGTCTGTGAGATTATTGCGCCTGAAATAGGAGGAAGGAATTGGATCTCTTTTGCGGTCGGTATTTTGTCTATTGCATGTATGATTGTTCCAGCCATGGGACTCAAGTATGAAAACGCCGGGAGAGGTGTTTCCATCAAGGTGTTTGCGTGGATTATGGTCGTCACTATTACTGTCATCAATATTGCCTTTGCTTGTTTCAAATACAAAGTAGACATTTACATTGCCACTTCATTGCTGGTCGCTGTCATTGGTTGGGGTATCATTTATGGATTATTCAGTGCAAAAACAGCAAATTAGAAGCAGGATAAACATTGTTTAATGCTATCTTTGCATCCAGAACCATGCCCAACCAGATTCCGGAAATTGCGTTCCTGCTGAAGGAGGTGGAACGCAAATATGGCCGGGAGGTGCATACCTCCACGGACTTTGAGTCGTTGTCGGTGGTCATCGAGCGGGATATCAACGAGTATATCTCGTCGGCCACCCTTAAGCGGCTGTGGGGCTATGTGAGCCTGAAACCGGCGCCGCGGGTGGCTACGCTGGATGTGCTGTGCCGATTCATCGGCCATCCGTCCTTTAACGCTTGGCGGGAGGAACTCAAACATTCTCCGGCCTTCGAGTCCGGTTTTTTCAGTGCCACGTGCATCACTTCCGAGGAACTGCACGCCGGCGAGATGATTCTCATCGGCTGGGTGCCCAACCGCCTGGTGACACTGCTCTACGAAGGCGATGACACCTTCACCGTCCTCAAAAGCGAAAATGCCAAGCTGCAGGCCGATGACCGCTTCCGCGCCACGCAGTTCCTCCTGGGCTACCCCCTCTTCATCGACCATATAGACCGTGTCGGCGGTCCTACACCTTCTTATGTAGCCGGAAAGAACGACGGATTGAACCGGCTTGAGAAGATTTCTTAAAAAATGTTGCTATCTTTGATGGCGATGTTTAAGAATCGTGCCATCATTGTAGTTCTTGCTCTCTTTACCGCTTGCGGTGGCAAGGAGAGCGGGCAGTTTGCGGCACCGGAGTTTTTGAGGGCCGATGTGGCGGTGAAAGGGGCTGAAGCCACTTTCGTGTGCGAACTCTCCGGCAACCGTGTGGAACAGTGTGGCATTGTGCTGGAGGACAGGCCGATTGAGGGCAAGATGCAGGGACAGGCATTTACGGTGACGGCTGGCGGCTTGGAGACGGGCCGAACCTATACCTGGAGTGCCTTTGCAAAGGCCGGAGGCAGTGAAATCACCACTCCGGTACAGGAATTCACCGCCCCGGACGGTAACGTTCCCATTCCGGACCCGTTTTTCAAACAATATCTGCTGGAACAATTTGACTTGAACAAAGATGGCGGAATCTCCCAAAAAGAGGCCCTAAGAATTACCAGTATAGCGGTATGTACGGATCGGATATCTTCTGTTCAGGGAATCGCGTTTATGCCTAATCTGGTGGCTCTGAATGTGGAGGGAAGTGCTCCAGGAGCAGGTCTGCTCACGGAATTGGATGTCCGGGGCAATCCCATGCTGAAACATCTCTCCTGTATTAATAACCGGATAGCCACTATTGATCTTACCCAAAACTCCTTGTTGGAGAGACTATTGTGCTGGGAGAATATTCTGGAAGGAATAGATGTAAGTCATAACCGCGACTTGCAGGAACTCGCCTGTGCACAGAACCTCCTGACAAGTATTGATGTAAGCGAGAATCCGAACTTGCGGGAGCTGCATTTCAACGACACGTTCGTGCAGGATGTGGACCTTTCTAAGAATTCCAGTCTTGAAAGAATCAGTTGCTGGAACACCCTCCTCAGCCATTTAGATTTAGGTCATCAGGCGAAGCTGGAGTCGTTAAGATGCTGGGGAACGAGGTTACGTTATCTGGATGTGTCGTCCAACCCCGTTCTTAAAGAATTGAATTGCTGTTCTTGCGAGAAATTGGAAACGCTTTATGTCAATCCCGGGCAGGTGATTCCGGGCGTTACGGTGGACCGTAGCGAAGCGTTCATTCCCGCCTATACCCAAATTGTAGAGAAATCAGTCGAATAGGTCCGTGGCCTGGCGGAAGAGTTCGTCGATGGCGGCTTCGTCCACCGTAGCCTCCGTGGCGGGCTTTGCTTCTTTTTGTTTCACGGGGGGCGTTGAACGGGCTGGACTTCCCGGAACAGTCTCCAGGGTATCTGCGGGCGGAACGGTTATGGTATCGGCCGGTATAACAACGGCTTCTTCCTTGCCAAACCATTTTGCGGCATAAGGCGTGAGGACGATGGCAGAGACCGCCAGGATGAACACCATCCCGGAAAGCACGGGCCAGCGGCTGTGCAGGGCCTTCTTGACTTCCGCGGCCGATGCATAGCGCCGCCAAGGCTGCGGTTCACAGCATTTGCGGGCCACCCGCCGGAAACTGCGGGAAAACTGGGTCAGGATAAGCCCCAGGGAGTAGATGTCGCTCCGCACATCGGCCTCCTTGCCTTTCAAGACTTCCGGAGCCGTATAAACGGCTGTTCCGGCCGATACTTTCAGGACGGAGTGCGAGTCGGAGTCGGAAAAGCCGAAGTCAATCAATTTGACCGTGTCACCTCTATGCGTAATCAGGATATTGGAGGGCTTCAAGTCTCTGTGGATGACCTGTTTGGAGTGAATGTAAGAAAGGGCGTCGCAGAGTTCATCGGCTATCTTTTCCGCCAGGGCTTTTTCGGGCTGTCCCGTGGCCAGCAACTGTTCCAGCGTGCGACCGTCAACCCATTCCATCTCGATGCAATGGCCAAGCGATTCTGTCTTCCGGAAGGAGTAATACTCGCAGATGTTGGGGTGGTCCAGGAAATAGCCGATCTCGAATTCTTTGCGAAGCAGACGCTCGTACAGATCTTTGCCCCTGTATTCCGGTTTCAGGCATTTGAGTACGCGGAATCGGCCTTGGCGGTTGATTCGGTACAAATCACAATAACCGGCCTCCGAACTGTGGATGAGTTGAGGCTGGGGACTGCTTTCTTCCGGTACATCCGGAGAGGTGAGGAATGAAGAGGTTTCGTCCATTTGTTCTTTCAAAGATAGCATTTTTTGTGTACATTTGTATATTTATGAAGCGTTTCCTTGCATATTTTGCTGCTGTTTTCCTGAGTACGGCCGCCTTTGCCCAATCTTGGGATGCCGCCCTGGACCAATATGAACAGATTAGCGAAGCGTGCATCCGTTTAAGGCAAAAGGCTCAGGAAGGGGAAAAGGTGTCCGGGAGCGCCCTGGTGCCCCTTTTGAACCAACTCTCCGACTTGCGAAAATCGCTGCAGACTGCCGGTGGAAATATGACATGGGAACAAAGGGAGCGTTTTAAGGCCATCAGAAACCGTTATGACGCTGCTTTCGGAGGTCGGAAGGCTATGGCTGCCGTCCCTTGCCGAAAGCCGGACCCGCTTTTTTACCGGGCGGCGCTGCCCCCTGTTCCGGAAACGGGCCGGCCCTCGCCGGAGCCCAGGCATCGTCCGCTGACAGTCCCTGCCGCCCCTTTTCATGCATCGGCACTCCTATATGTCGGAATCCCCGATCTCTGTCCCGGACTGCTGCTTTCTTTCACCAAGGGCAAGTGGGGCGGTTTCGTAAAGGGAGCGGTTTCACTGGCCTCCATGCAGGCCTCTTACGCCTGTTATTCCGATGGAACCACGGATTCCGGCTATATATGGACGACAGGGAAAGAGGCCGCAAAACGCTTCAATATCTCCGCTGGAGGCGTTTTTTCTGCCTTGGATTTCTTGTCTTTCTATGCCGGAGCCGGCTATGGCAAGCGGCAACTGCTTTGGGAGGATACCGCCGGCCAATGGGCCTCTGTCCAGGACCGTTCCGTTTCCGGCCTTGCTCTGGATGCCGGAGCCCTCTTCGCCTGGCGGCATCTCTCGCTGATGGCCGGGATTTCCACGATTGGCTTTAAGACTGCCTGTGCAGAACTGGGAATCGGATATTGCTTCTAAAGCACGCGGTTTTGCTTGTTTTTTCTTATTTTTGCAGGCGAGAAGGTATTGATATGGAAAACGAAAGGAACATCGATAAACTGGCCGGGTGGATGATGAATCTGGCCGTTTTGGCCGTCATTCTTGCGGCATGCTGGTATTTCAGGAGCGTGCTGGTCTATGTGCTGGTGGCTTTTGTGGTGTCGCTCATCGGCCATCCGCTCATGCGGCTTTTCCGCAAATGCAAGATCAAGGGGAAAGCCCTGCCGGATTCCGTGCTGGCCATCCTCACCATTATCATCATCCTGCTGGCCCTGTCCCTTTTTGTCACGCAGATGGTTCCGGTGGTGATGCACATCATCCGCGACGCTTCGGTGATGAATGCGCAGGATGTCCCATACAATTCCGTCCTGGACCAGATGAACGATTGGATTGTAGGCTTGTTCCCGTCCTTGGGAAAAGACTTCAACCTGGTTTCTGTGCTCCTGGACCAGATCCGCTCCGTGGTGAGCCTTTCCAATGTGACATCCATTATCGGCTCGGTGGCCTCTGCGGCGGCCAGTATCGGCGTGGGCGTTTTCTCCGTGGTCTTCATTTCGTTCTTCTTCATCAAGGACGAGCAACTTTTCTGCAAGATTATCCGCGCCCTGGTCCCCGACAGGATTGAGAGCAGCGTGGAGAATACCATCAACGACATCACCCACCTGCTGTCCCGCTATTTTATCGGCCTGGTGGTGGAGGTGCTGGGCGTCATCCTGGTGGATTTCCTGGGCCTTTGGCTCATTGCCCGAATCGGGGCCGACTACGCCATCGGCATCGCCTTCATCGCCGGTGTGCTCAACGTGATTCCGTATGTGGGACCG
>Ga0310691_10004692_pt1 | contig 15273 bp, 11 predicted proteins | sample 176DNAGHGlowgp2_FD_203887 | JGI IMG/M metagenome (GOLD analysis project Ga0310691, IMG submission 203887) | Sheep rumen microbial communities from Palmerston North, Manawatu-Wanganui, New Zealand - 1766 DNA GHGlow gp2 (v2) (version 2) | ecosystem: Host-associated > Mammals > Digestive system >...
CGCTTTTGAACGCAAATAGGGGAATTCCGTGCGCTGCGCAATAGTTTGCTGCGCAAACTGTGGCGGCAAGGGGCGCTGCCCCTTGACCCCGCAAACTTTTGAAAAAGTTTGATCAAAACTTTAATTGAACTACTAACGAAGTTTCTCGACAAGCAGAAAGGCTCTCAAAATGAGAGCCTTTCTGCGTTATTCTTCGGTTTCTTCTTCGCCGTTGTCCTCATATTCAACATTCTCAGCGGCATCAGGCTGGTTTACAGTCTGTTTTGCATCCGCGAGCTTTCCGCCGAGGAATCCGGCGAGCAGTGCGCGCAGGTCGATGCCGGTCGCTTCGGTCAGACCGTCCGTAATCTTGGTAGTCGAGCCGATGATATCGCCGACCAGCTTGCTGGAGTTGCCGTCGCCATACATGGTGATCTTGTCAACCTTGGTCAGCGGCATTGCAGCATTGAGCACGACCTCAGGCAGCGCCTTGAAATACATTTCGAGGACAGCCGCCTCGCCGTATTTCTTCATCGCTTCTGCCTTTGCATTGATACCCTCAGCCTCTGCAAGACCCTTTGCACGGATCGCATCTGCCTCCGCCTGACCGACGGCAGCGATACCTTCCGCTTCCTGCATCTTGGCATATTTCGCGGCTTCTGCCTCTGCCTTCTGCGCCTCTGCCTCCTGCTCACGCTGGAAGCGGTCTGCTTCGGCTTCCTTCTTCAGCTGATAGAGCTTTGCATCGGCTTCCTGCTGTGCCTTATAGCGTTCCGCCTCCGCCATCTTCTTGACCTCTGCATCGAGCGCCTTTTCCTTGACTTCGGCTTCCTTCGCCTTCAGCTCAACATCCTTTTCCGAGGCAGCGATGTTTGCATTTGCCCTGGTAATTTCGATGGTCTTTCTCTGCTCTTCCTTCTGAATTTCATACGCAGCATCGGCAATTGCGAGCTGGGTATCCGCATCCTTTTTCAGTTCAGCCTGACGGATTGCGAGTTCATTGTTCTTCTTTGCGATTTCGGTTTCCGCCTGCACTCTTGCGTCATTGGCTTCCTTGTGCGCGGCGGCCTTTGCGATCTCAATTTCCTTCTCGGATTCCGCTCTAGCGATTGCAGCCTTCTTCTGGATGGTCGTCACATTGTCGATACCGAGATTCTCGATGAGATTCTGGTCATCGGTAAAGTTCTGAACATTGAACGAAACGATTTCAAGACCCATGCGGTTGAGGTCCGGTGCGGCATTCTCCTGCACCTTTTCCGCAAATGCCTTGCGGTCATTGACCATCGCGACCAGTGTCATCTGACCGACGATTTCACGCATATTGCCTTCCAGAACCTCTCTTGCGACCTTCGCGATATAGGCGGTATCCTGGTTGAGGAAGTTTTCGGCGCCGAGCTTGATGAGCACCGGGTCGCTGGAGACCTTGACGTTGACGTTTGCATCAACATTGATGTTGATGTAATCGGCGGTCGGCACTGCGCTGGAGGTCTTGACATCGACGGCGATGAGCTGCAATCTGAGCTTATCGACCCGCTCGAAGAAAGGGATCCGGACGCTTGCTTTACCGATGATGATTTTTTTCCGCAGACCGGAAATGATGTACGCGGTGTCCGGCGGAGCTTTGAGGTAACCGGTGAAGAGAATGATGAAAATGAGCAGGACAGCGCCGGCAATCAGCCCGGCAGTCAGCGGGTCAAACGGCAGCTCAAAATCAAAAAGTGCTGCGATTGCTGGGGTAAAGAGCTTCATAACATCCACATCCTTTCTATGAAGCAGGGTGAAGGTGAAATGTGATTATGTAAACGAAGGCACCGGAAGACTTCGCAAAAGAAGAACTCCCGATGCTCTCGTAATCACTTAGGTTGTTGGCAGCAATCCGCTCTTTTGTATGCTGACAGCATGGCTGCCGATCCGATATTGATTCGGAGCATATGTGCTCTCGAATACATAGTATACCATAACTTTACGAAATTGTCAATTGACAAAGATGCTAAAACGGGTAAACTTTGTGCGCCGGAAATATACACAGTAACAGAAAGCAATGCGCGCAGTTCATCCGGTCACTGCATCAAGCAAAGCCTGCTTTGCAAGGGCAATCTGCGTATCGGTATCCTTTTCCGGCGTACCGAACTGCTGAGAAAGCGAATCCCGCAGAGGTTCATTAAACATTTCGCGGTCAAGGTACACGGTGTCATCATCGCAGGCAAAGAAGCCGTCAACTTCAAACAGCGGAATGAGCTGTCCGGCATAATCGCCGGATTTGAGATAACTGCCGAAGAACAGATACCGCTCGCCGGGCTGAACCGGGATGCAGCCCTCTTTTGTGTACCAATAGGTACCGTTTTTTCGTTCCTCTGCGGAATAGCCGGAAAGATAAGAGCGCATATCGCTGGTTGCGGCATCATAAAATTCCTGAAAATTCATTTCGCCGCCGCTTGTGTAGATCGTTTCGTTCTGCCAGCCGCCCTTTGAAACCGAAAGGATTTCCGGCGTCACAGCGGTGTAGACCTTATCATCCGCTGCAAAGCATTTCGTTTCGCTGACAGTGAATTCCATAATCACATCAGAACAGGCGGCAAGATCACCCGCATTTTCAGCCATTCGATAATACAGCGGCATTGCTGCCTGACCGGTTCGCACGGCGGGCTCGGGTGCCGGCGCAGCAGCAGCCGTTCCGCATCCGCTCAGAAGCAGACACATACAAGCAAAAAAAATGCTGCACTTTTTCATGATATCATCTCCTCCTGATCTGCGTATTCAATTTCCCTGAGACTGAGAAAAGCCTTCCACCCTTCTGATTTTATTATATCATATTCTTTTTTTGATTGTCAATTGGCAATACAAACAATTCTCAACATGAATTTATATTTGTGCTAATTGACAATGCCGGATTCGATGCATTGTCCGCCCGGAGCGCTCAGGGCTGCGTGGTTTCCGTCTCACCGGGCTCGGTGGTTTCGGTGCTGATGTCCGTGCTGACTGTCGTATTCCAGCTTGTCTCCTCATGCGGCAGCTCGACGGTTACAATAAAGCCGTGGCGGTTGTTGCCGGAGACGGTATAGCGCAGATTCTTCGGGACAGGCAGCGCGACGGTTTCCGCCGTGTCATTCGGGTCAACATTAAAATAGTAGATTTCGTAAGATCTGCCGAGCGCATCCTTCTCAAAAAGATGCGTGCCGTCATAGGGGTAGCCCTCCAGCAGATCGAGGTATTCCTCCAGGCAGAGGGTATTCTGCGTCATGAAAATTGAATGCGGCAGCCCGACAAACCGGAATGCCCAGTCAGCCTTGTCAGTCGGTGTGACAACCGAGGCTTTCTCCGGCGGATACCGCCGCACCAAGCCGTATTCGGCGCAGTGCTCGGTCACCCACGCGTAGTCGTCCTCGCCGGTGAAATCTCCCTTCCGGTTGATGCAGAAATCCAGCGTGAAGCCGGTCTGGTAATCCGAGCATCCGGGCAGCGAATAAAGAGAAGGTTCGTCCTTTTTCAGCTTTTTGAGCCCGCTTTCATAGAGCTTTTTCTGCTCATTTTTCGTGCGGTATGCATTGAGAATCATCAGGTCGGAATGCTCCGTTGCCTTGTAAAATCCGACGGCAAGCTGATTGACCGCTTCCATTGCGTTGCTCCGCAGCCGGACAGTCCGGTCGCGTACCGTAAGGTAGTCGTTCCGCTCATCTGCGGCGATGACGAGATCTTCTTCGTTGTCCTCGGTGGAATAGAGATCGTTGACGAGGATCAGCGCACCGGTTTTGATTGCGGAGACCGGCATCTCTACGGTTGTATATTCCTGCGGATTCGGCGCAGCGGTTGTTTCGGTCGCGGGGATGATGAGATCCGATTCCGACTGCTCGGCGGGATCGGGACGGAGCGAGACCGCATTCTGATGAACGAGAAAGGCGCCGTAGCCCACGCCTGCCGCGAGAATCAGAGCAAAGACACCGGCGATGACACCCCGCGGGGATTTGCGCAGCTCTTTGCCGCTTGAACGGTATTCAGCCATATTCGTATCCGGCGGCTCCGGCGGGTTTCATGCCGCTGCCGCCTGCTCCTTTCTTCTTTCTTTTTCTATTGCACACAGTCCTGTTGAGCGGTTCAGTTTCATTTTGCGGGGGATCATACCCCCTCATGTTATTATAACATAGCTTTCGCTGTTTTGCACCCGATTTTGTTCATCTTTGTGCAATTTCGACAAGAATCGCGGCAGCTTAAGAGGGAACCGGCGCAGATTCTTGTGTAGAATTCCCAAAATTGCAGTGCATATCCGCAGTGAAAATCCCCGGCGTTCCTGCCGGAGAGACTGCGGCGCGGCAGAACGGATTTGTGTAAAAAGCGAAAATATGGAGCAGAAATAATCGAAATTTCGTCACAATTCACAGGTGCAATTTACAGACAAGTATGGTATAATAAAGGTAATCAATGCGGAATACCGCAAAAAGAAAGGAAGTAATACATATGTCAGCAAAAGAAAAGGGCAAGGGCTTTATCGCGGAATTCAAGGAATTCGCACTCAAGGGCAATGTCATGGACATGGCAGTCGGTGTCATCATCGGTGCTGCATTCGGCAACATTGTGACTGCATTTACTGAGGATTTCATCAATCCGCTGATCGCCTGCATCGGCGGTGCAGAGGTTGCGGGTACGATCAAGCTCGGCGACACCGGACAGGTTCTGAACTGGGGTCACTTTGTAACTGCAATTATCAACTTTATCATTATGGCATTCTGCATCTTCCTGATGGTCAAGGCAGTGAATAAGCTGATGACGATCGGCAAGAAGAAGGAAGAGGAGAAGCCGGCTGAGCCGCCGAAGGAAGAGGTACTGCTGACCGAAATCCGCGACCTGCTCAAGGAAAGAAAATAATATTGCATCAATGGAAACTGCCGCACCTGCGGCAGTTTCTCAGTTTGTCGATAAAGTCATTTCAGCGAAATGGAGTGCCTGTCAAAGCGGAATGAAAGATTGGATAATGGGGGAAGGAAAACTCTTGTTTTCCTTCCCCCAAGCCCCCATCTTTAGCGCTTTTGAACGCAAATAGGGGAATTCCGTGCTCTGCGGAGCACGGCAAGGGGCGCTGCCCCTTGACCCCGCAAACTTTTGAAAAAGTTTGATCAAAACTTCAAATATGATTCTAATGAAGTTACTCGACAGGCTGGGAAACTGCCGCACCTGCGGCAGTTTCTTTTTATAATACGGGAATTTTTCAAAAAAGGCGAAAAAAACTTCCCGCCGAATCGTCATAGAGACAGAACGTTCTGAAAGAAAGGAGGGAGAGTGCATGAAGCAGACCGATCTGTATGCACTGCTCCGCGATATGCGGGCGGGCAACCCTGCCGCGTTTCCGGCGGTCTATGATATGCTCGCAAAACCGCTCTATATCATTGCTTACCGCATCACGCAGAGCAAGGAGCAGGCAGAAGATCTCACGCAGGAGCTGTTTCTGAAGCTGTACCTCTCTCCGCCCGATGAAACCGTAAAGAATCCGCGTGCGTGGATTTTCCGCATGATGCACAATCTTGCGATCGACATGACACGCAGCCGGCAGCCCGAGGAGCTCCCCGAAGCACTCCCCGATCCGCATGACGCGCTCGGGAATGCGCTTCTGCGAACGGCACTGGACACCGCAATGGAGACGCTGGAGCCGGAGGAGCGCGAGGTCATCTCGCTGCATCTCAATGCCGACCTGACATTTCAGGATACCGCAAGGATTATGGATCGCTCGCTGCCGTCAGTTTATCGCTGTTACCGGCGGGCGCTGCGGAAGCTGCGTGCGGCACTGGAGGAAGGAGAATCATGATGAAAAAGCGTTTTATGATGACAGCGGCGGCGATGGCGGCAGTGCTCTGCTGCCCGGTGCTGCAAGCTCATGCAGAGGAAGCAAAGTTTGCAAATGCGGCAGAACTGGCGGAGAGCTGGAATAAGAATTCGGTTCCGGAAAAGAACGAATATTACTCCGCAGCAGGCTTTCCGGATTATGTCTGCGGTGTCTGGACGAATAGCGGCGAAGCCGATCATCTTGTGATCGGGCTGGTGCCCGGCGAAATTGGCGAAAAGGGCAAGGCTGAAATTCTCTCGCTGATTGAGGATGACGGTTCTGTCAGCTTCGTGACACAGCAGATTCCCTACGAAAAGCTCATGGATATCATGAACGACCTGACCGGGCAAATGAAGCAGATTCCGGATTTTTATGCCTGCGGGATACTTGATGACAAAAACTGCGTGATTGCGTCGGTTGAGCTGGAATCGCCATCGCCGGGGCTCCAAAAGATTATGCAGTACTGCACAGAAGTCTACGGTTCTGCCGTGATCTTCGAGCAGGGCAGCCCAGTTGTTCCGACAACGGATGACGAGCCGTTTGTGCCGGACTACGATCCGAATGAATATGACGCGCTGACAGGCGAATACTGGGAGATTGGCGCAGAGCAAAGCAGCGAGGTCGTTTATGAAGGCGCCGTCGTGCCGAAAGACGGTATGGCGGATGACGGGTTACCGGGCAGCCCCGTGCTCGCAGACGGCGCGGTGATTACCGGCATCGACAGCAAGCCGGCTCCCGAGCACAACCGGCATGATGCGCCGGTCACCGTTAAGCCGACCCTGAACACTTCCGAGCAGAGCAGCTCCTATTCCCGGCTGCTGTGGGTGCTGAGCGCAGTTGTGCTGCTCGCAGGCGCCGGAGCAGTTGTGTTCGGCATTCTGCGGCGCCGCAGCGCTGCCCGCCGGACGACTGCCGGTGCGGTGCAGACCGATTCCGTTTCGTCCGTGAAGCAGACAGAGCAGATGATCCGCGAGAATGAGCCGGAGCTGCCTGAGCACCTCAAAGCACAGATCATGGAGCAGGTGCAGAAGAAAACCGGCAAGTAACCCTTTTCGGAATGTTAGCTTTCTGTAAAATTTTGCAAAGCTCTTGTTTTTCTGACCGTTTTTTGTTATAATGTAACTTGGCGCGCAGTGCATCGGAATGATAGCGCTGCGCGCCTTTTTGCGCATTGTGCCACTGCGATGAACCGGGGGAACTGGATGTGCCTCCGGCGGATTTATATTGGGGCTCCGCCCCAAACCCCGCCAAAGGGACATTGTCCCTTTGGAATCCCATTGCTGCTCCGCGTCAGCCCCTCTTCAAGGGGCTGACGCGGAGCAGAAGCGGGAGTCCAGAGGGATAGTATCCCTCTGGCAGGGGCGTGGGGGCAGCGCCCCCACATATAGCTTCGCTGAAAGTACATCCAGATCCCCGGTTCATCACAGCGGCGCAGTGCAGATAACGGCGTTTCGGGAGGAATGCAGAAAAATGAAGCATTATCTGGAATCAACAGAAGCGGTATTGCAGGAGGTACAGAGCAGCAAGGAAGGGCTGACGGCGGCTGAGGCTGCGGCTCGGCTTGCCAAAAACGGTCCCAATCAGCTTGACGAGCCCCCGCAGAAGACACTGATTGCGCGCTTTCTGGAGCAGTTCAAGAATCCGATGATTCTGGTACTGCTGGCGGCGGCGGTTGTCTCAGCAGTGACCGGCATCATTCAGGAGCACAGGCTGGAAGCGGATGTGTTCATCATCCTGTTTGTGGTCATTGCGAATGCTGTTCTCGGTGTGTATCAGGAGAACAAGGCAGAGGCGGCAATCGCGGCATTGCAGGCGATGAGCGCGGCACAGAGCAAGGTATTCCGCTCCGGCGAGCTGATTGTCGTGCCGAGCGCCGAGCTGGTTGTCGGTGATGTCATCACACTGGAAGCGGGTGACAATGTCCCGGCGGACTGCCGTTTGCTGGAGGCGGCGGCGCTGAAGGCGGAGGAATCGGCGCTGACGGGCGAGAGCGTCCCATCAGATAAGGAAACCGCCCCGCTGGAGGGCGAGGAAGTTCCGCTCGGCGACCGCAAAAACATGATTTACATGGGCAGCAGCATCGCATACGGCAGAGCGGAAGCCGTCGTCACGGCAACCGGTATGCAGACCGAAATGGGCAAAATTGCCGGCGCGATTGCCAATGCGGAGGATGATGAAACACCCCTGCAAAAGAGCCTTTCTCAGCTCAGCAAGATTTTGTCCTTTGCGGTGCTCGGCATCTGCGTGCTGATTCTCGGCATTAGCGTGCTGCAAATGTATGTGAAGTCTCATGCGATTACGCTGCCGGGCTTCCTTGATTCGTTCATGATCGCGGTCAGCCTTGCCGTTGCGGCGATTCCGGAGGGACTCGCTGCCGTTGTGACGGTCGTGCTTTCGATCGGCGTTACAAATATGTCAAAGCGCGGCGCGGTCATCCGCAAGCTGACGGCGGTCGAGGCGCTCGGCTGTGCGCAGGTTATCTGCTCGGATAAGACCGGTACGCTGACGCAGAACAAGATGACGGTTGTCGAGGAGCATACCGCTGACAAGCAGCTTCTTGCGCGGGCAATGGCGCTCTGCTGCGATGCGCAGCTCAATGCGGATGGGACCGTGACCGGCGAGCCGACCGAAGCGGCACTGGTCGCATATGCGAATAAATGCGGGCTGAAAAAATACGAAATGGATGCAGAGACGCCCCGCGCTGCGGAAGCACCGTTCGATTCGCTCCGCAAGATGATGTCTACCGTACATAAGAAGGGAACCGGCTATGTGCAGTATACAAAGGGCGCGCCGGATGAGGTTCTGCGCTGCTGCACAAAGATTCTTGAGGACGGAAACGTCCGCGAAATGACCGATGCCGACCGCACCGAAATTCTGCGGCAGAACAAGGAAATGGCGGACAGAGCGCTGCGTGTGCTGCTCGCGGCATACCGTGAGCTGACCATGCTGCCGGATAAGATTTCCCCCGCGTCGCTGGAGCATGACCTTATCTATATCGGCATGACCGGTATGATCGACCCGGTTCGCCCGGAGGTCAAGGACGCAATCGGGCTTTGCCGGACAGCGGGTATCCGCCCGGTCATGATTACCGGCGACCACCGCGATACGGCGGTTGCAATCGCAAAGGAGCTCGGCATTCTCGGCGAGGGGCAGAAGTCCCTGACCGGCGCGGAGCTCTCGAAAATTCCGGATGACGAATTCAATGCGCACGTCGCGGATTACAGTGTTTATGCGCGTGTGCAGCCGGAGCATAAGGTGCGGATTGTCAACGCATGGCGCAAGCAGCACATGACCACCGCGATGACCGGCGACGGCGTCAACGACGCGCCTTCGATCAAGAGCGCGGATATCGGCGTCGGCATGGGCATCACCGGCACGGATGTCACGAAAAATGTTGCGGATATGGTGCTGACCGATGACAATTTTGCGACGATTGTCGGCGCGGTTGAAGAGGGCAGACGCATTTACGACAATATCCGCAAGGCGATTCAGTTCCTGCTTTCGAGCAATCTCAGCGAAGTGATCTGCATTCTGATTGCGACCATCGGACTGGGCAGCCTGACAAACGGCGCTTTTGTGATTTTCAGCCCGGTGCATCTGCTCTGGATTAACCTGATCTCCGACTGCTTCCCGGCGGTTGCGCTTGGCATGGAGCCCGCAGAGCAGGGCATCATGACGCGCAAGCCCCGCAGCAGCAATACTCATATTTTTGCCGAGGGCATGGGCATCAATCTGCTCTGGCAGGGCATTGTCATCGCGCTGCTGACGGTCGCTTCGTATGTAATCGGAGCGCAGACCTCTTCGGCTGCCGGCACGACAATGGCATTCCTGACGCTTTCGGTCTGCGAGATGCTGCACGCATGGAATATGCGCAGTCTGCACGGCTCGGTGTTCACGATGCACAGCCGGAACCGGATGCTGCTGTTCTCCATTCTGCTTTCCTTTGTATTGATCGTGCCGGTTATGCTGGTGCCGGCGCTGCAAAAGATTTTCTCGCTTGTTTCCCTGAGCGGTATGCAGTATCTCTATGCGATGCTGCTGGCGGCGGCGATTGTCCCGGTCGTCGAGCTGGTCAAGGCGTTCCAGCGGAGAAAGGCTGCATAAAATTTCAGAATACTGAAAAACCCGCCGTACTGAAAAAGCATGGCGGGTTGCCCTTTTGCCGATATAGTCCCGATGTTCAAAATACGGATGCAGAAAAAGAAGAATATGTGATGGATAAATGGGGGAAGGAAAACTCTTGTTTTCCTTCCCCCAAGCCCCCGTCTTTAGCGCTTTTGAACGCAAATAGGGGAATTCCGTGCTCTGCGGAGCACGGCAAGGGTCGCTGCCCCTTGACCCCGCAAACTTTTGAAAAAGTTTGATCAAAACTTTCATTGAACTACTAACAAAGTTTCCGGATAAACTGAAAGGCTCTCATTCCGAGAGCCTTTTGTGATTTCTGTTACTGCCCGTTCGTCACCACAACCGGCGATGCCTCGGCGCCGAGCACTTCTTCAATCTCATCATATACATTAAAGAGATCATCCGCGCAGGCTTCCAGCCGTTTGCAGATCGCGACGTTCAGTTCCAGCGCATCGCTCAGCTCATTCAGTGCGCGGCGCTCTTCCGGCGTCTCAATGCCGTCGCTCAGCGCAAATGCATACAGCTCCATATACACCTTCCGCTTGCTGGTCTCGTTCAGCTGTGCCATTGTATCGCGTGCAGCAGCAACTGCGGCAGCATCAAACGTGAAGCCGATAACGCCCAGTGCAGCGGCGTATTCATCCAGCAGCTCGTCCTCGCTCGCGGTGACAATGCCGTCCTCCTCGATCAGATCCGCAGCAAGCGTCAAAAAGGCTTCCGCCTCAATCTTTTCAAATTCATGCAAAAAAAGCATCGGGTAATCCCTTCCTTTCTCAAAATGCTCCGGCAGAACCGTGATTCCGCCGCTGTATTCAGTATACCATAATCACTCAAAAAAAGCAAGTCCCTATTTTTACAGCCGCGGCAGCATACAAAATCGCCCCGCGGTCCGGGATAAACCGCAGGGCATGAGGGAGGCTTGATAAAGAATGAAATAATGCTTACTTGCTTTGATAAGTGACCCACTGATACCGTGCAGTCAGCGGTGTCTTGCCGTCGTAGCGGTCGAGCCAGGGAATGATATCGGCACTCGGTACGCCCGGCCATGTGTTCATCATGATTCTGCCGGGGGTATTCGGCATATCGCCCCACATGGTGTATGCTTCCTTGCCGTCAACATACCATGTGATATGGTTCGACTGCCAGTCAAAGCCGTAGGTATGGAAGCCCTCAGAGGCATCGAAGCCGAGATTATACATGTATTCATGTTTGCCCTGACCGTTTTTGTAGTAATTGAACTGCACCTTTGTGGTATCCTTGCCGAGAATTTCAATATCAATCTCGTCCCACGGATTGTTCTCACTCGGACCGGTATAGGTGAAGAACGAGGATACGACACCGTTGTTCTTGATCGCCTGCATGGATGTCTCGTAATAGCCGTAACTGTAATGCTGATTGGTGCGGTATTCGCCGCCGGAATACGCATATTTACCGGTACTGTCGCGGTCAATCGAAAGCTGGAGGCAGCCGTCGGAGAGCTTGGTATTGCCCTTGTACCAGCCGCAGTTGAACGGATCGCCGTTCGTCCAGCCGTTCGATGCGAAGAAATCGCCTGCGGAGCCGGTTGTGAAATTTGAGACCATCGTCGCACCGGCATTCATCTTTGTACCGTAGTCCTTGATGCCGGAGGGCGTCACGTCCTGCCCCTGCTGTCCCTGCGAATCGGATTTCTGATAGGTGACCCACTGATACCGCGCAGTCAGCGGTGTCTTGCCGTCATAGCGGTTCAGCCACGCGATGATGCCGGAATCCGTTGTGATACCCGGCCATGTGTTCATCATGATCTTGCCGGGCGTACTCGGGATATTGCCCCACATCGTATGTGCTTCCTTGCCGTCTACATACCATGTGATATGATCGGGCTGCCAGTCGAAACCGTAGGTATGGAAGCCCTCGGAGGCATCGAAGCCGAGATTATACATATACTCGTGTTTTCCCTGCCCGTTCGTGTAGTAATTGAACTGCACCTTTGTGGTATCCTTGCCGAGAATCTCAATGTCGATCTCGTCCCACGGGTTATTGTTTTCGGTCGGGCCGGTGTAGGTAAAGAATGAGGACACAATGCCGTCGTTTTTGATTGCCTGCATCGAGGTTTCGTAGTAGCCGTAGCCATAATTCTCATAGGTACGGTATTCGGCGCCGGAATAATGGTATTTGCTCTCTCTCGGCGCATCAACGGTCAGGCTCAGATAGCCGTTTTCCACAGCGGTGTTTTCTTTGTACCATGCGCAGTCGAACGGGTCGCCGTTGCCCCAGCCCGCAGAGGCATGGAAGCTGTTTGCCTCGCCCGCACGGAAATTCGCATACAGCGTCGCATTTTCATTCGGCGGCGTGCCGTAATCCTTGATGGTCTGTTCCTGCTGCGATGGGAACATCAGCTCATGCTTGACCAGCGAAAGATCGACCGCATTGACGCTGCCGTCTCCGTTGACGTCTGCCGCCGCAGGCAGACTGCCCTGCTTTGTCAGACCGCGATACAGCGAAACTGCATCCTGTTTATTGGCAGTGCCGTCCCGGTTGACATCCGCCTGAATGCCTGATGCAGCACAGACGCCGGCTGTTCCGGCGCAGAGCGCTGCCGCTGAGAGAAGGCTGAGTGCCTTCTGCAATCCCCTGTGTTTCATCGAAAATCTCCCCTTGTTTCTGTGTTGATTCCGCTCTTCTCTTTTGCGGATCAATCTCTGCTTTCATTATGCCACAAGATCAAACGGAGATTCTAGCAATCATTCTCCCAAAATGGTAATCTCATAACCTTATTTCGGCTTCATAAACCCGACGGTATAAAATCTGCTGCGATACTCCTTCGGCGTCAGTCCGATCTGCCTGCGGAACTGCTTGATGAAATAGCTCTGTGAACTGAAGCCGAGATAATTGCTGATATCCAGCGCGGAAAAATCGGAGAATTGCAGCATATTCGCCGCCGCCTCAATTTTTTTGCGGTTGATGTATTCGCTGACCGGCATTCCCATCTCCTGCTTGAACATACGGGAGAGATACGGCGCGGTACGAGAAACCGCAGCGGCCAGATCGGTTATCAGGATCCGCTCATGGAGGTGGTCGCTGATATAATCAAGCGCTGCCAGCATGGTTTTGGTATATTTCTTGCCGCTGTTGATCTGCCGCATCCGCTTGGTAAAGGTCACGGTCATTTCGTAATGCACGGTGTTAATCTCCGCCTGCGAGGTGCAGCTGTCGGTGCGCAGAATGTAGATATCGGAGAGATTATAGGCGTCCTCGGGCTGCATTCCGCCGTTGATGCAGAAACGGGTAATCAGCGCGATGCTGACGACAAGATGATATTTGAGATTCTGGAGCGGGTCGCGGCTGAGCGTGCCGAAGCCCTCGCCGCCGAGCGGGGTAAACAGAGTTTTGACCGTTTCGAGATTGCCGGAGCGGACGCTCTCGTAAAAGGCGATTTCCCGCTCAAACGGCGCATGGCGGAAGCCGGTCTCGCGCTTGGTAAACAGATGCTCTGCGAGCGCGGTTCGCGTATCAAGATGATACGGTTTTTCCTCCGGCTGCGGAAGATCGTGGTTCATGGTTCTGCTCCTTTCCGGTGAGATTCGGGGATTGCACAGGCATCTGAGGGACAGGAAAGAACCCACATCTGCGGGCTCTCAGTTTGTCGAGAAACCTCATTAGAATTATTATTGAAGTTTTGATCAAACTTTTTCAAAAGTTTGCGGGGTCAAGGGGCGGAGCCCCTTGCTGTGCTCCGCAGAGCACGGAATTCTCTTCTCTGCGTTCAAAAGCGCTAAAGATAGGGGCTTGGGGGAAGGAAAACAAGAGTTTTCCTTCCCCCATTTATCCATAACATATTCTTCTTTTTCTGCATCCATATTTTAGAGCCCGCAGATGCGGGCTCTCAGCCTAGCTTATCCGAGCTGATATTCCGTCGGCGGTTCCGGATCCGGCGGCGTGTCGGCATTCAGCCTGCCGCCCTTGCGAAACTGCTGCGCATCTGCATCATACAGCAGCTCATACTGTGCCGAATGCAAGCCGCTGCTGAAATCAAACTGCGTCTCTGTCGTATAAAATGTGCCCTGTTCATCCTGATAAAATCCGTTCAGATCGCCGCAGACATCAAGCTGATACACCTGCCCGTTCCGCACGCCGTATACGAGCGTATTGTTGACCAGTGTGATGCCGGAATAATCAAACCAGAAAAACTGCTTTCCGCCGCAGCTCCGGCGGTTTCCGTCGCGGCTCTCGGAATAGCTCTGCGCGGTCGGATCATAGAGCTTTGTCAGATTTCCGAAGGCATCAATAAAGTACACCTCGTCGATCGTATGCGTAAAAAACGTCTCGCCCATGACGGTCAGGGCAAACGCCTCAGAAAGCCCGTCGCCGTCATAATCCGCATACTCCCAGAGCGCAACATTGCCCTTTCCGGAGACAATCTGCCGCAGCACGCTTTCCGGCAGCACGGTTGTATTTTCGCCGGATTCCGCCGGGAGAGCGGTCTCAGTCTCCGCGGAAGCGGTTGTTGTCTGTTCGGTGACGGTTGTCGAGGTGATTTCGGTGACGGTCGTGGTCGTGGCGGTCTCCTCAAACAGCGGGAGGGTCTCCGCCTCCGACTGTTCCGCAGTCTGCTCCCCCGCGCCGGATACACCCGTAGACATCCGATAAACCAGAAACACCGCCGAGCCGATTCCGGCAAGGAACAGCAGAAATACCGCTGTCACCATTCCGGCAGCGCCCCTGCGCCGTCCCCGGACAGCCGCCTTTTCGTCCTCCTGAAAATCTGCTTCTTCCAGCGGAAGCCCGCAGTTTTTGCAGAAATTATAGTAATCCTTGATTTTTTCATCACATTCACTGCATCGCATGAATGGTTCCCTCCGTTTCTGGATCTTCAGCCGCTGTGTATGGTTTCGCGGCAAATGCCGATCGCTTCGGGGGATGTGTTCTCTGTATCATCTGAATCCTTGTTATCATCTCTCTGTTTCCGGATGCTATGCACGGGAGCCGCCCGCCGCATATCCCGGAAGCTGCATCTATTATATCATATTATTTCGGAAAACGCAATGGGAGCGGACAAAAAAGTCTTTGAAGGAACTGCCGGGGAGTAAAAACGGAGCCGGGCACTGCCCGCCGGGTATTGTCCGCTCATCTTTTATTCCGATTTGCGCTTTTCATCCTCGGTACGGGGGTGACAACCCAAAGAGGGAAAGGGGAAAGCGCAAACTTCGTTTGCTTATCCCCCTTTCCCCCTTTAGGTTTTCGCCCCCGAGCCCCCGCTTTCCTGATTCCCCTATCCCTCTAATTCGCTCGCCTTTTATTCCGAGAAACTAATAGGCGAGAAAGAAGCCGGGATAGAACAATTCGCTCAGACGGCGCGAAGCCAAATCGGCAGCGGG
>Ga0310691_10004693_pt1 | contig 15273 bp, 12 predicted proteins | sample 176DNAGHGlowgp2_FD_203887 | JGI IMG/M metagenome (GOLD analysis project Ga0310691, IMG submission 203887) | Sheep rumen microbial communities from Palmerston North, Manawatu-Wanganui, New Zealand - 1766 DNA GHGlow gp2 (v2) (version 2) | ecosystem: Host-associated > Mammals > Digestive system >...
GCAAAAACATCTTTGGCGGTCTTGCCGTTAATAACATTGGATGTAATCAACTCAACCAATTTACCGAGATTTTCGGCTGAAACAGGGGAGTCCTTAAGCTCTAACTTCTTCTCGTTAAGCATGGCAAAGAAATCGCCCATCAACCAGTTGGCAACCTTTTTGGCATCATGCCCTTTTGCCGCTTTTTCAAAGAAATCTGCTGTTTCTTTGTTTTCGCAGATAACCGAAGCGTCATAAGCGGTTAAACCGAGTTCTTTAATAAAACGAGCTTTTTTAGCATCCGGCAATTCAACCAATTCGCTTTTGATTTTATTGATGAATTCATCACTTAACACGAGCGGTGGTAAATCCGGCTCCGGAAAATAACGGTAGTCATGAGCAAATTCTTTCTTGCGCATAACTTTGGTAGTTTGCGTTGCCGGGTCAAACTGTCTTGTTTCCTGAGCAATATCGCCGCCGGCTTCGTATGTTTCAACATGGCGCTTGGCTTCCGATTCTATTGCCTGCATAACAAACTTAACGCTGTTAACGTTTTTCATCTCGCAACGGGTACGCAACTCATCAGAACCATACGGACGAACGGAAACATTAACATCACAACGCATAGAGCCTTCATCCATGTTGCCGTCACAAGTGCCGAGATAGCGCAAAATAGAACGTAATTTTCTTAAAAAAGCACCTGCCTCGTCAGGAGAACGAAAATCCGGCTTGGTCACAATTTCCATTAAGCCGACACCGGCACGATTAAGGTCTATAAAACTCTTTGAGGGCGACATATCATGAATGGATTTGCCGGCATCTTGCTCTATGTGCATGCGCTCAATACGGATGGTCTTAGTTGTTCCGTCCGGTAAATCAATATCTATTGCCCCTTCGCCGACAATCGGGTATTGGAATTGCGTAATCTGATAACCCTGCGGTAAATCTGCATAAAAGTAATTTTTGCGTGAAAATTCGGAATATTTATTGATAACCGCATTTAACCCTAAACCGGTTTTAACTGCCTGATGTACGCATTCTTTGTTAAGTGTCGGCAACATTCCGGGCATACCGGCATCAACAAAAGAAACGTTTTCATTAACGTCATCACCAAACTCTGTGGAGGCACCGGAGAATATCTTAGACTGAGAAATAATTTGGCAGTGTATCTCTAAACCGCAGATAACTTCCCATTTTCCTTTTTCTGTTGTGATAATATATTCTGACATCTCTTTACATCCTCACAAAATTTGCACCACGCTCTAACTGGTAGGCGGTCTTAAAAATAGTTCCCTCATCAAATGCTTTGCCGATAAGTTGCATACCGAAAGGTAACCCGTTTTGAGATAACCCGATTGGTAAGCTCATAGCCGGTAAACCGGCGAGGTTAACTGAAACGGTAAACACGTCATTAAGGTACATATTTATCGGATTCTCTAACATCTTCTTATCCCCGATGGCAAAAGGCTCAATCGGGCTTGTCGGCGTAAGTAAAATATCACACTTCTTAAAGGCTTCATCAAAATCATTTTTGATAAGTCTGCGGACTTTTTGTGCCTTAAGATAGTAGGCGTCATAATAACCGGCAGAAAGCACGTATGTGCCGATAAGAATACGGCGTTTTACCTCTTTACCGAAACCGGCGGTACGGGTATTTATGTAGAGCTCATCTAAACCGTTACCCTCTTTGCGGTTACCGTAACGAACACCATCATAACGAGCTAAGTTGGAAGAAGCTTCTGCCGGTGCAATGACATAATATGTCGGTAAAGCGTATTTTGTATGAGGCAGGCTGACCGAAACAATCTCTGCTCCTGCATCTTTTAAAATCCGCGCGGCTTTATCCCAATAATCAGATATTTCTTTATTTAAGCCATTCGGACGATACTCTTGCGGAATGCCCACTTTAAGACCTTTAATATCTTTGCCGATAAATGAAGTAAAATCCGGTACGTCAACTTTTGAAGATGTTGAATCTTTAGCATCATAACCGGCCATACTGTTAAGTAATATGGCGCAATCCGTAACATCTTTAGCAATTGGTCCGGCTTGGTCTAAAGATGAAGCAAACGCGATAATGCCGTAACGAGAGCAACGACCGTATGTCGGCTTAATACCGGTAACCCCGCAAAACGCTGCCGGCTCACGAATAGAACCACCGGTATCCGTACCGGTAGCTGCCGCACACATCTTTGCCGCTACCGCTGCTGCCGAACCGCCGGAAGAACCGCCGGCAACAAGCTTTGTTTCTTTGCTCCACGGGTTAACCACCGGCCCGAAGCAACTTGTTTCATTACTGCCACCCATGGCGAATTCATCTAGGTTAAGCTTACCTAAAAACAATGCCCCATCATTAAGCAAATGCTCGGTAACGGTGGATTCATATTGTGGCACAAAATTATCTATAATGTGTGAGCAAGCAGTTGTACGCACACCTTTCGTGCAAAATAAATCTTTAATGCCGAGAGCGATTCCTTCCAAAGGACGGTTTGTACCATTGGCATATCTCTTTTCTGCCTCTTTAGCTTGCGTTAAGGCCAAATCCTCAGTTGTTGTAACAAAGGCATTGTACTTGGTATTGTCCTTCATTTTCTCAATGTATGCTGTTGTTAGCTCAACGGGAGAAATTTCTTTTGTTTTTAGTTTCTTTAGCGATTCGCTAATAGTTAAATCTGTTAAATCGGTCATAACCTTACTCCACAACCTTGGGAACAACAAAATATCCGAACTCTTGTGCCGGTGCATTTGCTAAAACGGCTTCGCTCATGTGTCCTGCCGTAATTTCATCTTCACGCAGAGTGAGTGATTCGTTATTAACCGAAACGAGCGGTTCAACGTTATCCGTATTAACCTCACCGAGTTCTTCAACCCAAGCTAAAATCTTATTAAATTCCTGTTTGGTTTCTTCCAGTTTATCAGGCTCAACTTTTAATCTGGAAAGAAAGGCTATTCGCCTAACAGTATCATTATCAACAGCCATTATTATTCTCCTAAAAACTTCTCAAATTCTTATCACGAAAACCGTTTTTTGCAAGCACAAATTTAAGAAAACAAAGAAATACGAGGAAAACCCACTTTTTTTACGAGATTTTATATCTTTTTTTTCTATACTGAAATTATAGATTGGAGAGGTATAATGTTTGTTGTCAAAATGTATAAATATCTGGAAGATATATGGTTTAAGCAAAATGAAAAATTACGCTTTTTGCTTGTCGGCGGTTTTAATACGGCGGTGTCTTTTCTGATATATTGTGCTTTTCTTTATATTACATCCGGGCGTGAGCAATTATCATTGTTTTTGATGAATTTGATAAACATTAACATCTCTATCACCACCATGCGTTATTACGTATTCCGTAGCCATGGTAATTTCTGGAAAGAGTATGTCAAAGCATTTTCTTCCTACATTATGCTGTATTTTGTAAATACCGCTTTGTTGGCATTTTTTGTTAAAGTTATACATGTTGCTGAAACATTGCCGGCAGACAGTATCTGGTTGCTTGTTCCAAACTTAAATAAAACCATAGCTCAGCTTTGTTCAGTTGTTATCATTACTTGCTTAACATTTTTTATTCATAAATATTTTTCGTTTAGAAAGCAAAAATAATGGAGCAAAGGCTAAGCTTAAACATCGCACTATCGTTACTTGTGGGGATTTTTACAATCTATCTCCTGACCTCTCTAGGCTTTGTATTCGGTTTAAGTATCAACTTAAGTTATATTTTGATAGCTATTATTTGTGCTGTTTCTCTGCCCGTGAAAATCTGCCGATTTAAGCCCAAAGAAACAATTGTTGCTTTAATAAGTATAGTTTTGCTGATACTACTAAGCGGACACATTTCAAGCCAAATAATGGATATGTCAAACGACGGTCAATGGTATCATCAAACCGGAATTATATTCTTAAAAAAAGGTTGGAACCCGATATACACAATAGCAGAAGATTTTTTGCACCAAAATTGGAATGTGGAAATAAGCGGCTTGGAATATGTGAACAGCTATCCTAAATTTGCAGAGATTGTTGCCGCAAACATTTTCTATTTAACCGAAAACATTGAATTAGGGAAAATACTTAATTTTTTGTCGTTAGCGATACTCGGTTTTTACACATTTTACATCTTAAAAAAACATTTATTTAAAAATAACACTGTTATTGCGGTGGTATTCTCCATATTAATGGTGATAAATCCGGTTTCACTCGCACAAATGCATACTTTCTATGTAGATAATCTTGTTTATATTTATTTTATGCTTATGGTACTGGCGCTTATTGATATTGATTACTCGGATTCAGATAATAAATCGGCATATTACATCTTTGTTATGAGTATGATTATTTTAGCAAATATTAAATTGGTCGGACTTGTTTATGCAGTGGAAATTTTGCTTTTTTATACACTGTATTTAAAATATTTGAAGAAAAAAAATACTGTGAAAATGCTAAAGAAAATGGGGGTAATTGTTGTCGTTTTGCTGCTGATTTGTTCAATAAACCCGTATTTTACCAATATTGCACAGAAAAAGCATATTTTATACCCGGTTGTCGGCACCGGTACGGCTGATATAATAGATCATAATATGCCTGCAGAATTTCATAATCATTCAATGCCTTACAAATTGTTTATGTCCACATTTAGCAAAGTAGATAATATTCCGGCCCAAAACACCAATAAAATCAAATTAAAGATACCATTAACAATCCAAAAAGATGAAATATCATATCTATGGCTATGGGATACGCGACAAAGCGGTTTTGGTGTTTTGTGGAGCGGTATTTTAATTCTATCCCTCTTATTATTACCTTTCATCAGATACAAAAATAAAAAAGACAAAAACACCGGTCTTATGGTTTTAGGCATTTTAGCATTAAGCGTCCTCTTAAACCCTGAAAATTGGTGGGCAAGATATGTGCCGCAATTTTACGCTATACCGATATTTGTTTTCGCATTATACCTATCAAACAAATCATCAAATAAATACAAAGTGATGAGCTATGTCTTATGCTTGGTTATATTTATAAATTCAGCCATCAGTTATAAAGAGATAAACTCTGCAGCTAACAACTTTACGAAGCAAAAAATAATACAGTTAAACAACATGAAAAAAATGAAAAGACAGCCGGGATTTATAAAAAGTATTGAACAAAGCAAAATAAGAGATGACTTTTCATCAACAGTCTTATTATTCTTAGATAAATATGGAAGAAAATAAGATGGAAAAAATAAGGACAATTTGCAAATTACTAAAAGTTGACCACTACATTAAAAATTTGGTCATATTTTTACCATTGGTCTATCTGGATGATGTATTTACAGGTAAGGCCATAGAGGCATTGAAAGTATTTATTGCTTTTTGCCTAATGTCATCAGCGGTTTATATTTTTAATGACATTAAAGATATAGAAAGAGATAAAATTCATCCGATAAAATGTCTTCGTCCGATTGCGCAGGGGAAGGTATCCGTAAACACGGCGGCTGCAATTTTAATCGCGCTTCTATGCTTGGCAATATTTATTGGGAATTATTTGGTTAAAGCAAGCAATTTATGCATTTTAGCATATTTCATCTTAAATATATTTTATTCAACAATCTTAAAAAAAATAAGATTTATTGATATGATTTGTATTAGCATCGGCTTTATTCTAAGGCTGATGGCTGGTTTTTATGCCGTAGCATTACCGATTTCTTTTTCGGCCACGTTAATGGTATTATGTACGTCAATGTTTTTCACATCCTCTAAGCGAATTTTAGAGTTTAATTTACTGTCACAAAAGGCTGAAAGACGTCCCTCAATGCAGGGGGTAGATATCAAAATTCTTTATAATATTATGCTGACAAACTTAATTTTAGCTATAATAGGATACATTTTATGGTGTTATGAAGGCTTTTTTAACAAGGTTTCTTTAAGCCTGACAACAATACCTTATATTCTATTTATGCTGAGATTGTGCTGTTTGGTAAATAAAAAGCAAAATCACGACGATCCCATGAATTTTATTGAAAAAGATAAGGTAATTTGGTTACTATTTCTTATTTACTTTCTGTTTTTATTTATAGCAATAATTCCCTAAACTTATTGCTCAAATAACGGTAAGCCTTTTTCCAGCTTAGCTTTTTGCGATTCCATAATAGTTGCAATATTTAAATTGCCACTTCTGAGCATGGCTCGCACAGCACAGCCCCCGTTAACATTCGGATTCGCAAACAGTGCTTCAACTTGTAACTTTCTGGGAGAACCGACAAGATTTTGGTGGATACAGGCCAATAATCCGTTAGCCATCAAATCGTATGCCATACTCTCACTCATACCACTGGAAGCCGCATATTTTGCCATTGCATTAATGGCATCATTTACATTATTCGCATGTATGGTGGAAAAGACTAAGTGTCCCGAGGTTGCCGCACGCAAAAGCTCAACAGCAGCTTCAGCCGTACGAATTTCCCCCAAATAAATGTAGCGAGGTTTAGAACGTAGCGCGGATTTAATACCTTCCTCCCATATTCCTTTGGGAGGTGTTGTTTGCTTACATAGGCCTAAATCACCATTCTGAGTTTGATAAATACCATCCAGAGGCATTTCAATCGGATCCTCAATTGTGAATGCATAGCCTCCTTCAGTTTGCAAATATTTTTTTATCAACGCAGATATTGTTGTACTTTTACCTGTACCGGTAGCACCGGACAACAAAATTAAACCGCTTTTATCTGCCAAAGTCATAAGCTGGCGATAAACTCCCAAAGGTAGACCGAGTTTTTCTACATCCGGAATAGATGTTGGCATTTTGCGCGCACAAAACTGTTCGCCTTCTAAAGCGACTGTTCGCTCAATACGATAATCTCTTCCCTTAAATTTAAGAGAATAACTGCTGTTTTCCCCATCATATTTCTCAATAACAGCGGCAATGAACTCTTTTAAATCTGTAAAGTTTGCAATTTTTAAACCGCTATTACTTTTTCCGCTCCAAATATAACAAGTTTTATCCGGTGTAATATATAAATCCGAAAAAGGCGTCTCGTTTGTAGACCGTGGCGGCATATTATCATCCGGCAATTTAGGTTGAGTTCGCCCTTCTTTATGCAATAAAGCGGCACTGCTTTGAATGGTAGGTGTACGAACTGTTTTTGCTGAATTGTCTGTATTTTCAGGTGCATCTTTTTTGTTGAATAAACTCATTGTCATCTCCGTAAAATTTACCCAAGGATAGCACGGATTCTTTAATATTTAGTTATTTTGAAAACACATAAATTATTGACAAAAATGTTTTTTACAGTACACTGGCAGTACTTACGTATAATGATGATATTATTTTGAAAAGTAAGTAGATTGCTTGTCTGTTTACCTAAAGGTGCAGAGTTCTCCTTGCAATTTTATCAGATTTGCTCCGAGGTGAACCGGAGAACTTTCAAAATTTAAGATTATGAATCAAGAATTGAAAGATTTTCTCAGAAAGAGAAAAGAAAACTATTCCTATCTGTTCATGATTTTGGACATTAGGAATAAGCAAGCACGGTAAATGCGCTTTCCAATAACAAAAAGCTCCCTCAAAGGGAGCTTTTTGTTTTAATTGGAGCGGGCAATGGGATTCGGACCCACGACATCAACCTTGGCAAGGTTGCGCTCTACCCCTGAGCTATACCCGCATCACTTAACGAGAGTGTTTTATAACATACTTTTTTATTATTGCAAGAAAAAAGTTTTCAGTTTTGCATTTTTTATTTTAACACTATGTTTTTGCGCCTATAAAATTTATGGTAAAAGCTCAAGCTTTTAATGATTTATATACCTTTAATATATAACATAAGGCTATAACAAACCAATGGAGGAGTAATGGAAAAAAATAAAAAAAGACAGGATATCCGAATAGAAAAAGAGGCTAAGGCTCTGAAAAAAAATTTGGAAAAAAGAAAAAAACAGGAACAGGAATTAAAAAAACTCAAAGAAGATAAGAATAAAGCTTAAAAAAGAAAGGAGCAGACAATGGATAAAATAAAGATTATCGGTGGAAACATATTAAACGGACAAATTTACATCAGCGGTGCAAAAAATGCAGCACTTCCTTTGGTCTGCGCTTCTCTTTTAACTAAGGAAAAAGTAACCTTAAAAAATGTACCGGATTTATCAGATATCACTTTTCTAAATCGACTTTTAGCATATATGGGATTGAAGATAGAAGAAAAAGAAGAAGTTTTCGATTCTCATTTAACAAAAACATATACCTATCAAGCAGATGATATTAAGGAATTGGTGGCTCCTTATGATTTTGTTCGCAAAATGCGCGCCTCATACTATGTTTTGGGACCATTATTGGCACGTTTTCATCATGTGGAATTTTCTTTACCGGGCGGATGCGCTATCGGTGCAAGACCGATGGATATACACCTGACATCATTGGAACAAATGGGTGCTAAAATTGAAATAAAAAATGGTTATGTTGTTGCCGATGCTCCAAAAGGATTAAATGGTTCACACATTATTTTCAGCAAAGCCTCTGTCGGTGCAACATGTAACATCTTAATGGCAGCTGTTTTGGCAGATGGTATTACAAAGATAGAAAATGCCGCCAAAGAACCGGAAATTGGTAATTTAATAGATTTATTAACAGCTATGGGAGCTAAAATTTTTGGTCGGGGGACATCTATCTTAACCATAGAGGGGGTAAAAGAACTCCATGGTGCAACACACGCTGTTATCGCAGACAGAATTGAGGCTGGTTCCTATGCTATTGCGGCCGCCATCACCAAAGGTAGAATAGAATTGATTAACGCCCATGCCGAACACTTACAACAACCATTGCGCGTATTGGAAAAAATGGGGGTAGGCATAGAAGAAAAAGAAAATTCCATTGTTGTTGACGGGCGCAACAGAACAATTGTCGGTGAAGATATCTATACAGATTATTATCCCGGGTTTCCGACAGATTTACAGGCTCAGTTTATGGCTCTAATGACCATTGCCGAGGGGGCATCATTGGTAACGGAAAGCATCTGGGAAAATCGTTTTATGCACGTACCGGAACTCTGCCGTATGGGTGCAAACATAAATATTCACGGTCATGCTTCAGCCATTGTGCGTGGTGTTAAAAAGCTTTCCGGCGCACCGGTTATGGCAACGGATTTAAGAGCATCTTTTGCGCTTGTGTTGGCAGGTCTTGTCGCTGAAGGAGAGACTATAGTCAATCGTGTTTACCACTTAGATCGTGGTTACGAAAAACTGGAAGAAAAACTAAAGGCAGTTGGCGCCAATATTGAGCGGATTAAAGAGGCTGATTAAACTTCACCTGTTCTAAAAAAGCTCTGACTTTCTGGTAATTTCGACAAGATTTTAGTTCTTGTGCATTATAAACGTCAAAAGTTCTGTATGCCTCATAAGCTTCAACAGCACCGGCACCATAAGGGGCCCCATGACGTTGCAGATTGGATATGCCGACAAATATAAGGCCGAGCCAATAATCATTCATCAGCATCTGCGTACGTCTGGGTGAAGACCTATATTCGTCAGACTTCTGAAACTCTTTTAGGGTAAGACGACTTTCTTTCAAAATTCGGGCGCTTTTAGAAACACTGTCAGCCCGATTCCTATAATCATATACCGGAATATTCATAACGGCGATAAGAGGATTATGTGCATAAGCCTTAAACACAAAAGAAATATCTTCGCCGATTCCGTTATTAAAAGTGATATTATACTTATTTATAAAATCTCTAAGGAAAAATCTGGCTCTGACACCGCCTTCGTCATAAAATAGATCACTGTAAGCATCTTTGGCATAGAAAGGGGAAAATAAGGCTAATTTTTCTAAAGAACGATTGGGGTATCGGTTGTCATCAGAAACAAATTTAGCCGCTTCTTCTCCTCTTGTTTGTCTGACCCACTCTTTATCATAGACATCATAAAAGTTCGTCAGCAAAACATCCGGTTTATCCTTTTTTAAATAAGGAATAGCCAATTTAAAAGTATTTGGCTCAATCCAGTCATCATCATCAACGAAGGTTATGTATTTATAAGAAGCGTTCTTAATACCGGTATTACGCGCACCGGCAATTCCTTGATTTTTCTGATTGATAATTTTTAAGTTTGAATATTTTTCGGCATATTTCTGTAATATACTTAAAGACCCATCTGTTGAGCCGTCATTAACTGCAATAACTTCAAATGAGCCTGATTGCACAAAGATACTATCCAAGCATTTTTCGAGGTATTTTTCCGCATTATAGACCGGAATAATAACGCTTATGGTAATGCGCTTTTGATACCAATGCCATACAGCTGACAACACAACCGTTATAGCAACAACCACCCATAAAATATTTTTAAATTTTCCGGCCATATAAAGTTCCTAAGTTATAAAATTTTCAACTGCTTGTACAAAGGCTTATCGGTACGAATGTTCAAGTAATGACAGCCAAATCTTTTGCAAAAATTTTCCATGCTTTTTCTCTTATCTGCAAAGTAGTAATAATAAGCACGCTTAAATGTTTCCGGAGTGGAATCAAAAACCAATTTTTCGCCGTTATATTCAGCGGAATATTCGCCGGATTGCGGTGGAACTTCCTCAATAACATCATAAATATCAATGCAATATATTTGGCAACGTTTAGTCAAAGCCACCAAGGCCTTTAGTGCTGTGATATATTTGAAATCACTTAAGATGAACAGTGTTGCATGGCTCTTTATGGCAAATCGCAATAACTGCAAAGATTCGGTAATGTTAACATTTGAATTATCTTCTTTTGCGGACTGTATGGCATCTAAACTGGCTTCCGAGATAGCATTAAATATTGCCATAAGATTTTTCTGATTACTTTGCGGTTTAAAGACTTTTGTTTCTTTACCTGTACACAAAATAAGTCCGAAACGGTCTTTATTGGTTAAACTTTGCCAACCAAGCAATGCCGCCAATTTTGCCGCCGCCACGGATTTTAACTCCTTTTTTGTTCCAAAGAGCATATAAGGTGATAAATCCAAAACAACGTAGACTTCTCGGTCTTTTTCTTCAGAAAAAACTTTAGTATAGGTATCATTTTTGCGCGCGGTAACACGCCAGTCAATATCGCGGACATCATCACCGAAGCCATACGCGCGCACTTCTTCCAATTCCATACCGCGCCCCTTAAATGCCGAACGTATATCGCCCACCTTTTCGGAAGTTACATTATTGTGCCTACGCTTAATGTAAGGCAAATATTTTTTCTGTTCAATCAGCTCGGCAACGCTGACATAGAGCCCGTTCGTTTTGTTTTCTGAAATATTTTCTTTCTTAAAAAACATCAGGTGAGCCTCTTAATTAACACACTACGGCAATGGTACTAATTTCAACAAGGAAGAGATTATATCGTCTGTTGTAATACCTTCGGCCTGTGCCTCAAAAGTTAAGATAATGCGGTGCCGTAAAACATCATAAATAACGGAATGAACATCTTCCGGTGTAACAAAGTCTCTGCCGTCAAGCCATGCGTTAATTTTAGCGCATTTATCAAGAGCAATGGTTGCACGAGGGCTTGCACCGTATAGAATCTTATCTTTTAGTGAAATATCATATTTTGCCGGCTGGCGGGTGGCAACAATAAGCTGTACCAAATATTCTTCCATGGCCTCGCTGACGTGCATGGAAAGAACTTCTCTTCTTGCGGCTAATATATCCTCCACGGCAATTTTGCCGACAGTTTTATTAAATTCTTGCCAATCAGCATCTTTTTCTTTGACGTTGAGCTGCTCGGAACGCACTAATTTCAAGATTTTATGCTCTACATCAGCACCCGGTTGACCGATTTTGATATACATTAAGAAACGATCCAGTTGTGCTTCTGGCAAGTTGTATGTCCCTTCCTGTTCTATAGGGTTTTGTGTTGCTAAAACCAAAAACAGCTCCGGTAATTTATATTGATTTCCCCCGACACTGACTTGCCTTTCGGCCATTGCCTCTAAAAGAGCAGATTGAACTTTTGCCGGCGCACGATTGATTTCATCAGCTAACACCAAATTAGCAAAAATAGGTCCTTTTCTAAATTCAAACTCACCGCGCTCAGCGATATATATATCACTGCCTGTAATATCAGAAGGCAACAAATCCGGCGTAAATTGGATTCTGTTAAACGTTGCTTTAATACACTCGGAAAGCGTTTTAATCGCTTTTGTTTTAGCTAGTCCTGGTGCACCTTCAAGTAATGCGTGACCATCAGCCAAAAGCGTGATAATTAACTTTTGCACTAAATCTTTTTGCCCGATGATACGGCTGTCTAAATATCTTTGTAAACCGATTATTTTATCTTTAACTTCGCTCATCTACGCCCCCAAATGTTTTATTTCTGTTCTAAAAATAAATAAAATACTTTTCAATAAGAAAATATACGCTATAAAGCTATATATAGGGTTCTAGGGATAAAAAAACAAGAAAATTTATAAGATGAGTAACATTTTTGATTTTAACGACGACGATGATAATTTAGAAATCGCGCCCGTCTATGATAATATCAGCGCATTAAAACCCACTCCGGCATTTATGGCAGACCTTAATCCGGAGCAAAAAGAAGCTGTTTTAAAAACAGAAGGACCATTACTTGTTTTAGCCGGCGCCGGTACCGGTAAAACAAAAGTTTTAACCACACGCTTGGCCTATATCTTAAATAACAATAATGTGCGCCCGTGGAATTGTCTGGTGGTAACATTTACTAATCGTGCCGCAAACGAGATGAAAGAACGTGTTCGCCAGTTTATCGGTGATACGGTAAATTCTGTTTGGCTCGGCACGTTTCACAGCATTTGTGTTAAAATTTTGAGAAGATATCCGGAGTTGGCGGGATTAAAGCCAAACTTTACCATTTTGGGTGAGGATGACCAAAAAAGAGTCATCAAAAAAGTTCTACAAGATAACAATATTGATGAAAAGCAATACACTCCGCAAGCCGTGTTGGAAAAAATTTCCCGATACAAAGACAAAGGCTTTGGGGTGGAACGTTTTGAAAACGAAGTAAAAAATAACATCACCGCCTTTATTTACAAAAACTATCAGGAACGACTGGTAGAATTAAATTGTGTGGATTTCGGTGATATTCTTTTATATGTCTTAAAAATGCTTATGAACCCGGAAAATAAGACAATATTGGAAGAATACCAAGAGCGTTTCAGATATATTATGGTTGATGAGTATCAAGATACAAATGTCACCCAATATCTCTTATTACGCCTGCTTTCGCAAAAATATCGTAACATTTGTTGTGTCGGAGATGATGACCAATCTATTTATTCATGGCGTGGTGCTGAAATTGAAAATATTTTGAAATTTAATGAAGATTTCCCGGAGGCAACAACGATTCGTCTTGAACGCAATTATCGTTCCACGGCAAATATTTTAACCGCGGCATCAGCCGTTATCAGCCACAATTCAAAACGTTTGGGAAAAACATTAAAGGTTGCCGAACATAGCCCCGTTTCCGGCTGTGAAAATGAAAAAGTAAAAGTTATCAGTACATATAGCGGAGATGATGAGGCAAAATACATTGCAACGCAGATAGAAAATTTACATTATGATGGAACAGATTACGAGCAAATGGCTGTTTTGGTGCGTACCGCTTCGCAAACGCGTGCCTTTGAAGAAGTCTTTATAAAAGAATCAATACCCTATAAAGTTGTTGGTGGCTTGAAGTTCTATGAACGCGCGGAAATCAGGGATATGCTGGCCTATTTTCGGTTGATTTTACAGCCGAGTGATGACTTAGCTTTTGAACGTATTATCAATAAGCCGACCAGAGGTATCGGCGAAAAAACCATAGATAAATTCCGTGACCGCGCCAAGCTTGATAGGATTCCTTTATATCAAGCCATGTGCAATATGTCAGAAGAAGGTTTATTCAGCGGTAAAACCAAAAATGCGATAGATTCGTTTATCTCGCTTATGAACGAATGGCGTAAAGTTATGCAAGCGATTCCTTTGGGAGAGTTGGCAGAGCAGGTTGTTGACGAGTCCGGCTATATGGCAATGCTTGAGCAAGATAAATCTGTTGAAGCCCCTGGGCGCATTGAAAACATCAAAGAACTTATCAACGTGATGAGTGATGGTGAAATGTACCCGAATTTATCCGAATTTTTGGAACATGTCAGCCTTGTAATAGACAACGAATACAGTGATAACAGTAATAAAGTCATTGTTTCCACACTTCATGCTGCAAAGGGCTTGGAATTTGATGCTGTTTTTCTCCCCGGCTGGGAAGAAGGTTTATTTCCGCACCAAAAATGTTTGGACTGTGGAGATGATGGCAGTATAGAAGAAGAACGTCGCTTAGCTTACGTTGCCATTACGCGCGCTCGTAAACACTTATATATTACCATGGCATTTAACCGTAAACTTTACGGACAATGGCAAAACAATATGCCGTCCCGATTCTTAAACGAATTACCACCCTCTTGTATAGATTTGATAAACAATACCGGCTATGCCGCACCGCAAAAGCAAAATAGCTATAATGGTAGCTATGGCGGTGGTAGAGATTATTATAAAAATAGTGATGATGGCTATAAAAACAGTCGTGGTGGCTATCGTTACGGCGGAGGCTATAAAAAGCCTGAAAAACATGGCTATTTTGATAGTTACGAGAGTGCCGCCTATGATGAATATGCAGATTATGATGAAGATAACTACTATAATCAAAGACCGCAAAATGACTATTTTTATCAAAAGAAGAAAAAGACTTCTTCGCTTATTGGGCTTAGAGTCTATCATACCAGTTTCGGTTATGGGCGGATAGTTGATGTAGACGGTGAAAAATGCGAAGTTAATTTTGATACAGCCGGTAAAAAGAAAATCATGGCAAGCTACTTAGAGAAATGCTAAAATAAAAAGCCCTGCAAGATACAGGGCTTTTTTATGAGAGTCTGTATAAATTTAGAACATATATGGTAAACACGAGTCCTTATTTATGAAAGGGTATTCGTTTTATTGTCATCCTGAACTTGTTTGGTAGATTCAAGCCAATAAAAAACCGCTATGTGGGGAAATAGCGGTAAGGGGTTTGTTAAAGTTTGATATATATAGGGGATTTAATTTTTCTTCTTCTTATACCATAATCATATCATAAAATTTGCACCCATGCAAGCAGAATCTTTAATAAAAAGTTAAAAATTTAAATTATTTCAAATATTTCAAGAAATTTTACTCCGGATTCTATATTTAAATACAAAAAAATAAAGACTCCGTATTTTAAAAGCCAAAATATATTTTAAAAAGAGCACCTTAATTTAAATAAGTGACTTTAAAATAATAGATACGCACCGGAAAGACAATTTTTAAAATGCATATAA
>Ga0310691_10004694_pt1 | contig 15272 bp, 21 predicted proteins | sample 176DNAGHGlowgp2_FD_203887 | JGI IMG/M metagenome (GOLD analysis project Ga0310691, IMG submission 203887) | Sheep rumen microbial communities from Palmerston North, Manawatu-Wanganui, New Zealand - 1766 DNA GHGlow gp2 (v2) (version 2) | ecosystem: Host-associated > Mammals > Digestive system >...
CTGGCCTTGCGTTTCTGCGGTTGAAGCAGAATTCATAGGACTTTCACTCTCCTCGTGATCATCAAATACGTCAGTGACGCAAACCACGAGACAAGAGGATAGCACAAATCCGTCGTTTGGGCAAGTCCAGAAATTACCAAGTATCAGGCGGGGACAAGCACGGTAAGCTGCCCAGTCACATCGTTATACCAGTGAAGCTTGCCGTCCTGCATATACAGACTGCCGGTTCCGCCATCGGTTTCATCACTCACAATGGGATTGTAGCCATCGACGTAGGACTCGACCCAGGAGCGGGCGTCATCATATCGAGATGAGCGTTGGAATAATCGCCGGGTCATGGCTGCACAAGACAGCGGCACAGCCAGGGTCAGCGGCCATCTCCGCGATCCATTTCAGAGATTTCAGCTGCCACTCCCGGGCAAAACCGAAACCGGGTGTGATCATCTCCTGCCAGTTGCGGGGAGAGTAAGCCGCATCAGCAGCCAGAAGAACAAATCGGTTATGGCCTCTAACAACGATTGCGGCCTGTCCGTCTGTGTGCCCGGGAACATTGACCAGGTGGATACTTTCATCCCCAAACAGGTCGATTGCCCAGCGGTTCGGCCCCAGAGGTGAGCCGCGATAATAGAGCCTTTCAATAGGCTGATCGTGCCACAGGCTCCAGGGCTGCCGGGTCTTATACACCGTGCGGCAGGACCAGAAGTACTCATCCTCGGGCAGAATGATGCGCTTTGCCTTGTTCACATGCCTCAGCCCCGCCACATGATCGGCATCCAAATGCGTGAGCAGCACGCAGTCAAGCTCCTCCGGTCGGATGCCCATGGCAGCAAGCTGCTCATGGATCGCCATGCCCTCGGGGAGATACGGATGAAAAAGAGCGGCGAGATGAGGCGGAAGCACCTTTCTGACTGCCTCGGGATCATAAACACCTCTGGGACTTATGTCTCGGCACCAGCCGGTATCCACAAGGATAAGCCCCTTGGGGTGCTCAATCAGATAGGCACAGACAGGGAGTGTGATCCGATTTCTGTCCGGAGCGGTCAACTGCTTGACCGTGTTTTTTAAATCAATGCTGTTGCCGTAGGGTACGCTTTCAGATACCTGGATATACCCGCAGTGCAGAACATGGATCTTCATTCGATCACCTCATATAGAAAATTACCATTTGGTCAGGAAAATGTCAACGCTCTATTGACACAATTTTTCGAGGATGATATATTTAACTTACCAACTGGTAAATAAAATACGCTTTGTGAGGGATCAAACATGTCAGACAAACAGACTGCCGCCATGCTCGACAAGAAGCTGGACGAAAAAACCGCGCATACCATGCGGGATTGAGCACATTCTCTTTGAGGTGAAGCCGGAGGAAAAGGCCGCGCAGATCACGCGGCTGAAATGCAAAGGCCGCCGCGTCGCCATGGTGGGCGACGGGATCAACGACGCCCCGGCCATGGCGGAAGCGGATCTTGCAATCGCCATGGGCACCGGAACGGATATTGCCATCGAATGTGCTGACGCGGTTCTGCCCGGCGGGCGCATCGGCCGGGTGCCTCAGGCATTGCGGCTCGCCGGAGCTGCCCGAAGGACGGTGCGGCAAAACCTCGGCTGGGCGCTGTTTTATAACTTGATCTGTATTCCCGTCGCGGCCTGCGGGATCGTGAATCCCTCCATCGCCGCGGCAGCCATGACACTCTCGTCCAACGGTATTTTGCTGCACTCGCTAAGATTGAATCACTATGAAAACTGAAACGCAGGAATTGAAGATCCGCGGTATGATCTGCCGAAGCTGTGTGGGCGAGGTGGAAGAGCTGCTGCTCCACACACGGGGCGTAATCCGTGCAAAAGTCAGCTACCTCTAGGGGCAGGCACAGCTCGAATACGATCCGGAGCTTGTAAGCCTGAGTGATGTGCAAAGGCGGCTTGCCGAAAATGGCTATCAATCCGGGGATCGGGGGATCAGCGGCCTTGCGCTGGACGGGCTTTGCCTGGTGCTGACACTGCTGCTCACATGGCTTTTGCTGGGCGGCAGTCACCACAGCATGGAGCTTGGTGACAGTGCTGGCTTTGGTGCGGCATTTCTGATTGGGCTGATGACCAGTCCTCATTGCCTCGGTATGTGCGGCGGGATCCTGCTGGGAAACTGCGCACAGAACCGTTCCCCGGCGCTTGCCTCCTTCGCCTATAATGGCGGACGCGTCCTGCCTTACACTGCCATCGGAGGGATTTTCGGTGCGCTGGGAACCGTGATTGCCTACTCTATGAGCGTCAAATCCATGGTCTTCACCATGGTGGGTCTGGCGGTCGTCCTGATCGGTCTGAACCTCTGGGGGCTGCTGCCGGGTCTCGGGCCACTGATCGTGTCACAACCATCATTTTGCCAGCTGCCCACGCAAACACGAAAGCGCTTTGCGGGCAAACCGTTTGTGATCGGACTGCTCACCGGGCTGATCCCCTGCGGTTCGCTTTACGCCATGTGGCTGCACGCCGTTTCGGGCAGCAGCGCAGCCTATGGCACTGAAAGCATGCTGGCTTTCGCTCTCGGCTCAGCGCCGCTGCTGTTCCTGTTCGGCGCGCTGGGGGCGCTGATCCCAAAGAAATGGAACAAATACTTCCTGAAAGCAAGCGCCGTTCTGGTCACGTCCATGGGCCTGAAAATGCTGATTATGGGCTTGCAGATGCTCTGAATTTCCTTTATACTAAGCGGCGAGGTGATGACCGGTGCCCCTGATCGTCGATAAAGAAGCCATGCGCATGGAGATTTTGATGGCCTTCCAGCGCTGCATTGAAAAGAAGCCGCTGACCAAGGTCTCTCTGCGTGATATCGCGGCGGAGGCCGGGATGTCCCACGCCAAGCTCCTCAATTACTTCGAGAGCCGGGACGACCTTGTGGTCAGCTATGTACGTTACACCAAGGACTTTATGACCGAGAAATGCAAGGCCTGGTTCCTGAAGCACGACCGGCAGGATTATGAGAGCAATCTGGCGTATATGAACGCCTTTATGTCCTATGTGGCCAACGGTAAGGCCGGGGAGGAGCGCCCCAACGCCACAACCCAGACCTATGTGTTGACGCACTATAACGAGGAGATCGCGCGGCTGGTCAAAGCCGAGTTTAAGGAATGGCGCGAAACTATGGAGCAATGCCTCATCGCGGTCTACGGCGAGGCGGCCGGCAAGCAGGAGGCTGAGGCCATGATGATACTCATCACCGGCACCTTCCTCTGCAATTACAACGGCGTCCTCACCGGCGGCATCAATCACAACATCATCGGATATTTGAGCAATTTGGCGAAGTCTTGAAACCTGCGCTGTTGCAAAAGCAGAAAAAGAGCACTGGCAAGATCCAATTGTCACCTTAATTCTTCAAGTCGGGAGAAAAGAACATGGAACTACAAAGAGCATTGTAAACTGTGGGGTGTTATCCTTAAATAGGAAAAATGGTGGACTCCTGAGCGGAGCCCACCATTTGTTTTATCGCCTTTCAGAACATGGCGACAGGGGATTGAACTGTTATTCTCCTTTTTGTTATATGGATTCTGTGCGGAGAGAGATATATGTACGGAAAGCCTGAGGCTCCCCGGTAAAAAAATTTGGGGGAGCCGCAAAGCTCCAATCTATATAAGCGCGTGAAAGCGGAAAACTCCGAACGCTTATGATCCACAGTTCACGAAACGGCGGCGGAAGGGGAGAACCCCTTGCTATGAGCCGTATGTCGTTGTGCCTCTTCGTTAAGGGGCAGAAGAAACAAAAAGTGCCTAAAGAGATGATTCTTCAGACACTTTGAAAACGTGAGACTGTAATACCATGGCGGTATTCGGATACTGATGATGTAAGAATAACATATTTGAGCCGAGGATGCAAATTTCATGAGCGGGCAGCTTTTCAAGCATCTTGAGCGAGAAAGCTAACTATGACAGATGAGGATAAGCGACAGACATTAAAGGATGAAGACCTTGACCCAGATAATTACGACGAGGCATATACTCCCTCCATTATAGCCCGGCTTGTATGAGGCGAAAACCGCATTGACAAACCGCACGCGTAATGGTAATATAACGGTAAGTTAGCAGAAGCTAACCACTGTGCCTGAAAGGCGGCGGTTCTTTTTTTGACGAAAGGTTAGCAGAAGCTAACGTCATGATAATATCCGGTTCATTATAATGCCGGAAGCAACAAGGAGAATTCTATGAAAAAGCTGATCAGTCTGGCTCTGATGGTGTGCCTGTGCCTGAGTCTCGGCGTTGCTGCATTGCCGAGGAAAGCGGCGCCTATGTATTGATGAACATCCCTTACCGCGATTTCTATGCCGCAGAAGGCGTCGCCATCACCGAACTTGACGCAGTGACATCTGCTACCATGGCAAAAACACGCGTGCCTGAACAGGTCGGCGGCTCTTATCATGTAAATGCCGACGGCAGCGATGTAAGCGGTGTGATCTTCCCGGTCTATGTGGAGGATCCCTCTGTACTTTTGAACTGATATCAATACGGAATATCCATATTTGAAGGCGGTATTTATATCAACTTGGCGATTTATTGGAAACAGAGTGACAGGACATGAAGTCGGATAACTTTATTATAGGAGGACAAGACAATGAATCTTCAATTTGGCGATATCCAGGAAACCGCGCTTATTCCGCTGGCGATCAAGGCGAGCGAAACAGCCAGGCCCAATGCACGGATCAAGGATCTGAAAGCGAAAGAGATCATCGACTCGCTCGGCGTGGATGTCAGCAAGTTTGATCCGTTTCTTTCCCATGAGGGCGTAGTGGCCAGAACGATCCTGTATCGAGAGCAGCTGAAAGAACTGTTGAATAAGTATCCGGATGCCGTGTGCATCAATCTGGGCTGCGGCTTTGACGACAAGTTTTCTCAGGTGGACAACGGCAGCGTCCGGTGGTTTGACGTGGATCTTCCGGATCAGATCGCCGTCCGAAGAAAGGTCTATGAGGATCGGGAACGCTGCGTTATGCTGGAGGGGAACGCCCTGAACGGCGACTGGACAAGGAGCATCCCGAAGGCGGATATGGTAATCGTCGTGATGGAAGGCGTTCTGGAGTACTTCTCCAAAGAGCAGGTCAAGACCTGCCTGAACATGCTGTGCGACAGCTTCCCGCACGGCTATTTGCTGGCGGAGCTCCATTCTCCTTTTTTGGAAAAGAACAGCAAACACCATGACGCCGTCAAGAATACCAATGCGACCTTCGGCTGGGGTACGAAAAGCGGTAGGGAGTATCTGGCGCTGGAGCCGCGCATGACCCTGGTTTCTGAGACCAGTTATAACGAAGAGATGAAGAAATACACGATCCGAGGCAAACTGTTCGCCATCATCGGAAAGAACCTGAACAACCGGCTTGCCGTATTCAAGTGGTAAAGGCTTACTGCTTTGACGCTGCTGAAAAACCGTAATAATCCTATCAAAATGAATAGACATTGTTATAAAAAGCATACGATCTCTGACGGAGAATCGTGACTGTTTCTGTTATGAGAATCAGCTAATGCTGACTGCAATATGATATTAAGGAGAAAAGATCGATGAACAAGTGGAGCAAGAAGAATGCATTGTGGATGCTGCTGTACGTTGTGCTGTATGCTTTGGGTACAGCGATCGTATGCTTTACGGGCGCAATCCACCCGATCATGTTTGTCTGCTACCAGATCACGGCCGGGATATTGCTTTCTGGGATCGTGATCCACTCTTTCCGGCGTATTCAGGCACCGGGAGTGGCTGCATGCTTTTCGCTTGGCGTGATTGCCCTGTTCTTTATCATACAGGACGCTAGCGCATGGCATTGTCTGCCGCTTGTTGTGATGGGCGTGCTTGCAGAGCTGGTCAGGGCGGCTATGAAATATAACTGGACAGGCGATGTGATCGCCACTATGATCATGACGTTCTCAACCTTCGGCTTTTATGGTCAGATCTGGTTTAACCGGAATTTTACCTATGAAGCAGCAGTAGAGGAAATGCCCGCCGGCTATGCGGAAGGGCTCATGGCAGCAAGCCCGGGCTGGGCTTTTCCGGTCGTAGTTGTGATCAGCCTTGCACTTTCCGCAATGATATGCAATGGTACCGCAAAACTGTTTAAGCTGAAGAAATAATAACGGCAAGCGTTGCCGGGGCTCTTTCAGTTTAATCTCGCTGGGATAAGCATAAAAACGCCCGCCGACTGCTTTTCATTATAAAGCAGCCGACGGGCGTAAACTATGAGAAGACACACGCAACGAAATCCTTCAGCATAATTATTTTGAAGAGTATTCATTGACGAGGAGACAAAGAATGGTTATAATACAGTTAGACAACACTAACTCTTACGACAGATATGGAAATAAGAGGAGAAAGCAAAATGGACAAGTATCTGAAAATCTTTGAACCGGCCATGAAAAAGTGGCTGGCAGAGCACTATTCCCCGGAGGAGGCAAAGAAGCGCTGGGAGTGTACTGTCGCACTGGATGAAAAGTGGATCCGGGAGGAGGGCGACCTGGGCGGCCGGAAGAATGCGATGGCCAGCAACATGCTGGAGGCATACGCCTTTTTTGCCTTCTATGATTCGGTGGACCGAAGCTTTACGCCGGAGGATCTGCAAAGCATGATCGATGCGGCCATGGGGAAGAGCATTCGCATGCTCTCGCACTTCGATTTGAACAAGGTCCTCAAGCACCGCTGGATTGTAAAGCTGATATACGGGTATCTGGGTAACTATCAGAAAAAGGCTGAGCGTTTTCGCGGCAATGCATGGGGAAACACATGGAAGATCCGGCTCAACCCGGAAAACCACGGAAAGGGAATTGCCTTCGTCTATGACACCTGTCCCTTGAATGATTTTGCCAGACGACACGGCTACATCGACTTTCTGCCGAATCTGTGCATGATCGATCACGTCACCTGCGGTGCTGCGCACGGTAAGCTGATCCGTCACAAAACCCTGGCAGACGGCGACGGGGAGTGTAACTACTGGATCCTGGGAGACCGGGAGCCGGAGGCGCTCGCAGATGTAGGATCAAAATAAGAGCTTTAATGGAAGAGACGCAGTTATGTTTGGGGACGGAGCCCTGCCCTGAAGGCGTACAACGGGTTGCCGAAAATATGAGAGGGAAAAGATGAAAGAGAAGAGAAAACTTGCGCTGCTGTGCGGTTTACTCGGCTGTCTCTGTTATCTTGACAGATGAAATACTTTGAATTTGGCAAAGAAAACAAAGAATTGATGGTTCTTCTGCACGGCGGTGGGACCTGCTATCTCGGCGTTCTTCCCACGGCAAAGAAGATCGCGGAGAAATACCACGTAATCCTTCTGGCGTATGACGGCTTCAACCCCTCCGAGCCGGAGACGGAGTTTCGATCCGTAGCCTGGGAGGCCAGGGAGCTGGAGGACTATATCCTGCAAAACTACGGCGGCAGGGTGGATATCCTCTATGGCCTGTCCTACGGCTGCCGGACGCTGATGCAGGTGCTGGAGGACAATCGCCTGCAGATCACCACGACCATTGCCGACGGTATGTCCCTGCGGGATTATCCGGATATTAAAAACGAGGCTCTGAAAGAGCTCTATCTGTTCTTCTTTACCGGGACTTTCTTTGTCGTCATGGGCCGGGCCGGGAAGCTGCGCAAACGCTTTTTAGCGAAGATCACGGGCCGCAGTATAGAGGAGGCCGACAGGATCCTCTACACCAAGGCGAGCTGGCAGAGCTGGAAAAATCAGGACAAATGTCTGATCGGCAAAAAGACGGATTACAGCGCCTTTGCCCATACGGATATGCACATCTGGTATGGGATCAAGGGGACTGTGGACAAAAAGCTGTCCGCCAACCTGGAAGAGCTGAAAGCGAAGGGCTATCCGTTCACCTGTAAGATCTTTGAGGACATGGGCCACGGCGGCCTGGTGGGCGAGAACACGGAGCGCTTCATCCAAGAGGTGGAAGCGGTTCACCGATACGGCAGACAGAAGGAGGAAAAAGCATGACATTACAGGAACGGGATAAGATCACAAAGCGGATGCCGTGGATCATCCCGGCCATGATCCCGTGCATCATCGGCGACTATTGCATGGGCCTTGAGCCGAAAGACAGCACGGCTGTCTCCTTCATGATCTCCACCGGATGGCTCACGATCGCGGACTGGCGGATCGCCCTGTCCCATATCGGCGGGCTGATCGGTACTGCGCTGTACATGATCGCCGCTTTGACTTTTGTGCGGTATCTGAATGAGAAGCTGGACCAATGCAGCGACAAATGGGGCCGCCGTTTTTTGAAGCTGTTTATTGTGGGCCTTTACTGGGGCTGCATGGTTTTCGTGTATTTCCATCTGGCCTGCGGAACGCTGATCCATACATACAATGTCATCTTCGAGGCGGTCGGTGGGGATACGGAAAGGGCGGTTACGGCCTGGAATCGGGCTTATCTGGTCCAGGCTGTCCCATATTGGGCCAGTTTTGTCGTGCTGGAGCTCACCACCACCGTCGGCTGGTTCGCCATCATTTGGAAGGGCGTGCTGCCGCTGAAAAAGCGCTGGGTGCTGGCAGCCCCGATGTTGGTGGCCGGAATCGGGTTCCTGCTGGAACTGATTCTTCCGCTGCCCTTCAACGGCTTTGCGTCGGGCTTCGAGAGCCTTGGCTGGATCGTGATGTTCCTCGGGGGAATCCAGGCAATCAAGAATGACGACAGGGAGGTTGACAGATGATTGCGCTCAAGCTCATTTTGGAAGGACTCGGTCTGGGCTTCCTGTTGTACCTGATCTGCGCGATCGGTATCCGAAACGGCGCCGTCGGCATGGTGCATCTGTATGATAAAGCTGTGCAGGAACGCGTCGTCGCGCTGGGCCTGACGACAGCGGAGGAGATCCGGAAGCGGAGCGTGCTTTTCCGAAGCCTGTGCCTCCCGGGCTATCTGATCTATGTGCTCGTGTGTGTATATGCGATCAACGGTGCGCGAGGCTTTTGGTCCGGCTTCTGGCAGAGCTTCGTGATCCTGTCCATCATGAATCTGATTGACCGCTTTCTGATCGACGAGTATTGGGTCGGCCATACCAGGGCCTGGATCATCCCGGGCACAGAGAATCTGAGACTGTATATCACCACAGAGGACAAGAAACAGAAATGGCTCATGGGAAGCGTGGGGATGGCAATCATCTCGGCTTTTCTCGCCGGGATTATGACCATGATCCCGAAATAAGGAGGGAGTAAGCATGCAATTCGTTGAAATGGGCAATCCGTCGGGAAAGACCCTGATGCTGCTGCCGGGGACAGCCTGCGATTATCAGACGAACTTCGCCGCGGTGTTGGACCGGCTTGGCGAGAAATACCATCTGATCTGTGTCAATTACGACGGCTTTGACGGCAGTGATGCCGTTTTTCCCGACATGATCACGGTCACAGAAAAGATAGAAGAATATATCAAAGAAAACTATAACGGGAAGATTGACGGGGCCATCGGCTCTTCACTGGGCAGCAGCTTTGTCGGGCAGCTGATCCAGCGGGAAAACATCCACCTCGACCATGGCATTTTCGGCAGCCCGGATCTGGACCAGAGCGGAAAGCTCAGCGCCTGGTTACAGTCAAAACTGGTGGTACCGCTGCTGACCGGCTTTACCAAAAACGAGAAAAAGAGGACAAAAACCCGGGAAAGCATTGCCCTGATCGTTCGCATGATCTCCCGCAACCAGCGGGCCGTGGATGAAGCGACGAGCTGGCTCAAACGCATTGTCGTGGCGTGGATCATTCTGAACTCTCTGGGCTTTGTCGTTGCCTATCTGCAGCCCCTTGTCGCCGGCGGCCAGTACACGGGCTAAGCGCTCCCGGTCAGGCAGGAACGGAGGTGATAAATCTTGCTTGACTGGATCTTTGAAGGCATCGTGACCTGGATCAGCAGTGTCATGACCTCGCTTAGGATTATATTTCAGTTATTTGTTTTCCAGGTTTGATCCCTCAAGTATTTGCCGCCGCAGTCAGAACAGCGTACAGACCCAGGCTGTAAGCAGCGCTGCAAAAGGCAGAGCCAGGATGTGCCTGAGCTGCTCTTTCCGGTTGTAGCCAAAGCTGTGGTACCCGGCGCAGCCTTTTGTCTCCGGAATATAGTGCTGGAAAAACTGCGTCTTCGTGATCAGGACATAATCCAGAGCAATGATATCAAAGGCTTTCATGCCGAAAAGAATGATAAGGAAGCGAGTCAGGAATTGCCGAAAAGTAAACCCGTTTTGCAGGCCATCCCATTCCCCGTAAACGATCACGCCGATAAAGCCCAGCGCACAGAGCAGCATGATGATCCAACCGATCACCGGCGCTGCCGGGAACGGCGGCTTGTGCTGTCTGGCTTTTTCTTCGATATCTTTTGGGAAAAACCGAAGCAGGCCCGTCCACGGGTAGAAATATGTCGCCGCCCAGATCATGAGGAAAAGCAAAGCGCACATGCTCAGTGTCAAAATCAGGGTGAACATTCTTTCCGCTCCTTTTTCTTTTGGCTTCATTTTGCCGTGAGTTCCATAAACTCGTCGATCGCCTTCAATACAGGCGCGGTGTACTGTTCCCCGCCGAAGAGCCACTGCTCATGCTGCATATCGAATTCCCGGATCTCCGGATCCCGGAAATACTTTTTGTAGCGCTTGAGATATTTCTCACCCATCTTGTTGGCATAGATGAAATGGACCTTGGTGCCCTCCACATGGATATCGTCCCGGAGCCAGGTGAGCAGGTCCGTGTAATACTCGTTTTTGATAGACTCCGGGCTGAATTTGGCAAAGCAGCCCATAAAGCGGTCTGCCGTCTCATCGTTCATTTCAAAAAAGTTCTTGAGCTTTGCCACCGTGACCGCGACGATCGTGGAGATTGCCACGATCTGACCGTAGAGGTCCGTCACAATGGACCGGATGCGGTCAAAGATCGAGTCTGCCATGACCGGCTGCATGGTGATCAGTCCCGCCGACAGCATGGAGATCACCGACCAGTAAGCCGTGACCATGTGGTCTTTCAGCAGATGTTTCCTCGTCAAAAGCCTCACCTCCTTCCAGATAAGCGGGCATGAAAAAAGCCGCTCCCGGAAAGCCCGGAAGCGGCGTTCATCGCCCAGTCCCAATTTGGGACGATACCAATATACCACGGATTGATTCCCGTGTCAGTGCCTTGGAGGTGCCATTTTAGTGCCAACTTTGTGCCATCGTCTTCCCGCTTGTCATCATGGAGAGCAGAGAGTAGAAGTGCCTCAAATCTTTCAGAGAATGCTTTGCTTTTTCGCCGACTCTTGTCTGTTGCTTTTTTTGTGGTAAGATAGTAAAAAAACAACAGGAGGTTCTGCTGCGCAGAGATGTTCTTTCCGCGACAGCATAAACACCATGCTTGACAGAGATTTTGCTGAAAAATTCATTGACCGCGTGACCCGCTATACAGACTATAACGTGAACATTATGGATGAGCGAGGCATCATCATCGCCAGCCGCGACAAAGCCCGCATCGGACAGTATCACGAGGTCGCGTACCGTCTTGTCACCGGGACAGAGGAGATCGTGGACACCACCGGCATGTCTTTCCCGAATGTCCTGCCGGGCATCAATATGGTCATCGCCACCGGCGGCGTGCGCGAGGGCGTGGTGGGCGTGACCGGGGCGCCGGACGAGGTGCGACCCGTTGCGCTGATGGTGAAGATGGCCTTTGAGACCATGCTCAAGTATGAACGCCAGCAGGAGGAGCAGCGCCGCCGTGCCAATAAAAAAGAGCACTTTATCTACCTTCTGACCCAGGTGGAAAACGCCGACCCTGCTCTGCTGCGGGAGATGGCGCGCGATCTGGGCTATCCGGAGGAAATGGTGCGCGCCCCGATCCTCCTGAAAACCCGGCCGGGCGAGGCAAGTGAGCTGCTTAACATCCTGCGCAGCGGTCCGCTGCACACGAACCGGGATTTCAGCTTTGCCCTGGACGACAGCCATGTGCTGGTGTACAAGGGCTTTCAGCAGCAGAATAAGACCCTGAACGCCGCTTATCGGGACTTTTTGACGGATTATCTCTCCGTCACAAAAGGCCGCGCACAAGCGTATATCGGCAGCTTTCAGGACACCTATCCCCAGTACTGCTATGGCTACCGCCACTGCCGCTGGCTGGAAGAGCGCTTTCCGGAGAATGGCCAACCCGTGTTCTTCTACGATCATCTGAGCGGCTATCTGCGGGAAGCGGTCCCCCTGCGGGAGCTGCAGCATGCCTTCAGTGTCTGCCGCAGTCAAATGAGCCCGGAGCACAGACGCAGCTTCTGCGAGTCCGTGGGCGCCCTCATCGAAACAAACTATCACTTTCCCGAGGCTGCCGAACGCCTTTACATCCACAAGAACACCTTGGTTTACCGATACAACGCCATCAAGCAGAATCTGGGGATTGACCCCCTGGCATCCGCGTCTGACCGGGCTTTTCTGGAGGCGTTTTACGCCTATCTCCTGCGGACAAAGGAAGCCGAAAACAGTTGACCTCTCTTACTTTCCTGAATACAATGCAACATCCTGCTCTTTTCTTTGTGCTGTCAACACAAAGAAAAGAGCTTTTTTCAGCTCTGCGTGACATTCGCAAAAGCCAACCCACATGCTACAATACAATCACCTCAAGGAAAACCGAAACTGAAAACGAAAGGAAACAGCAACATGAAAGCGATCATTGCCATCGACTCTCTCAAGGGAAGCCTCAGCTCTCTGCAGGCGGGCGACGCCATCCGGGAAGGTATCCTGCGCGTATACAAAGACGCGGTGGTGCAGGTGCGTCCCTTGGCTGACGGCGGTGAGGGCACCGTTGAGGCCCTGACCATCGGCATGGGCGGCGAGCTTCAGACCGTCACGGTCACCGGCCCACTCGGTGAAAAGGCGGAAGCTCAGTACGGCATCCTGGCCGACGGCGTCACCGCCATCGTGGAGATGTCCGCCGCGGCAGGCATCACCATGGTCCCCGACGAAAAACGAAACCCCCTTTACACCACCACCTACGGTGTGGGCGAGATGATCTGCGACGCGATCCACAAGGGCTGCCGCCACTTCATCGTGGGTATCGGGGGCAGCGCCACCAACGACGGCGGCGTGGGCATGCTCCAGGCGCTGGGCTTTGGGCTGCTGGACGAAAACGGCAGGCAGGTGCCCTTCGGCGCGCAGGGTCTGCAGGCGCTCAAATCCATTACCGATGACAACGTGATCCCGGAACTGAAGGACTGCTCCTTCCGCATCGCCTGCGATGTGACGAACCCCCTCTGCGGCGAGACCGGCTGCAGCGCCATCTATGGGCCGCAGAAGGGCGCAACACCCTCCATGATCCTGCAGATGGACGGCTGGCTCAAAAACTACGCAAAGCTCGCAGTCGCATATAACCCCAAGGCCGATCCGGAATTCCCCGGCACCGGCGCGGCGGGCGGTCTCGGCTTTGCCTTCCTCAGCTTCACAAACGCAGTACTCGAATCCGGCATCAATATCGTGCTCGATGAGACGAAGCTGGAAGAGTACGTCAAGGACGCGGATGTGGTCATCACCGGAGAAGGCCGCCTGGACGGCCAGACCGTCATGGGCAAGGCGCCCATCGGCGTTGCAAAAATCGCCAAGAAGTACGGGAAGCCGGTTATTGCTTTCGCCGGCTGCGTGACACCGGACGCTGTTGCCTGCAACGAGCACGGCATCGATGCCTTTTTCCCCATCCTGCGCGGTGTGGGAACGCTCCAGGAGGCGATGGATCCCGCCAACGCCCACAAAAACATGGCTGACACGACAGAGCAGGTGTTTTGGCTCATTAAGGCAGCATACGAGTTTTATAAATAAAAATCCGTACAGGAATATCAAACATATAAAAGAGAGGTAAAACATAATGGCAGCACAGTTTTCGACTCTCGGCGCCCTCATAGGGCTTGCCATCGCGATTGTTCTCATTATCCGCAAGGTCGCCCCGGCCTACTGTCTGATCCTCGGCGCGCTGGTGGGCGGCCTCATCGGCGGCGGCGGACTTGCCGGTACGGTCAATACCATGGTCAGCGGCGCGGGCTCCATGATGAGCTCGGTCCTGCGCATCCTCACGAGCGGCATCCTCGCCGGTGCCCTCATCAAGACCGGCTCCGCCCAGAAGATCGCCGAGGCCATCGTGGACAAACTCGGCCAGAAGCGGGCGGTCATGGCTATCTCCATTGCTACCATGATTATCTGCGCGGTCGGCGTATTCATTGATATCTCTGTCATTACCGTGGCGCCCATCGCCCTCGCCATCGGCGAGAAGGCGGGCTTAAGCAAGAGCGGCGTGCTGCTGGCGATGATCGGAGGCGGCAAGGCGGGCAATATCGTCTCCCCGAACCCCAACACCATCGCCGTGTCCGAGGCCTTTGAGCAGCCCCTGACCTCCGTCATGATGCGCAACATCATCCCCGCTCTCTTTGCCCTCGTCATTACCATCATTCTTGCCAATATGCTCTCGAAGAAGAACGACGACCCCATCACCGCCGCCGACCTGGAGGGCAGCGACAAGCAGCAGCTCCCGGGCTTCCTGCCCGCGATCCTCGGTCCTGTCGTTGTGATTGCGCTGCTGGCTCTGCGCCCCGTCTGCGGCGTCAGCATTGATCCTCTGATCGCCCTGCCCGTGGGCGGCCTCGTGAGTGTGCTCGTCACCGGCAACGCAAAGAATCTGGTTGCCTACACCGAGTACGGTCTCAGTAAAGTCATCGGTGTGTCCATCCTGCTCATCGGCACCGGCACCATCGCGGGCATCATCAAGGCCTCCGCCCTGCAGAGCGATGTGACCAATCTCCTGGCCGCCATGCACATGCCCGCCTTCATCCTCGCGCCTCTGTCGGGCGTTCTGATGGCTGCGGCCACCGCTTCCACCACCGCGGGCGCTACCGTCGCGGCTCAGACCTTCTCTCCGGCTCTGCTGGCCGCGGGTGTTCCGGCCCTGGCCGCAGCCGCTATGATCCACGCGGGCGCCACAGTTCTGGACTCTCTGCCTCACGGCTCCTTCTTCCACGCCACCGGCGGCAGCGTCGGCATGGGTATCTCCAAGCGCATGAAGCTCATCCCCTTTGAGGCCCTCGTCGGTCTCACCAGCACCATTGTCGCCGTTGTGATCTATGTGATCGCCGATTGATGAAATTCAACAAAGGCAAGCGTTCTACACAGACATATCCATGCTCCTTCAATAACTCTGTTTCCCCTTTTTCTTCCTTCGGAAGCCCAGCGGATTCGTCCAACGGGCTTCCACTTTTTCTTGCGCAGAAAAAAGAAAGAGGATATACTAAAAATAGAGAATAAGCCTAAGAGGAGGGCGCTGAGATGGATGAACGGCTTAT
>Ga0310691_10004697_pt1 | contig 15257 bp, 15 predicted proteins | sample 176DNAGHGlowgp2_FD_203887 | JGI IMG/M metagenome (GOLD analysis project Ga0310691, IMG submission 203887) | Sheep rumen microbial communities from Palmerston North, Manawatu-Wanganui, New Zealand - 1766 DNA GHGlow gp2 (v2) (version 2) | ecosystem: Host-associated > Mammals > Digestive system >...
CCGCTTTGAGCTTACAATGTCTCAAAGAGTCGCCAAAAGAATACTTGACATCATAGTCTCACTTTTGATGATGATCCTTTCGTCGCCCGTATGGCTTGTCTGCACCATCATGATAAAAGCGGACGATCACGGCCGCATATTCTTTAAACAGGAAAGAGCCACCATAAAGGGCCGCCCGTTTAAGATATACAAATTCAGGACGATGCGCGATTCTGACAAGACCCTTCCCATGTCCGCAGATGACGACCGCGTGACCAAAGCCGGAAAAATCATCCGCAAAACAAGGATGGATGAGCTCCCGCAGCTTTTAAACATCCTGAAAGGCGATATGAGCCTCGTCGGCCCAAGGCCCGAGCAGATGAAATACATCCACGGCTTCGACCAGAACTACGAAGAATACGAATACAGGCTTAAAGTTAAGGCCGGCCTTACCGGCTACGCCCAAATCGAGGGCAAGTATAACACCACAAACAAGGACAAGCTCATCCTTGACCTCATGTACATACAGAATTACAGCATCTGGCTCGACATAAAGCTCTTGATGCAGACAGTGCTCGTCTTCTTTAAAAGAGAGAGCAGCGAAGGATTCTAGAAATGAAAAAATGACACCCGGTATCCGTCCCCGGGTGTCATTTAATGCTTGACAGATTTTACAAATTCTCTTCACATAACCTTCACACCTCCGAAATATGCTGAAAATACAAAAATCAAATGATCAAATAGCAATACGGAGGTAACGATTATGAGAAAAACAAAACTAATGAAGGTAATGTCATTTGCAACGGCGACAATGCTATGCGTTTCGATTACGGCATGTTCACAGTCCGGCACAAATACATCAGACAATAATACGACAGCAGTAACGACAGGTGCGACATCATCGGAAGCGGCAGATACAGACACGGAATCACAAAATACCGACACCCAAAGCGCTATGGAAAAGCCGGACGGAAACCCGCCCGATGGAAAGCCCGGGGAAAAGCCTGACGGAACACCCCCTGACGGGGAAGGCCCCGGCGGAAATCCCGGAGGTGGTTTTGGAGGTGGAAGCAGCGGTGCAGACATAGATTACACCGCATCGACCCTTATTACATCAAGTGATTCACAGGATGGGCAGACATATAACAGCACAGCGGCCGATGAAAGTGCTTTGCTCATCAGCACATCGGACAGCGTGACCATAAAAGACGCAACAGTCACAAAGACCGGAGATTCCGACGGCGGCGACAACTGCAATTTTTACGGTCTTAACGCAGCAGTTCTTGTAAAGGACGGATCGACCACAACGATCACAGGCGGAACGATAACCTCAGATGCAGACGGTGCCAACGGCGTATTCTCATATGGGGGAAATGGCGGAAATAACGGAGCGGCAGGCGACGGAACAAAGGTTATCATTTCAGATACAGTGATCACAACTACAGGAGACGGATCCGGCGGAATAATGACCACAGGCGGCGGAATCACAGAGGCAACAAACCTGACAGTCACCACAAGCGGCAGATCATCCGCAGCGATCAGAACAGACAGAGGCGGCGGCACAGTAACAGTAGACGGTGGCACATATACGACTAACGGACTGGGCTCACCTGCGATCTATTCAACAGCAGATATAACAGTTTCAAATGCAAAACTCATATCCAATCTTTCAGAGGGCGTTTGCATCGAAGGTATCAATTCCATAACACTTAACAACTGTGAACTGAGCGCCGAAAACACACAGACAAACGGCAATGCGACATTCCTTGATACCATCATGATCTACCAGTCAATGTCTGGCGATGCAGACAGCGGCACATCCGTATTTACAATGAATGGCGGCACTCTTACGAGCAACAACGGCCATGTTTTCCATGTTACAAACACATCTGCGGTGATCGACCTCAGCGATGTGAAGATCATAAACAATGACAGCGAAAACATTCTCCTTTCCGTCTGTGCAGACGGCTGGAATGGCGATACAAATTCCGCAACGGTTAATGCCGATGACCAGGAGCTTGAAGGTACAATCCTTGTCGGAAACGATTCAAAACTGACCCTTTCTTTAAAGAACGGTTCAAGCTTTACCGGAACCATAAGCGGTAATATCACAAATGCAAAGGGAGAGACAGTCTCTGAAGAAGTCGGGGAAGCAGCGGTCGTTATCGATCAAAGCAGCACATGGACACTTACAGCAGACACCTTCATCTCATCCTTTGACGGAGATATGTCAAGCGTTAACACAAACGGATATACACTCTATGTAAATGGGGAGGCAATGAACTGAAAAGAGCCTTGAACTGGCAACTCTTAAAGCAGGCCTTTCCGAAACAGAATTTGAAAAGAAGGCAAAGGATTATCTGGAAAAGTAATATTCAAATTGCAGCCCGGCATTTACTGCCGGGCTCGAACTTTTTTGAGCTTTCTTTATACCCGCCGACGCCGATGATGTATCGGAATACGCGGCGGAATACGTCCAGTGGGCATACCAGAGAAATATCATCGGTCAGGGCAGCGACCTTGACCCCAAAGGCCTTATGACTCGCGCCGAGTGCGCCGCCATGATCACCAGACTTGATAGGGAACTGGTAATAAGAAATGCCGCATAACATAATTTTGACACCCGGGGACAGATACCGGGTGTCATTTTATGTTTTTTATAATCCGTAACTTGCCGCATCGGCAGACATTATGGTTAAGCCCGGCGCCGAAGGACCGTAATAAACTTCAACAAGGAAATAGTCACTTTGCTGTTTTAACCTATGTACGCAAATGAACAACAAAAACGAAACATTTTATGAAAAAACCAAAGTTCATATTGACGTTTTTGACGAACGATGATATTATAATCACACGATCGCTAGGGAATTGGAGGTGACCCACATGAATGCACCAATTGTTCGCATTATGAATATTCGCATTCAAAACTTTAAGAATGTTGTTAACGGCAGCCTTTCTTTGGAAAATCCGAGAAAAGACTATAAGGCAAGCGTTGTAGGTGTTTATGGTCAAAATGGTTCCGGTAAAACGTCGATAGTTGAAGCACTTGACCTTTTAAAGAATGTGATTTGCGGGCGCTCCGTTCCTTCGGAGTTTGCCGCGTATATCAACACCGATTCGGAAGAAACGACCCTGTCATTCGAATTTTGCATCATAGTGGAATCGAAGCCGCAAACTGTTTCATATCAATTCAGCATTAGGAGTGAAGCTGATACAAATCAAAATGCAGTTGATCCCGGTAACAACAAACGTAAAATAGTTGTGTTTAATGAGATGTTGAAATGCCCTATTTTATCAGACAAGCAAATCAAGATTGGAAGATTGATCGATACCAATAGCGTGGATGGTTTTTCACCGGTATCTAAGCGGATTTTGCTTATAGGGAACGATAAAGAAATCATTACAAACGTCATGGTTGCCAAGAAACTTGCTGAGGCATCTTCTAGGTCTTTTGTTTTTTCAAGAGAGCTGTTGGAGATTATCCGCGAGAATGTAAAAAAACACATAACCAAGGGCGATTTGGAAAGAGAACTTGAATTTTATTACTCAATTATTGAAAGTCTGGTCAACTTTGGTAATAACAGTCTTTTTGTTGTGAGAACATCCCACACGGGCATGATAAGCCTTAATGCACAGCCGTTGATGTTTAAAATAATGGAGGGAGATCACGGCTATCAGGGTATTCTTATGTTGCCGCTCGACAACCCTATCGACATTAGAGAGCAAGATAAAAAAGTGGTAGAGAAGATTATTTCCAATATGAATATCGTTCTCACGCAGCTGATTCCCGGATTGACAATAGCGGTTAAAAATCTTGGCTCACTGGCTTTGTCTGACGGACAACACGGAAATAGGATCCAGTTAATGTCAAACAGAGACAACAAAGAGATTCCACTTAGATATGAATCTGAGGGGATCAAGAAAATAATCTCAATTCTCCAGCTGCTGATCCTTGTTTACAATCAGTCATCGATTACTGTTGCAGTAGATGAGCTGGACGCAGGTGTGTTTGAGTATCTCCTGGGTGAGCTTCTCCGTATTATTGCGGAAAAAGGAAAAGGTCAACTTATTTTTACATCTCACAACCTTAGACCAATGGAAACACTTGATCGAGGCTTTATTGCATTTACTACTACAAATCCCGATCATCGCTATATACGCATGGCAAATGTCAAAGACAACAATAATCTTCGCGATTTCTATTATCGTGATATAATGCTTGGTGGACAGAATGAGGAATTATATGAGCCAACGCATAATGCCGAAATCGCACTTGCTTTTAGAGAGGCGGGTGAACGTTGAAGGAATGTTGCATCGAAATGTGATTAAAAGTAGATCTCTCAACCGATTATCCGTCATACCGAAGATATGGGGTGTTCCGTATCAGGCGTATTATATGTCTTGCAACATGGATCATGTGCTTCATAACAAGCAAAATTCTTCGGATGAAGAAAAAGAAAAGGATGCGTTGCTGTTTGCCAAAAGATATAAACAGGATATTGAAGGGTTCATAAAGTTCATTGCAGAATCTGATTTTTCTGTTAGGTCAAATTACGTTGAGTCCTGGAATTATATCAAACAAGAGCGCCATTCTCTTGAACGGCACACAAACCTTGGACTTTGCTTGACAACGGCAAGCAAAATATATATGTAGAATGATATTATCAAAAAACGACTTTGCGGTTATATGTGCAAGTAAAAATCCGTTTGACAATCAACATACGGCATTGTAGAATGCACAGTCCTATTTTTTCCAAACTTCGTATTGACAATATGCCGGGAAAATAGTATCATAAAAATGAAATTATAAACTTCAAGAATGTGAGGCAAACCGATATGGTATATGATTATATCATTCAGAATTTTAATAACGGTGAGCCGATCTTCCTGAGCGAACTACCGGGGAATTCTAAGGATTATCTCAGGCAGGAGATGAAGCAACTCTGTGACGATGGAAGATTGGAACGCTTGTATAACGGCGTGTATTATCTGCCGTATCTGACTATACTCGGAACCAAAGGCAAGGTTTCGATGGATCGTTACATTGAGAAGAGATACTTAAACACAGGAGGCTATGTGACCGGCCTTCAGCTGGCAAACAGATATGGGTTCACAACGCAAAATCCATCATGTTATGAGGTGTGCAGCAACGAGGCAACCACGAAACAGAGGAAGCAGAGCGTGGATGGAAATACGATTATAGTATACAAGCCCATGACATATATTACTGATAAAAACAAATCCAGTCTGCAGTTTCTTGATCTCATGTCGGTTATTGATAAGTACAGCGAGATCACCGGCACGGAGCTTGTTTTGAAACTAAAGAAATATGTGAAGACCCTAAAGGTCGATTTTTCTTTGGTAAAGGAGCTACTGCCTCTTTATCCGGATAAGGTTTATCGGAATATCTATGAAGGAGGACTGATGAGTGAGCTGGTATAAGAACGATATGGTTGCGTGGAAAGAAATAATTGAGACAGTGGCAGCTGAAGAGCACCGGACGATTGTTGACAAAATGTAATCAATGATTATACTGTTCTTAGAGGGTGTATCTCGGCCCTAAGCGAGAAAGTTACATAGCGAGCTTCTCTTGGCTCTGATCAAGACATTTAATGACACCCGGGGACGTATACCGGGTGTCATTTTTGTTTTTTATAACCTGTAACTTGCCACAACGACGGTTTACAGTGAATATAAAAATGAAAAAGAAAATTTTTTATGAAAAAAACTTGCAGAAAGCCATAGAAGAGTATATAATTAAGTAACAGAAAAAAGAAAGGGGATTATTATGCTTGTTTCAGTAAGATTGAACAATTGTTATATATATGATCAAGAGGTAGAGTTTTCAATGCGCGCAGATATGCGACAGAAAAGATTTTCTTCCAATGTGATTTCGGGTAAAAATTCAAATGTAGTTAAAACGGCTATGATCATTGGACCCAATAATGCCGGAAAGACAAATCTTTGCAGATGTATTGCCGGTATAAAAGGGATATTGTTAAATCAAGGTATTGGACTTGGTAAGAACCTTTTTTCTCCGAATGCGATCACGGAATTTGAAATTGTGTTTATTGAGAAAGAAAACGAGTATTCTTTTACGGTCAAAATTGATTTGAGCAGAAGTGAATTTTTGTATGAAAACCTAACGCAGATCCTTTATGATAAATATAAGAATAAAAAAGAAACAGTAATGTATATTAGAGATAACATATCTTCTGAATATGTTTGCGCAGATGAAAAACTCAGCTCGTTAATGCGTGCAATGGGTAGAAATAATCTTCTCTTTTATCTGCTTGACACAAAACAATTTGCTGTGCTTGATGAAGCAAAAAATGTCATTTCATCGTTTGCTTCTAAAATAGATATTGTTGATATGAACAATATCCCGATAAAGAAAACCATCGATATGATGAAAATGACAAGCGACGCAAAGAAAAGAATAGTGAATTTTGTCTTAAATGCTGATCTGTCTCTAGAGGATTTTAGATATTTATCGGATGAAGAGCTTAGGATCAGTTTTGAAAACAAACAGAATGGAGAGGAGATTAAACCACAGGAAAATGCTCTTGTTGCTTCGGCGCCTATTTTGGAAATGCTGCACCTGAGTTCGGTGTATCATGGTATAAGTGTTCCAAGTATCTTGTTTGATTCTACGGGCACTAAGAAAATAGCTGCGCTTGCAGGGTATGTTATAGGCGCATTGGAAGACGGTCGTATACTAATTGTTGACGAGTTGGATAACAGCCTTCATATGAGGCTGACAAGAGCCATTATAGCTCTGTTTAATAATGATCTGAATAATAAAGCACAGATGATATTTACAGCTCATGATGTTACTTTGCTTGATTGTAAAAAACTATTCAGAAAGGAGCAGATATGGTTTGCTTATAAAGACTTTGAAGGCACATATTTGTATTCTCTTGCTGAATTCACTGCTGATAAGGATGGCGTCAGAGATACCACTGATCTAATAGAAAAATACAAATCGGGAGTGTTCGGCGCACTTCCGGAGCCGGATTTATTCAAATCTTTACAGGAGGTGACAGAGAGTGTCAAGGGTTCCGATAATCAGCAGAAAACATAGAGTTTGCGTTATTTGCGAGGGGATGGAGGAGCTTGTGTATTTTAAACGCCTATTGGAACTTAATGTATGGAGTACGGTATATGAATTCATTCCGATTAATGCACAAGGTGAGTCCAGAATATTTGCACGATTTCAGGATGCTTATAATAACGACAATTACGAGCTTGTTATAGTTTTTTGCGATACAGATAAAAAACCACACAAGGAATACCTAAATGTAAAAAAGAGAATCAACGATTTTTTTGATAAAAGGAACGCAGCTCGTAAACTTATTCTTTGGGCCAATCCTTGTTCTATGCAGCTCATTTTATCGCATTTTGGCGATATACATTTGGTCGATCAAGGAAAGAAAACCAATGCCGGTATCATCGAGAATATGACTGGAGTAAAAAACTATAATGGTCACGAAACTCAGATAAAAGAAATATGCGGAAAGATATTTCGTAGAAGTTATCCGGAAATGAAGGAGCGACTGACGGAGCAGGAATATGACGAGGAAAAGGCGGGATCGTCCAATGCAGTTTTATTCTTTGACCGGTTTGAAGGTGATGACATTGGTTGGATTGATAATATAAGAAAAACTTTGAATTGCTAAGTGATTTAACCCCCGAGCCTGGCAGTTCCTGCCGGGCTCGATTTTTTTAAAACGTAAATACCCAAAGTAATTCCCACAGTAGTAATCGGCTGTAGTTAGTATGGAAAAACCTGTGGGAATAAGGCTTGGAAGACGGATGAACGGGTGAAAAAAGACTCTGAGGAAATGATTCGGTCGGTTCGATAGAATTCCTCCTTGTTCAGCGGAGTACCTTCCCGTGCATCGGTAAGCAGAGCCTTGTATTCCTGAAATGCCGGGGAAGCACGATAATAGAAGTGAACAAAACGGCAGCGATAGCGTTTGTCACATCCGTTACAAACAAATGGTGCTTTCAGGAGAAGCGGACAGGGGTCTTTGGTTGAAGTATTGCCGTTGCGATACTCCAAACGGTGGTGTCTGATCTCATACGAGGTAAATCCCATCACAAATTCCACTGTGGGAGTTACTTTGGAAATTTACGTTATTTGGAGAAGAAAACGTTTCTCTCAAATGCATATTGACAAAAAGTTCAGCGGTGCATATACTATAAGTGAAAGAGCCCACCACGCATAAGGCGGCAACGCACTGCGGACCACGGTGGGACTTTTTTTATCTTTGGAGAGTAAAATATGGCACAATTGAAATCCGCACTATCTTATAATGAACAGATAGACAGACTTAAAAAGAGAGGTTAGCACAGGATTTAAAGAAAAAATGACACCCGGTATCCGTCCCCGGGTGTCATTTTATGTTTTTTATAATCCGTAACTTGCCGCATCGGCAGACATTATGGTTAAGCCCGGCGCCGAAGGACCGTAATAAACTTCAACAAGGAAATAGTCGGAGTTGTTGTAGGTTGCAACACCATCCTCGGTGAATGCAGGAAGTGTATCCTTAAGTACATATCCCGTAAGGCATTTCTTGGCTTCGTTAAAGAATAACGGTATGATGCAATATCCCTTCGAATAGTCGTAATATCCTGAAAGATCCTCGAAATCGGAGATGGATTTATCAGTCTCGATATACATGCCGCCAAGCATGTCGCCGGATCTGCCGTAGACAAAATAGTCAACATCATTGATCGACGCATCTATTCCCATAAGCTTGATGTGATCTTCATATATCACTTTGCAGATGGTAAATCCGTCATCGGCCTGACTTATCGTCTCTACAGGGAAATACTTGCAGAAATTGTCAAAGTTATTGAAGTCTGCGGGTGAGATCTTTTTGATGTCATCCACCGTGTATTCGGACTTAAAAAGCGGGATGATGGACGATTCGGCAGGTGTCTCTGCCACAGTAGTCTCTTCTTCCGTTTCCGTTTCCGCTACAGTTGTTGCCGTCGCCTCCGTGGTATTCTGTTCAGCCTCAGCCGTGGTCAAATCCTCTGCAGCCGTTGTAGCTGCCGTCGCCGTGGTTTGAGCTTCGCTTTCCGGCGCATCTCCCGTCGCCTTTTCGTCCCCGCCGGAGCTGCATGCTGTCATAACCAGCATGGACGCAGCAAGGACAAATAGTATCTTTTTTCTCATGATCTTCCTCCTGATAAAGTTTTTTTGTTCTGAGATGGATATGCTATACCCGTTTGCGAAACATGATTATACGCCGTTTGTGAAGTGATTTCAATACTTTTTGATGCTATTATTGTTGACAAAATGGAATCAATGATTATATTGTTCTTAGAGGGTGTATCTCGGCCCTAAGCGAGAAAGTTACATAGCGAGCTTCTCTTGGCTCTGATCAAGACATTTAATGACACCCGGGGACAGATACCGGGTGTCATTTTTTGGCCATTTGAGCCTTGACTTTCATACCTTAAAGCATCTATAATCATTAAAAAGCCGGATGTGGATACGAAAAAACATCAGGCAACACCGAGGGAAACTATGAAGGGAAAACATCACATCGTAATCGAGACTGAGAGATTAAAATATGAATTCGACATCCGGAGGAATATTACGGTTATCCAAGGCGATAGCGCGACCGGTAAAACAACACTTGTTGAAATTCTTGCGGAGTTTTCCAGAAACAGGGGTGGAGTGAGAGTAATATCGGATGTCTCTTGCATGGTTTTTTCCGGCGATGAAAGACACTGGAAAACGTTTTTTGAGGAAACTACCGAGAACATAATTTTCATTGACGAGGACTATGAATTTGTGTTCGGAGTTGATTTTGCAGAGTATATAAGGAAAAGTGATAACTACTATGTTATTATTTCCAGAAGGCCGCTTTACAACATTCCATACAGTGTGCAGGAAATCTACGGAATAAGAACCTCAGGAAAATATCATTTCCCGGAGAAGGTGTATCAGGAGTTCTATCCCATATACGAAAATGAATATAAAGACACAGAGGGTCCCAACCTGCTTGTATTGGTGGAGGATTCAAAAGCCGGATATCAGTTTTTCAGTGAAATTATAAAAAAGGGTCAATGTATAGGATGCGGAGGCAATTCAAAAATATACGCAAAAATGATGGAGAATGACAGCAGGCAAATGCTGATCATTGCGGATGGAGCTGCCTTTGGGGCATATATTGCAAATATGGTCTCATTCAGAAATTTGAAGAAAAAAGTAGCTATTTATCTGCCGGAAAGTTTTGAATGGCTGATCCTTAAATCCGGCGTTTTGGAAGACAGGTCTGTTGAAGAGATTCTTAAACATCCGGAAGATTATATTGACAGTGCAGAGTATTTCAGCTGGGAAAGATTTTTCACAGAGCTTTTGCGAGAAAAATCATCAAAAGACAGATATAAACAATACAATAAGGACCTGCTCCCTGTTTTTTACAAAGAAGGAAAAAATGCTGACAGTATCATAAGAGTGCTGCCTGAAGAAATAAGGAGCCTTATTGGACTTTAAAGAGGTGTAAAAATGCTTAGTGTTTGGTTAGGGTCATGCGACAATGCTCAATATGGCCCGTCATGGTTTAAATATAATTATCATCCGGACTGGCTGAGGGACCCATTTGTGCAGGATATGATAAGAGATGTAGATAAGTCGGAATATGTTGATGGACTTGTGATCAACAGTCCTGTGCTCGGCCCTATCCCGCCGGAGAGGCTTTCGGGAGGGGTTCAGACATTGATCATGATCTATGAGAGACCTGATCTTATATTTAATGCGACCAGCTGCGGCGAAAACTGCGCGAAATGGCTTATGGATATCGGCAGGAGAAAGGATGTGACGGTTCTTCTGCAGTACATGATGCCAATATATGAGCAATCGTCCTTCGAAATAAAACTCATGAATGAGGACAGAATGATAAACTCAGCCGATGATTATGTTATTACGGCGATGAAGTATATATAAAATAATGACACCCGGGGGCAGATACCGGGTGTCATTTTGTGCCTTGACTTTTACTGCTTTGCTCGGCTATAATTAAGAAACAAAAAAAGAGTAAACAGCAGGTGTGCTCATGACGATCAGCAATAGAGTTTTCGACAAAATGCGGGAAATGCACATGTCTCAAAAGGAGTTTTCCGAAAAAACAGGGATCCCTCAAAGCACCATAAGTGAGTGGAAAAGCAGAAAGACAAATCCTGCATCAGATAAAATAATGATCATTTGTCAGGCACTTGGAGTCTCACCCGAATGGCTTCTATCAGGTACCGATACCGCCGGAAACAGAGGGAAAAAGAACGATTATCTGGTCACGGACCGCAATTCTGAAATAGGATATATCATCGAGACCTACAATGAGCTAGATTACGACAGAAAAAAACGTTTGATTGGATATATGGAAGCACTTAGCGACATCGAGGGAAAAAAATAAGGAAAAAATGACCTTATTTTTTTCAAAACAAAATTCACATAAGAGAATAATATCTAGAATAAGAAAGAATGTTTGCGCTAATATATTGGGATGCCAATTTGGCATCTCGATAAGGTAATTGGAACAGTTATTTATGGCAAAAAATGAGATGATCATATTTGAATCTATAGACAAAGAAAAAGTAAAAGAACAGATACTGGAATTCCGTGGAATCAAAGTAATGCTTGATAGTGTCATAGCTGAATACTTTGGTGTTGAAACAGGTGCTCTTAACAGAGCTATGAAGAGAAATAAAAAAAGATTTCCGGAAACATTTTGCTTTCAGCTTACGGATGAGGAATTATCGAGATGCCAATCTGGCATCTCGATGCAGCAAGTAATTTGTGTCAACGGTGTTGTCACAAATTGAAAGGAGGTAAAGAGAACTTGCCTCGCCGCGCAATTCCCTCTGCTTCAGCTGAGGGGAGCGGTCATTACAAAGGATTATTGTGGATGGAAGGAAAATGCAAATGATTAAAAATAAGACTATAAATGCAAATGGAACAGAGATTAGAGTATATGGAGATATAGTTAATGAAGATGCCTATATTTGTCTTACAGATATTGCCAAAACAAAAAAAACAACAGACTCCTCTTTGGTTATTAGCCATTGGCTGAGAAACCGTTCAACAATTGACTTTCTTGGTTTATGGGAACAGTTACATAACCCTAATTTTAAACCCACCGAATTCGGTAGGTTTAAATATGAGTCTGGCGAATCATCTTTTACGCTTACTCCCAAACAATGGGTGGAAGCTACCGGAGCCATAGGAATCACTTCTAAATCGGGTAGATATGGGGGCACATACGCTCATACAGATATAGCTTTTGAATTTGCGTCATGGATATCACCTAAGTTCAAGCTATATCTTATAAAAGATTACCAACGTCTCAAGAAAGATGAAGCCGAACGATTATCGATCGGTTGGGATGTAAAACGAGAACTCTCTAAAATAAATTACAGGATACACACAGATGCAGTAAAAGAGTTTTTGATTACGCCGGAGCTGACACCGCAGGAAATGTCATACACCTATTCGTCTGAGGCAGATGTTTTAAATATGGCGTTGTTTGGAAAAACTGCTTCACAATGGAGAAAAGAAAACGGTACCAAGGAAATGACACCAAATATTCGAGATTTCGCATCTGCCGAAGAGCTTGTTGTTTTGATAAATTTAGAAGATACAAACGCCGATCTAATAAGACAGGGACTTTCACAAACAGAAAGACTGAAAATATTAAGAGAAAAAGCATATCGGCAAATGCAGACGTTATTGAACAACCAAAAGGTTATCGAGTCATTAAAAACGCAGTTAATTGAAAAACATGATTAACAAATAAAAAAACACCATGACATTTTAGTATTTTAGTGCAAGGCATAGAGCAAGGTATGGAGAAAGGCTACATACTCGCGTTGTTTAATTTTGTAGAAAAAGGAACCATAACAATGGAATCTGCCGCGGCCGAGTCCGGCCTATCCTTGTCCGATTTCGAGGCAAAGGCCAAAGAGTACACCAAACAAAACAACAAATATTATTTTTAAAGAGAGAGCAGCGAAGGATTCTAGAAGCGCAAAAATGACACCCGGTATCCGTCCCCGGGTGTCATTTGCAAGTAATAATTCTCTTGACAATCTATAAACAGCATAGTAGAATGCACGGTAGATGGAGCGTCCTGCCGATAAGTGGACTTCGAAACAGCGTATTGAAATCAAATGGTGGATATACGATCATAGGACTGTGCTGAGAGCACAGTCCTCTTTTTTTTCAAAAACGGGGTGATTTGTAATGTATAAAATTATTCAAACTGATTTAATGTTGTATCGAGTAACTCCCAAATATATTGATGCACTGCAAGACGAGGCTAATGGAGGTGATTCTCGCGTATATAATGTTAGAGCAGGTAAAGAACATAGGCCCTTTGTGGGTGTTATAACTGTGCGCAATGGACAAAAGTATTGTGTTCCGCTCTCTAAATACAAACCTAAGTACAAGGTTTTGCCAGATAACGAAACGCTTATGAGAATCTATATTGACGGTAAAATTGTGGGTGCATTACAGTTTTCCAGAATGATTCCCGTTGAAGACGCTCAACTACGACCATTGGATATGGCAGCCCATCCACATGATACAAAAAACCAAAAAGCTGAAAAAGAGCTCAGAGTAAAAGAAACCATTTGGTGTCATCAGCATCAAAAAGAAATAACGGATAAATGTACGGCTTTATACGATTTGTACATAAGCAATATTCCATTTCGAGGAAGACAGTATTGCTTAAATTTCCCGGAAATGGAGAATGTGTGCCGTAAGTATAATAAAACTCATATTCCTCAGCATCATAAACAAGAGAAAGATAACGACTGCTATCAGCATAATAGTAACGACAGCGGTGATAATGTAACAACCTAGGACTCTGGTATTGTTCTTGGTAATGGCAAATCCACCTTTGGTGTTAAGTTGACTCCTGTAATAACCCTGGTGCTATATATAGCACCAGGTGAGATGGACGAAGAGGAATTTAAAAGGTTCCATACAGAGCTTGGGAAGTTGTTATTTTACATTAAGTACTCAGATAATAAGGAGTACTTAAAACAGAAGGTAGAACAGAACCCGGAATACAGGTCTGTGGATGTAGAAACTGTAGATTTTGTCAATCTTGTAACTAATTCGAAGTTAACGTATAAAAAAGGAAAGGATGGTAAAGTGGATATGTGTCAGGCTATAGAAGGAATAAGGAATGAAGGAATAGAGAAAGGTAGCATACTCACTCTGTTTAATCTTGTAGAAAAAGGAGCCATAACAATAGAATATGCCGCTGATCAATCAGGTATGTCAGTACCTGAATTCGAGGCAAAGGCAAAAGAGTACAACGAAGAAAATAACAAATAACCCCCGAGCCCGGCACCTGCCGGGCTCGAACTCTTGTAAACTCTCTCAACCTCTCTTTACACCGCAGATGCCTTAACCTCAAACCTCATGATCATAGCCTAAGTTTCTGCGCGTGTCAAAAACCCTTTAGGGTTTAGCCTGCTGCCCCCTGCTTTTTTACAAAATATGTAAAAATTTACAAAAAGACGCAAATAACTGTAAAATAATCTAAAAGATATATAAAAAACTTGACTGATAAGAAAATGTTTGCTAGCATATCTCTTGACGCAGCCTTCTGCTATAGGCAACTGTCGTCACGTCTCTTTTATATTCTTGATTTCTAAAAAATAAAATCCCACTTTTATTTACAAACAAAATATGATAGTATGAAGGAGGATATATAGATGTCCATAAAAGATTCGATCACAAAAGAATACATGAAAGACAAGGCTACCTTTGCAGATGCCTTCAATTTCTTCCTGTATTCAGGCAGTCAGATTATAGACCCGGGGCGTTTAAGCACGCTTGACATTAATTCTGCGGTTGCACTTCGCGGAAAGAACAAACAGATAGCGACGTTGCTTGAAAAGGAAAGAGATGTTCTTAAGTCTGCCGAAATAATGACAGATGGCAAGGCAGTCTATGCCATACTCGGTATCGAAAACCAGTCGTATGTTGATTATTCAATGCCTGTCCGAAGCATGCTGTATGATTCCATGCAGTATTTTGTGCAGGTTGAAGAATTGACCAATGCACACAGGGAGAAAAAGGATCTTGAATCCGGCAATGAATTCGTATCCGGAATATCAAGGAAGGATAGGATAACGCCTGTAATAACCCTTGTTATATACTGGGGGTCGGATAATTGGGACGGCAGCAGATCGCTGCATGAAATGTTTGATACAACTGATGAGACAATGCTGAAATACGCATCCAACTA
>Ga0310691_10004698_pt1 | contig 15255 bp, 16 predicted proteins | sample 176DNAGHGlowgp2_FD_203887 | JGI IMG/M metagenome (GOLD analysis project Ga0310691, IMG submission 203887) | Sheep rumen microbial communities from Palmerston North, Manawatu-Wanganui, New Zealand - 1766 DNA GHGlow gp2 (v2) (version 2) | ecosystem: Host-associated > Mammals > Digestive system >...
TTGTCTGATAAAGAATAACGAATATGCTTTGAGCATTGCGTCCAGAGAGCTTGAAAGGTCTATCCGGGACAAGTGCAGAACAATGAGCATGAAAGGATAGTAAGGTCATATTAGTAAAAGCATAGGATATACAACAAAAAACGATGAAAAAGGGCTATGCCTTCCGTACACGGTCACGGAGGACATAGCCCTTTCCTTATGTTGTGATCATATCAGTCCTGAATCTCCTGCATCATAGTTGCATCGTCCTTGAAGCCGACCTTGTAGGCAGCTCTCATTTCAGCAGCGGCAGTTTCGCTCACGCAGTCAAGTATCTGGTTGAATATATCAATCTGCTCCTCGCTCAACGAATCTTCAAACGGTATGCAGAGCTTGCCCCACTCGTCAGAGAACTCAGCGGAGTGGATTTCACCTTGTCTGTAACCCAACATCGCATCGATCATTTGTATTCGTCCTTTCGGTTTTATTGCTGTAAAACCAACCGTCCAAACTTTACAAAACATTCGTTGCTAAGGTGTTGCCTACGGCACGCCCATTGCGGCACTCCACCATATTCCGAAAACGGCTTATTATAGCCGTCTCTTTATATACTGAATTTCACTTCAATGCCGTTTTCATCGCTCACATAGACCACCTCGATCATCAGCGAGGCGAGATCGTGCTTTTCGGGGATAGTGAGCGTGTCCCATATCTTCATAGGCTCTTCCAACGGCTTTGTATCAATAGACTTACGCTTGCGAGCTTTGGTCTGCATTTTTCTTTCGAGTTCGGATTTCTTTTCGTGCAGTTCGTTGACCGTTGTCTGAATGTACTCAAACAGCACCGTATCGGCATCTGCGAGCTTTTTCATTAGCTTGCGTATTTCCTCATCTATCTTGATGATCTCAGCCCTCAGTGCATCGTTTTCCGTGTCAGGAGCATCGGCAGTATGCCTTGCGATAACAAGCTGATCTATACGGTCACGCATAGCCTGCTCGACTGCCTTTTCCACTTCGTCGGGACGGGTTTTCAGAAACTTCCTCACACAGCCCTCCTTGCGATATGCACCCGAATCCCTCAGATAGCGGTAACGCCTTGTGCCTGCTGCGTTATCGTAGTAGTGGATCTCCAGATGATAACCGCAGTGACCACATTTGAGAAAGCCTGTAAGCCACGAATGGTTTGCATTGGCATTATTGGGGATACGTCTGTTGTGAGATTTCTTGTCCTGCACCGCAAGCCACGTTTGCGGATCGATAAGCCCCTCATGGTAACCGAGCTTTACAAAAGTGACACCCGAAGTCCTATGGATAAATACACCATGAACACCGTCATAGGCTTCAATATCATCGAGAATTTCATAGCCTTTGGAAACAAAAAACGCATAGACTTCCTTGTCAGCACAAACGTATAACGGACTTTCAAGAATACGGCTGATATGAGAACGATCCATGTTATCCACCATCTGACCGTTTTTCTTTGTGAGCGTGTACACATCATGTTCCTTGAAATACTCAATGACATCTTTAAGAGAAGTAGACGGATTTTTGTAAATGTCATAGGCGATCTTCACCGACTCAGCCTGTTCGGACGGAACAAGCACCGAGCCTGTTTTGCCGTTAATTGTTCTTCTCTCGGATACGAAGCCGTAATATGTTTTACCGCCCTGATAAAAGCCTGTTTCTCTCGCTCTTGTGCTGTAAGCATCGGCAACACGGGCGGCGATAGTTTCACGCTCAAACTCTGCAAAGTTCAGCAGATTGTTACGCATCATACGTCCCTCTTTTGTTTCCGTGTTAAACGGCTCTGAAAGGGAGTACACGGTCACACCATACTTGTCCAGCTCGTCCGTGATGTTGAGATACTCTCTCATATTTCTGCTGAAACGGTCATATTTCTTCACAACGATACGGCTGATAAGACCGTCACGGGCATCCTGCATCATCTGCATAAACTCAGGTCTGTGCTGAACATCTTTTCCCGATTTGCCATCGTCGCAATACACCTGATATTCGCAGTCACCTACGAATTTTATACATTCCTCCCTCTGTGCGGAAATGGACAAACTATTGTTGCCCTTATCCTTGTCGCTCACGGAACGGCGGACGTAAATTGCCGTAATTCCGTTTTTGTTGATTTTGATATTTTTCATTACAATCGACCTCCGATATTTTCAATCGTACAGCCGATCATGCGGTATTTATATTATAGCGCATATCGGCTGAGACTGCAAGTAGTTTTCCAAAAATTATTTACTCAGCGATATGCTTTGCGAGAATGTCATAGATACGGTTGATCTTCTCCTGGCGAATAGGCTCAGGAACATTCTCAGGGTAGGTCAGTTTGACCTTGATCTTCTTTTCGGAGATCGTGCTTTTCGCCTTATCTTTCTCTACGGCTTTGGTTGTCTCCAATTAGCTCCTTTCCGCCTGCGATAATCTATCTCTACACGCATAGCTTGATGTTGCAGGATCGTTACTCCTGCACAGTGACCAGATCATCATGGTCTCGTTTTGTTGTCGGATGTATTTCAATCCGCATAGGGATTCTTCTTCTCATCATCGAATGAGAGCTGTCCGACCATTTTCTCGGAAACAGCATTGCTCACTTTTGCATCAGGCTTATTGTCCGCACCGAGCTTCTGAGCCTGTTCGTGTTCACGGAGGATCATATCCGCAAGAGCCTGACCTTCAAGACCATACTTTGTCTTGATCGAACGGAAAACAAGAACATCTCTTTTCGCTGAGAGCTTCGCACACTGCGCCGTATCAGCGGCAATGCGATCCTTCAGCTTACTGATCTTCTCATCGAGCTTTGCGACCTTTTCCCTGACTGCATCATCAAGGGCAATCGTATCAGCCATATCATCACCTTCCTTTCTATCGAATTCTTTCGCAGGAATTAATCCCTGTGATATAATTATAGCGCGCCCGAAACCTAAAAATCTACTGGCATTGCGCACAAACTTTCAGAGCCTGAAAAGTCCAGAATAACTGGGAAAAACTCATTTGCAACATCAACTTTGCAAATCAGGGCAATACAGAACAATACAGGATAATACAGGACAATTCAGTACAAACTCAGCCCTTCGGCATTTTGACCGGGGAAATTTTCAGCGTCCGAAAAATTTTCTGAAAACACCTTGACGGCTGCGGAATAATCGGCTATGATTATCATAGCAGGGCAGAAGATTTCCGCAGGAGCAGAAATCATAGAACGCTGTCGCTCAGAGCTTGACGGAGCAAGCAGAAACGGCAGGAGCCGTTATCGAAAAAATCATCGGGATAGAAAATCCCGAAAATGAAAAATTGCCCGACAGGGCAATTCAAACCCAGCAAGCACGGTACATCAGGGGTGCAATTTGAAAATTGACCACCTGATGTACAATGCTTGTTAGAGGGTTTCGCCACCCCTAAGACCCCGCTATTTTGAAAACAAAGAAAAAGAGAAAACAGAGAAACAAAGGAGATATGATTATGAACAAAAAGACAGATGCAGAACGCAAGACTCAGATTGTCAAGTTTCGTGTAAACAAGCGTGAGTATGAAATGCTGAAACAGGCAACGGCAGAGAGTGGTCTTTCCTCAATGTCGGAGTATGTGCTGAATAAAATAATTGCTACTCCGATCATTGAAGTTTCGGACGATGATATGCTGCCACTTATGAAAACAGCAGAGAACGTTGCCGAGACATATAACACTATTGCAATTCGTGTAAACAAGAGGGACACTCTTTATCCGAATGATGTTGAGGATATGAAGAACGGTATCCATACGCTTGTTGATAAAATTTCAAAATTTCAAGCCTTATTGGACAGCTTTTCTGTCACTCCGCAGACTTTCAGAGCTGTCGTTGACAAGGCGCATCGGGAGGCGAAAAGCAGGCAGTCATAATGCCCAGTGATTTAAAAAATATAGCCCATAGAAACGGTAAAACTCGTTTCTATGAGCTATATGGATTTAGATGGCAAGAGAGGGGCTCTTCAATCGTTCACACAAGCTGATTGCGCGAATACTTCGTCCTTCCTGTTATTTGAGCAGATGTCTGAAGAACCTGTAAAAACACAGAGGCTGAAACGATATTGTGTTATGATTGCCGCTGACAACTCTGCTAACTCTGACATGCTACTCACCTTAATACGCCACAGCTTGAACTACGCCTTCTTCACGGTAAAGATTACTGTCATCAGCCGCATAAAAAACCTTATCAAATCTCGTGAGCGTATCCCCGCTGATTGCGATTGTCTCTCCGTTTGCCGTGACAAAAACGATATGCATTTCATCGCAGTACAGAAAATAATCGGCAGCAGCATCACATACCTGCTGTGTCCCGCCGTGTTCGGATAGGCGAAATGTTCGCCCATCAGCAATATAGCAGATCGAATGCTGGCACAGTTTGTAATCTGAAACGGATTGCACCAACGAATCAACATTTCCATCCTCTGTTATACGGCAAAGTGTGCGAGCCTCGTCCAGATAATACAGATCGCCATCTCGAATCTGCGGTGCGCTGAACTGGATCCCATTCAGCCATTCCTTTCGTGTACCGTTTTCAAGGTCAAAAGAAATCAGCGCATCCTCCGCTTTTCCGTATAATGTACTGCCTTCAAGCTTTAACTGCTGGCTCAATCCATAGGTTTTATAATCAAAAATCCATTCTGCCGGCACCTCCACCAGATCGTCCAGTCCAAGCAGACCATCTGTGTTTACAGAACGACCAACAGTCATCAGATCCGATTTGGTCAGATCTGGCAGATGCAGGAGACTGACCCTGAAAGCCGCCGCATCTGATACCTGCTCCGTAACCAGTGCGCAGTCGCCATAGATACCAGCAACACGATAGCTGGTCAGCGGCGTCGGATTGACAGAAAACATAGACTGATCCGCTTTGCTGTAGATCGTACTGCCATCAGTGCAGAGAAGAAACCGAGGTGCGCCCGCATCCGGCAGGGTCATTCCGCAGCCTGTCAACAGAAAAGCAGATAGAATCACTGGTACTGCTTTGACAAAATGCCGCACTCTGAAAGGCTTTTGAAGATAGAGCCTGATGCACAAATACAAACAAAATGCGATCAGCAGAAGCTGCACCAGAAGATTCCGGAGCAGTTCTTGTTCTGTAATTTCCCGAAACACATATTCAGTCCCGCCAAACATATTTGGGAATGTGACAGAGCCGCGCCAAAGCTCGCTGCCCTGCAGCAAAGAGACCGGCAGACACAGCCTACACCGCAGATCCGGTGATGGAAAAAGATAGACCGGCACCAGAAGCAAAGCAAGCGCACTCAATAAAACCGGCAGTGTTTTTTTGATCAGAAGCGCCAGCAGGGATACCAAAGCAGCAAATGAGGAAATTCCGATCGCTTTGAACGGAATCAGCAGCAACGCATACTGAAATATGGAGCCGTTTCTTGTTGCGCTCTGATAGTCGTATCCGATGGCTGACAGGGAAATATCTGCCTGCCCGAAGCGAAACAGGTCAATCGCATATTCCGCACCTGATGCTGTGATGGAAAGCAACGCAGGAAATACCAAAACCAGCATATATTTCACGCATACAAGGAAGACTCTGCCCCGCCTTGCCGTCAGATGAAACCCCTGCATTTCAGCAGAGAATTCCTTAACCCAGACACAGACACAGCAGTACGCAGTCAGCGCGATCAGCAGCCAGTCCGCTGTCTGCCGGATCAAAAATACAGAGGCACCGGATTCGTATGCAGAGGTATGCTTGGCCATAACCGGATATATTCGGAACATCAGCGCAACAGCGATTCGCAGCGCAAGATAGAGAATACCAAGAGGCAGTAGATGGTTTTTTCGCATCTGTTTGAATAATTCCTGCTGTATCATACACGGCGCCTCCCTGCAATCATACACAAAATGCTGTTTCCTGTGAAGAAAAGCAATCCGGCACAGACCGCAATCAGTGGTACAGAAACCGGATTTTCACCGATATTATAGACCTCGTAGTGCCGGAAATCGGTCAGCAGCAGGCGCAGCGGGTTACAGGTATTGACGGCAATGCCGGCACCGGTATTCCAAAAGGTGTAACACAGCATCAAGGAAACCGTCAGCAGAACGGTACTGAAAAAGACTGGTTCAGCTAAACGCATGGCTGCGGAGATTGCCGCAAAAGCTGATGCGAATACCCAGAATCCGAGCAGACGCATAGCACCGGACAGCAGAAGATACTGCCAGACAGTACAGGACAGCGGCGATTCCTCAAATCCTGCGGCTGCATCCATGGGAGGAACCGCATAAACCGGCAGCGATAAGCCATCAATGCGATAATAAAAGCAGAATAGAATAAAATCCATGACGAAGAACAGGGTACACAGGAATCCGGTTATCAGCAGAACGGCAAACAATTTGGCTGCTGCTGTTTTGCTGCCTCCGCTTCTGAAAGAACACAGCAGCTCTGACATACCGGTTTCACGCTCTGTCACATAGAGATTGCCCGCAATCAGAATCAGCATCAGGAGAAGCAACACCGTTGAGAAACGGTATTCTGATAGTGCCGTGATTCCCTCCAGCCGGTTCAGTTCATGCAATGAGCGTCCCGCGTAAAGTGTGGCAATCTGCGCATTTTGTCTACGGTAGTAAAGTGCCAGAGACGAATTCTGATTAGCCTCTGAAGCCGCATTCACAATAGATTTCATTTTGCCTTGATACGCTTGAATCCGGTCACATTCTTCTTTGATCTCGTTCCATAGATTCGCATCTCCGTAGGCAAATCCAGAAAAATAGCGTTCCGGATCATACTCTGTATCATGTTTTCCACCGGATAATATTTTCTGTGCTTCACTGTAGTAGGATTGAATCAGTGCGAGCTTTTCATCAGTCAGTTCTCCTCGCAGTTCGGTATAGAGTTCATATCTTCCCTGCGCCATCGGGTCTGTACTGAAAATATGATGATGCCGTTCAATATTCACGCCATTCAATACAAGCAAAATTGCGAGAATCACCCAAATCAGGCGTCTGCCCATTGCTTTTTTCAGTTCAAACCGTGTCAATCCGATCATGATCTGCCTCCGTCCGGCTGAAATAATACAGAAAAACATCATCCAGTGTCGGCTCGACTGCTGTCGCATCCGCCGTGGGAGATGTTTCTGCAATGACACGCACGGTAATAGGACTCTCCCCTCTAACAGAGCTGACACGCATTGAATGCAGAATCTCCGACAGATTTTCCTGGCAAACGGGAAACTCCCATACTTGTCCGTCCATTTTTTTGCACAGTTCTCCTGCCGTACCGTCCTGAATCAGCTTTCCCTTTCTGAGGAGAAGAATATGGTCAGCCAATGCTTCGATATCCGGCACGATATGCGTTGCCAGCAGAATGATCCTGCCGGAACGGATGCGCGCAAGCGTATTTCGGAATCGGATTCGCTCAATCGGGTCAAGTCCTGCGGTCGGCTCATCCAGAATCAGGAGCTTCGGATCATTCAACAGCGCGGCTGCGATACCGAGACGCTGCCGCATTCCGCCGGAATATGCACCGACACGTTTTCCTGCTTCATCGGTCAGATTTACAAATTCCAGTAATTCTTTGATTTTCTGTTCGGATGTGCCTCCCTTCAGTGCCGCGATGTAGCACATCATCTCATATCCTGTGAAATGTGCGTAAAAACGCGGATACTGCGGCAAATATCCAATGCTGTCATAATAGGAATTTCCGAGCATCGAGAGATCCGTCCCATTCCATGTGATCGTTCCGAATTCGGGCGGCTGAATGCCTGCAATTGCGCGAATCAATGTTGTTTTGCCGGCACCATTCGGTCCGAGCAAGCCGTAAACGCCGTCATGAAGCGTGACAGACACATCATCCAGCGCACAAAACTTCCGGTATCTTTTTGTGAGATGACTGACCGCCAATGTGGTCATACCCCTGCCTCCCTAAATATCTCGCGATTGACATTTCCGTTTTCAAGCCAGTAGATCATGTTTGTTTTTTCTGAAATCCATATCTGCTGTGCTGATGTGTTTGCTTTTTTCCATATCTGGTCGCCTGTCGCTGTATCATAAATCTGAATGGTCATATCCTTCTCCGCAGCGGTCGCAAAAAGACTTCCATCTTCTGAAAGCGCAGCTTGGTGTGTTTCATCGGCACTTTGACAGGTTACGCACTTTCTGTTTCCATCCAGCACAGAAACAAGGCTGACCTGACTGCTCTGCTTTGCACGGGGATTCTGGTCAGAATCCTGCAAAACCACAAACCAATCCGGTGCGCTGTTTGTAAAAGAACGGTTCGTTGAAAGATATTGTATTTTATCCAAGGTATCATACCAATTTTCGCTGCCGCTTTCGAGAATGGAGCCATAGCATTCCGCACAATCGAGTTTCGGCTTAAGCTTTGTCAGCACGGCACCGGTGTAAGCGATATGCCCTGACTGGTAAGATACCAATGAACCAAAGCTCTGCATTGCTCCGATTTTCTCTGATGGCTCTGCCTTTGCAACGATCTTTCTGTCATTCAGAGAGATACTGTCCGTCACCAGATAGGAAATGCTGCCATTTTCAAAGTCAGTGTAGGTATAGGCGATGCGTGAACCATCATCTGAAACAATATAATGCGCACCATTCCATTTCGGAGGGTGAATATCCTTTATCAGCTTGCATTCTTCGTCATAGATCTGAATATTAGCTTCACGATTATCAAGGACGGAGAAGCCGTGATCCAAAACCTGAAAGTTTGACATATAGGATGCAGGAACGGAGCCGGTCACGGTACCGTCTGCGCCTGTCACCGTGATTTTGTCTGCGCTCTGTGCAATAACAGCACCGTTCTGGCACACGCCAAACCGCATGATCGTACCTGTATCGTTGACGGAAACCATGTTTGTGTGCTGCAATTGCGTTTCAGCAGCTTTGGTTTGTCCAGTTGCTGCTGTGACCTCCGTGAAATCCGGTTCGCCGATTTGCAGCAGCTTGGTATCACTTTTCTCCGATTGCTTTTCAGCAGCTCTTGTTTGTCCAGTTGCTGCTGTGACCTCCGTGAAATCCGGTTCGCCGATTTGCAGCAGCTTGGTATCACTTTTGATTGGATGAACTTTCGTGTATTCATCTCTGGCATCGTATGGAACAGCAATCATATAGATATGATGCAAGCCAGTCATACCGGTCAGATCAATAACAGGATGCAGTGTCTTCTTTTTGGTGCGTTCCACATCAAGAACCGCGTATTCTCTACCGCCAAATGCTTTTTGGAGATGGTGGTCAACATAGATCCCAACCAGATATTTCCCACTGAGACCGAATCCGTTGACTGTCAGAGAAAGCTGTCCCTCTGCCTGCATAAACGGCTCAAGCGGATCCGTTTGACAGCATTCCAGAATGGTCATCTGGTCGAGCTGATGTACCTCCTTCCGATCCAGAGCGGCAGTGTAGATATACGGTTTTTCCATTTCGGCTGTCATCGGGATTTCATCTGCGCGGATTTCAGAAACGGCTGCTTCGGAATCAGGTGCATCCTGAGTCAGTTCCACAGGGAAAGGCTGTGTTCCATTAAGGGCGTGATTAGGTTTGAAGCTGACAAATGATGTATCGGGCAGCATATATGCCGGATTCAGCATTGTTTCGATGCAGACCAGTGCGGTATCGCCTTTTTTGCAGCCGCAAGGTTCAAACAGCAGGGTGAAATCCGTTTCCGCGTTTTCCGCAATATGAACGGTATGCATCATACGGGAATCCGGTTCCGTTGCGGTAAAATACGGTGTTTGTTTTCCGTTTACAAACACAAGAAATGTGTCATCAAATGCCTGTCCATTATTCTGAATCTGATAGGTCAGAGAAATCGGGCTGCCGTCATATACATAATGCTCTTTATAGTCCAAAATCGTAAGAGCTGCACTATAATTACGGTTCTCATTATGAATATCCTCGTCAGATGAATTTACCGACATTTCATTCATTTCTGAACTATGTGTCAGAATACTGTTCTTTGATGTCTCTTTTGAGGGCGCATCGGTGCAGCCAGTAAGAAAAAGCGTTGCGCTTGTAAGAAGGAAAAGGCGTTTTCGTATATTCATTCTAGTGCCTCCTGCGAAAAGTGTGAACGGAAACATAATGCATTCAGAGAGAACAATATGGTTAGATATTGATGATGCACGTTAATCATAGCAGATCATTATTGCAGTATATAAATACAGGTATTATATTGCCTTTTATTGATACACTACAATCTAAGACTCGAGAAACAATAAATGTGAAATGCGGAGCGGCTTAAAAAGGTATAACCGCTCCACATCTCTCTTCTGCTTTCCGTCAATTCTAATCTTGATTAATGATTTGTAACAGCTACATATTCATACATTCCCGCATTAGGATAACGGTACTCAATAGAGCCATAAGCGGTAAGCGGGGAAGAATATGTCATAGATGGCGAGAATACTTCGAGTGAAAAATCAGTAGATGTTGAGTCAGTTGCGAGAGAGAATACTGTGTTTCCGGTAAGATAGTCATCAGCAGACACCCCAACGTAAATAGTTGTAACAGGTGTCGGCCCGCTGCTCGGCTTGTTATAAAGTCCGTTATAGCCATTATAAGCGGAACTTGTTTTTATACCATTTCCTAAAGCGGCATAGGTTGAGACAAAGCAAAGGTTTGACGAACTTCTTGATATTTCAGTATACCCATCAAGGTTTTTATTAAGCGTGGAATTTGAAACAACCATGGTACGGTGTTTGACTGAATACCAAATACCTCCACCAGCGGTTTGATCATAATATGGTCCAGCTGTAATTGCTTGAGCACTAATTGAGCCCAAACACATGAGAACTGTTACTGATGATACAACTGCACCAACAGCTCTAGATAATCTTCTCATACTATTATACCCCCTATAACTTTTCATTCAAGGTTTTCTCACACACGAAAATCAATTTGTATCACTGAAATGAAGGCTGCAGTCAGAGCAGAACACTTGACTGATGATCTACAATCAAACCCTATGCAAGGATATCCTTTCATGCGCATTCGCAATAGTCTGATTCAGTCGGCAGGTTCACTTCTTCAGAGCCTTCCTGAGTGCTGTCGGCTCCTTCGGCTGGTGAAAGCCAAAGAGGGAAGCAGAACCGGAGCCGAGAACGGCAAATGTCTTGCCCACTTTCGCAACAGCCTTCAAGACCAGAGGCTTCGTCATCTTGCCCATATTTATTCACCCCCCCTCGTCGTGTCTGTAACATACATAGAGACTGAAACAACCAGAACAGTCATATCAATCAAAATGCTGTACGGACTCAGAATCAATATTTCCAGCAGGCATGATAAGAGCGCTAGCAACACTGTCAATGCCACGCTTAGAAACCTTCCGTATTTTTTCTGTACTATGGACAAAGGCTTATTTGCATTTTCAACCGGCGCATATGCGATGGCAACAATTATAGAAAAAAACAAAATACTGTAGTGTAAGACAGTAAATTGAGCAATCGGCACAAATTTATAACTCAGCAGGACTACAGCAGTGACGAAAGCAAATAGCAGATTGCATTGCAGATAAGTCGGCGCATGATAGCCGCCGCCCACGCTTCGCAGTATGATGAACATAGTAAGGAATGCCGTTGCCGCAGCTACACAGTGAAGTGCAATGCCTAAAATCAGCGCAATCAAAATGGAGACAATGGTTGACAGCATGATCTCAAATCCATACTGATATACGGATACATCTTCTATTTCTATCGTGTGGCTCAAAATAAGTGATTCAACGATACGGTCTGCAATTCGTTCGATCATTTCTGCTCCACCTCTTTGTCTAAAGTATATCAGTATTCGCTGTCTTTGTCAATAGTGTTTTCGTAAGTGGTCAGTTTTTTTTCGTAAGTGGTCAAGTTTTCAACTTTTCAAACAGAAGGGAAAGCTTTTCAACATATTTCATTTGCCAAAGCTACTTGACATCTGCTACAATAGCAGCTATAATGAAGGAAGATTCCATTGTTTCAGATGCAGTGAATTGTGAATGAGAAAGGAGGGAGAAACCCTTATGGAGGACGATAACAGACTGCTTTTTGCCATCATTGATGATGAGGAAGCATTCCTGCTCCAGTTCACTCCGCTGATTCAAAAATACGGCGACTGTTGCCAAATCCATTGTGATTGTTTTTCAAATGCCAAGCATTTTCTGGAGAAATGTACTTTGCTTCAATATGACGCGCTATTTCTCGATATCGATATGCCTGAAATCGGCGGATTCGAATTGGCAGAAAAGCTGAATGCTATGGGGTACTCTGCTCCAATCGTGTTTATCACCGGATGTGATTACCTGATTACCCACGCTTTTCGCTACAGGGCATTGGGCTTTGTCAGAAAACAGGCTATTGATGCTGAATTGCCCTATGCCATGGCAACGATCCTGACGGAGATTCAGAGGAATCAAGATTGCATTACGCTAAAAGAACTGCTTTCAGAGGGCGGTACCGCCTATACAGTATCAATCAGTACAATTACATATATCGAAAGCAAAGATCATGAGACATATGTTCATTTGACTACCGGGAAGGTTATTCATTCCAGAAGCAAGCTGAGTGACTTTTGCCGGGATCCTAGGTTTGAGAGTTTCATTCTGATCAATGTCGGAACATTTGTCAATTTGACACATATTTCATTATATCGGGATAGAGTATCATTTGAAGACGGGACAACCTTGTTCGTCAGCAGAAGAAGAGCGAATGAGGTTCGTGCAGCATATCAGAGAGCAGTTGGGAGAATCTTGCTATGATATATACAGTCAGCGAAATGATTGCATCCGTTTCAGAATGCATCATATTTATAATCTACCTTATTTTATCACTGCATTTTAAGCACGACAGAAAACATAAAAACACAATCGGCGTTCTGTCCTGCTCCATGATTGCAATTGCCAACAGTCTGTTCTGGGATCAGAACAATCAACTGCTGCATCATGAGCTATTCTTCGTGCTTACCTACATCTTGATTCTGTTTGCGTTTTCAAGATTTATGCTGCAAGGAAAATGGTGGAAACAGATCCTTCTTATTATTATTGGGATCTCAATAGATTTTGCCATCAACGCTGTCATTATCGGCGTATCAGGAATCGTTCTGCAAAATCAGTACTCGGAGATCATTCTGATGCGAAATCCGACAAGAGTGTTTCTTTTGCTTTTCTCAAAAATAACACTTGCCGCCATTTTGCTTACGATCGGTCATTCCAGAAAAAAACATAATCTAATATTGTATCTGGATCAATGCGTTTTATCAGCTGCAGTCTTTTTGCTTTCCATGACATCCGGCGTCATGATCGAACGGCTGCTGCTTGAGCAAATCATTTCATCCACCTATGCCTCAATCATAATGCTCGGTCTGATTATGATTCACTTGCTGCTGTATATTATCGTTGTTCAGCTGCTGTTTCGCAATCGGGAACGGCAGAAGCATATTGCTCTGCAAACACAGTTATACGATGAAGAAAAGAAACTGTCAGAGTATTTGCAATGGAACCAATCAGTCAAAACACTTCGCCATGACATGAATAATCATCTGACCGTTATGCTGAATTATATTCAAAACGGGAGAGAAAAGGAAGCGATTGAATATATTCAGAATCTTCTTGGAAAGCTCTCTGATATTCCGCATTTTGTAGAAACGAACAGTCCTGCATTAAATGCCATATTGAACCTGAAACGAATGGTCTGTGATACAGACAAAATCACGCTGAAGATGTACCTTCCGCAAGAAATGCCGGATTGTGATATTGTTTCATTCAGCAGTGTTTTAGGCAATCTGCTTGACAACGCCATTGAAGCTGAGAGGCATGAGGTACAGAAAGAGATTCGTTTATCTCTTGCTCCTAAAGGCGCATATCTGCATATCATCGTTCAAAACAGAATATCCCATCCAGTTCTTGTTGACGGCAAACTTCCTGCCACTTCAAAGAAAGATAAACAGAATCACGGACTCGGAATGCTCAGCGTGACCGAGACGGTTACACAGAATAATGGTGCAATTCAGATTTATGAGCAAGATGGTTGGTTTATTGTGGATATCCTAATGACTATGTTAATGCCTCCTGATTAACCCCAAAAGCCTCGAAAGCACATGACAAACTGATGGAAATGTGGTATAATAAGTGCAAGGAAAAAGCGTGAAAGTACGCAAAAAGCTTGCACTTTGAGAGATGAGGGATCAGATTATGTACAGATACAGCAACGGACAGATGAGTTTATCGGATTTCCAGCAGCCGATGGGAATGTAGCTTCGTGAGGCTAATCGCTGGGTCAGAAAGTCGCAGCTGATCAGGGCGGCGAGAAGCGATAAACAGCCATATTTCAACCATGATAGCCGAAAGCAGGCTATCTGAAAAGAAAAAGGATATGCTGTCACCACCATAAAACGCTTATACAGTCGTCCGAGTCTGCGGAGCGTGAAATAAGCCGTCTGCAAATGAAAGCCTCTTACAAGCCGTTCTCGTGCGTTGTAGACGCATATCGCAGGTTGTGGGGAATTGGATATGATAATAACAAAGGCTATGCTCTCTGCACACCTAACGCAGAGGACATAGCCTTTGTCACAACATACCGCTGATCGACTGTAATTTGTTATTTGGGGTTTAAGTGGGAGTGTTGCATTAGGCACGCCAGTCAGCAATTCGATGACTGAGCTTTATGTGGTGACAAGGTATCTGCATCCGGAGCTTTTGAAAGCAGCGGGTGTGGAGCGCTTTGACGATTGGGCAGCAACATTCGGCAAGGTGTGTGCGTACAAGCAGAGTCCGTCAGGACAGCTCAAACTCAAAACATCGTTTGCGAAGTTTGCAAATCTGCCGGAGCTCATGGCGATCTGAAGCAGGCACAGGAGCTTGTCGGTGTTCCGTTTGACCGCGAAGAAGAATTGCTGAAAGCGAAGATCGACTTTGCGGAACTGGAAGCGCGACTGTCTGGTCTGTCTGAACAGCAGGACGCGATTATTGATCCGGATGAAACCGATGAGGAAGAAACCGCAGAAGAACGCGCTGAGCGTGAGGAATATCAGAACTCGGATGATGACGATCTGCCGATGATGCCGGATGATAATACACCGCGGCACGGACCGAGAAGATAATATGAGAACGAACGCTCCTGCATATGCGGGAGCGTTCCATGAGTTCTGATTGATTTTTTCTCCCTGCTGTGCTATAATTCTGGTGTATATTATGAGGAGGCACAGGGGGTACATATCATGCCGAAAAAAACATTCGGAGAGCTTATGCGGGAGTTAGTGTTTCCGCTTCTACTTTACGGCTTGTTCACATTCATGATGCTGGAGCATGCGGTTCAGGCGTTCCGGATTC
>Ga0310691_10004699_pt1 | contig 15255 bp, 29 predicted proteins | sample 176DNAGHGlowgp2_FD_203887 | JGI IMG/M metagenome (GOLD analysis project Ga0310691, IMG submission 203887) | Sheep rumen microbial communities from Palmerston North, Manawatu-Wanganui, New Zealand - 1766 DNA GHGlow gp2 (v2) (version 2) | ecosystem: Host-associated > Mammals > Digestive system >...
TGTGCTAGGCTCTTCATCTTCTAACCATTCAACTTCAGGAACATTGCCTTTGAATACAGTAAACTTCTTGTAATCAATAGGCTCTTCGTCCTCGCTTGGTTCCGGATAGAAGTCTATTACTTCTCTTTCGCCCACATAGAGCTTGCAAGAAGTAGGCTTGCCGGAAGCTTTGAAGTAATATGATTTTGCCCCATCTACAGAAAAGGTCATTTCATCATTAACGATTGAATATGTCTTAAATGTCTTATCCCCCAGCATATTCTTAAAGGGATAATTGATATACTCATACTCTTTAATGATAAATTTTCCGGCTGTGGAAAGAAGCTGTAGCGCCTCATTACAAGCCTGGGGCATAGCATTGATGTATTCCATGTTGGCGGAATCATTAGGCAGTACCGTTGATGATCCTGATATGGAAAACATTTTTTGTAATGTAGCGTATTTTATATCCTTCCAGGTTGTCATTTAAGCCTTCTTTCTCCCTCTCCTTGGTTTCTTAACCTCTTCTACAGGGACTTCTTCCGTTGTCTCTACAGGAACTTCCTCAACAGGTGCCTCTATTTTCTTAGGCTTCTCAACTACCTTGTAACCAAAAGCCTTTTCATTCATTACATAGGTTACTTCTACAAGCTGATTGCCTATAGTAATCTGATCTCCAACTTTAAGCATGGCTTTTCTCCCTTAAATAAAGGGACCGGAGATAAGTCCGGCCCCTCTCAAACACATCAAAGTGACTGTGCATCAGCATTAGATGATCCGATAAGTGCAACATGACGCCAGTTAGTGAAAGCAAGTGAATATCTCTCAAAACCGTTGTAAACCATGTTACGTGACTCAACCTTAACCTCATTCTCGATATCAAGAGGAGTTCTGCTGTAGAGCTTAGTTCCCTGAAGCTCCTTCAGTGCTTCGCTTGACATGATGATAAGAGGATGATTGGTTGCTGAAATAGTAGGTGTCCAAAGAGGATTTACAATGAGTTTCCAGCGGCCTCTCTGTGTGTTGATATCGTTGTTGTTTGTTCCAACTTCGCCGTCAGATCCGATAACTCTCTTTACGAAATCCTCATACTCAGGATCGTTTCCGGGTACGATGATTGTGTCTGCTGTGAAGCCAAGAACCTCACCGCGATCATCTTTGAAGTTTCTCATTGCGTTAGCAACCTTGTTGAGAACAGTTGTGTTGTTGCCGAGTACGTTTGAGAAGTGGTTGCCCTGTGTAACGCCCTGTCCAGCGTTCTTAAGAGGATGTGCAGAATTGAAAAGTGCAAGTGAATCAGCACAAGCGATATCAAGTCCTGACTGTCCTCCGAATGTCATAGTAGTTGTTGATCCGATAGAAGATGCAAGTGCAGCGGTAACGAACTTAGCTCTTGTTCTCTTGGAAGCCTGAACAAGATTTACAACCTTCTGCTCTGCCTCGTCCCACATATTATCGTCTCTCATTTCCTTAGAGATCACTACGCTCTTAGAGAATGTGTTATGCGCGATAAACTTTGCATAACCCTCTGCGTATGTGTCCTCAGTAGCATCCTGGCCTTCAGCCTTGATGTCATAGTCACCAAGTCCGCCCATTACTGTGGACTTCTCGCCCCATCTCTTAGACTTCTTTTCAACAACGATTCCCTTAACAAGATCATCGTACTTGTTCTGCTGAGCGTCAGCATCATAAATCTTAGCGTCCAGAATGGTAGCCCACTCGTTCCACTGATCGCCGTTCTTGGTGTTATCTCTAATTGTAACTGCCATAATGATTATCCTTTCTTCGCTTTAAGCGTCTGGTTGTACAGTGCTTTAAGCTCCTTAATGCTCTTCTCAGGAAATCTATCCTGGAAGGTTTCAAGCATATTAGCCGGGATATCTTCCAGTGAGTCACTTGTGGTAATTCCAGGAGCATTTGATAAATGTGCCTGTCCTTTTACCTGATTGACTACTGCCTGTCTTGCGGCTGCTGTCTTAGAGCTTGAAAGCCTGTCAAAGTTTACAAGTTTGTAGGCATCTACTAACCTCATGCCAGACTGTACTTTTTCAAGCACCTGTGGGAATGAAGGATCATTCATAATAGCGTCTTTAGAAGTGAGTGTAGGGTCCAGCTTTAATACTTCTGCTATGTCCCTCTCTACTTCCTGTTGCGCTCTCATGTTGGTTAGCTCTGCCATCTGTGCCTCTGCCTGTCTTACGACTGGGCTGTTGGCAATAAGGTTGTCAATCAGACTAGGATCTATATTATTTTCCTGTAGCTTCTGCCTAGCCTGGAGTCTCTCCTGAGCTGCCATAGCGTCCATATAGTCCTTTGCGCTTCTGATTGGCTGTCCGGTCTCTGGATTGTTATATCCACCGAACTGCTTCGCATACATGGCATCAATGTCTGCGGCTCTCTTCTCGGCTGCTTCCATACGTCTACGCATATCTGCGAAAGCTGCGTTTACTTCCGGTGATTGAGGTTGAGGATCAGCGGCTTCCTCAGTTACGCTTTCTGCCTCAGTCGGCTCGGTTTCTTCGCCTTCTGTTTCAGGTGCAGCGACTTCCTGAGTGTTTTCGCTTCCGCCTTCTCCCTCACCATCAGCGAAAAACTGAAGATTCATGGGTACAAGGTCTTTAAATTTCTTCATATTCAATTCCTTTCGTTTCGCATTTTTGCCCTATTGCTGGGAATTTAAGGTATAAAAAAAGAGCATTACTGCTCTGTACCTCCGGCTTCGGAGTCCTCCACTATGTTTCCAAGTGGGACATATTCGCTTTTAACTTCCTTGCCGTTATTCTTGCAATCCTTCTTCCGGCAAGTAAAAGTCTGTTTTGTGAATATCTGTCCTTCATTCTGCACGTAGCTGGTTGACAGTATTCTCATTTCTGTATTACATAAGGGGCATTTCATTTGGCATACCTCCCTCCTGTGGTATCTGTTGAGGAATTTCAGGCATCTGTTGTGCCATCTGCTGTTGCTGGCTTATCCTGTCTTCCACAAGATTGAGGATAACTGAAGCATTTGGATAGCCATTTGCTTTCATAATGGTCCAGTAAGCTCTTGCGGTTTCAAGATCACCAACAGGGCCAAAAGCACCAGACTGCAACTTCATATCTGTCTGATTCCACATTGCTTCTCTGTTCTGCATAAGAGTTGATGTAGGATCAGTCTCAAATATGAATTCATCATCCCAGTAAAACTCACCGTTTGCGTCAATCCTCAAAAATTCCTTACGGTCAAGCTGATCATGTTCCGGCTGTCCGTCCTTATCAGTTGATGTGATAGGTGAAGGATATTCTGAGAAAGCAAGCCAAAACTTAAACATGATCTCATACATTTTGGCGTATGCTTCGTTTTTAAGCGTTCTCTTAGAGTCCAAACGTCCGGCAGCCTGATTGATTGCATACTGTTTAGCTGTTCCAGTCCTTGCTGAAGCGTCATATTTACCCTGATAAGAGTCTGTAATACCAAGTGCTGACTTAGCCCAGTTATAGTTAGTCTCCAAGTAGGTTTGATCGTACTGAATGTTAGGCTGAAGATTCATTACATCAATCAATGACTTCTGACCGGCATTGTCTATTCTGACAACGTTAAACTGCTCTCCGTCCTTCTCTATTTCCAAGTCTCTCGGAAGAGTCACAAGTGATCCGCCCATAAGGAGCTTTTCATTCATTTGTGTTCCAAGTTTTTTGATGGTGTCTTGCTGGTCTATGATTACCTTTACATCAGACTCACCAAGGAGCTTGTTCTGTGCTGTGATGTTCTTCCTCAGAATTACCGGATATACGTTAGGCTTGTAGTACGGTATCTTCTTCTTTTTCCTCTCGATAGTCATTTGAGGCTTTCCGTACTCGTCAACGACTGGATTTCCCATTTCATCAACCATAGGTGACTCTGAAAAATCATAAGGATCTACTGTTCTAGGTTCGCCCTTAACTTTAATCTCGATAGCGTCAACCAGCTCTTCGTAGTCTTCTCTGGTCTTCTTTGACTTCTTAGACCCACATTTAGGGCATACACCGTTTACCATGACTGCGCCACACTTAGCACACCTATCAAGGTATCTGGCCTCATACTCTTCAAGGTCCAAGAGCTTTACATAGTCACACCAAGCAAAAATACCCACTCCACCATCTTCATTGCGGTAAAATGCGGTATTTACTGTCACAAGATCATCATTTGTACTAGCGCCCTCAATGCCTTCTGTAAGGTCATTAGAAACGTCATTTGTACAGTCTGTAACGTCTTCTCCGTAAACTCTCTTGACTGTGTTTTTAGTCATAAGCTCCTGGATGAAGAAGTAATCCATTTCGTCAAAGTCAATCACGCCAGGCTGGGGGATTATCTTCTTAGGATGAATCTCTGTTATCTTTAAATCACCCATTTCTGAGTGAAGTCCTCTCTTAACATCCCACTCAACTCTTGTAAATGATCCTCCAACAATGGGTACTGTCCTCTCTACGGAGTCATTCATCAGTACAAGGCCGCAAGTCTTTACCTTGTTTTCCAGGAATTTCTCCATTTTCTTAGCCAGTTCATCATCTTCAGGGTGAATCGCCCTTATCCTCGGCATGGGAATTGAGGAATCTACCTGAGACTCGATAAGTTCATAGACAATATTTCTGACATTTGTTGCCAGCTTTGTAGGATCTGTACCCCTGTTAGGATCTGCCTGTACGCTACGATCACCGTCATAGTATTTTTCATAGGTTTTCATGGCCTTTAGCTGGTCTTCATATTGAGTTCTGGCAAAATCCAGCTTACTTTGCCATTTCTGTACGTCTTTTGGCGTTTCTAGCTTGTCTTTTGTCTTCTTTATCATCTTTTTAAACCTCTCAAACATTACTTAGGCTCTCCCCATATCGAAATAAGGTATTTCCTGTCTGCTGCATTTGCGTTTTTATAGTCTTCCCACTGGTCTTTGCGCCATTTTTTGCGGTTATCTGCCTTTTTTTCACGCCCTCCATGAGTCCAATAGATGCAGTAATACCTAAGTCCATCAACAGAATGTGTCAAATCGTGCGGATCTTTAGCGTAAATGTCCGGTTTTTTCTCGTCATGCTGAATTTTCTTTAAGCTATTCAGTAAATTAGGCGCACATTTGCGATATATCGTCAGCTTAGACTTCTGTCCTTCTCCATGTGCTGTATTCTCCTTAATAGCCATACATCCGGCTTTAAAATCATTGTTTACTTTAGTCAAATAAAGACCACATTCACCAAACAAGATTGCTCTTGATTTACCGGTTTCCTGTGATCTGTTCCATAAATCAGGTGGCGCCAGGTACTGCTCCACTCTTGATATCTCTTCTCTGTCAATAAGCTCCTGTGTTACCCTCATTATCCTGTCTGCTGCGGCACTTATTATCAGATTTGGCTCATATTCCTCATGTATTATCTGAGAATTACCAAAAGCGTCTCTTAATATCCAATAACAAGCCAGCATATCAAGGCCATAGTCCATAGCCACATAACATACAGTGTTTTGAGTAAGCCTAGTATCAGACAGAATAGAATCATCTGATACTTCCTCAAAAAATCTTCCTCCTGGTACGTCTAATGCTTCCTCTACACTTGCCGGGTACTCAGCCCACATTGCAGCCTTTCCACTAAGTTTCATGGTCTGGTCGTACCATTCCTGTGTTCTTGTGGGGTCTGCATACCAAGGAATAAATATCTTATGAAAGCCATTGTCTGGAGTCGTATATAGCTCCTCAAACAATGAACCTCTCTGTATGGTTGATACTCCTATTACTTGTCCGGACAGTGGCCTATTTACTACAGGAAGGGCCGCAGTCCATATAGAACGGTCAAACTGCTGGAAGGCCCACTCATCAAATATTATGAGGTCCGCAGTAAAGGATCTCGCTGCGTTCTCACCACTAGCAAAGCACTGGAATGTACTATCCGATTTTCCAGGAAAATGAATAGTCACTGACAAGGCGTTTGACTCAAACCATGCCCCGGTCCATCCACTCCGATCTGTCTTCTCCCTGATAAGGAATTTCATGTTACGGAGGATTAAGACCATCCTTCGTACAAGCTCTTTTGCCTCTGTCTCTGACTTTGAAAGTCCGATTACTGATCTTCCAGTATGGCAAAGCATTACCCATACCGCATAATGAAGTACAAGCCATGAAATACCAAGCTGACGGGCTTTAAGTATGATGGTCCATTTATGGCTCACCATATCGTTTAAAGCCTGTTTTTGCTCATTCCATAGCTTAAACGGTACAACTATTTCAGGCGCGTTTCTGTCTTCAATATGCCCGTATTCCTCAACAAAATAGACTATATGTGACGAACAATACGCTATCTCGTTTTCTCTTAGGTCATTCAGAAGACTCATTTAACTGCTCCACTACCAAATCAATCAATCTCTGCAAGGAATAACCCTTTTTATCGGCTATCCTCTTTAGCCCTGACAGGTCAACTCCATCTACATACAGGGTGTTCGTTAGCTGTATTCTCCCCTCGATAAGCTTATCTGCCAGGATCCTAAGTATCTCTACTTCCATCAGGCCAAGCTCTTTACCTTTAGCCCTTAGCTTTTCCCTCTGGTAATCATTTAATCTGACTCCAACAACAGAAGTTTTCATCTATAACCGTTCTCCATGGCCCATTTATAAGCATTTATAAGATCCATTAGATAATCTGAAGCGTCCGGTTCCCCTGTGTTATAAGGATCATAATGTGGTGGCCTATTTACGCCCATGTTCACAAGCTGCTCTATGGTTGCCGGTGACAAGGCATCATAATTAACCAAATCATCCAGGTAAGTATCAACTTCGGCTTCCCTTCTCGGTGTTTGAGTAGTCGGTGCATTACCAAACTTCTCATTCATCATCCCCTCGGTTGACAAGTCATTTATCATCTGATTGTAGTTTCGATCCTGTAGAGCTTGCGCCCATTCTACTTGCTCCTGCGAGTAATCATCCGGAAACTCCAAGATATCATCTGTAAGCCCCCAGTCCTTATACACCTCCCAAGGAAGTGAGTCTCCTGTGACGTTCTTTTGTCTGCTTACAAGGTTTTTCTCCCTAAGCAATGGGTATTTCCTTGCTAGACTCTGCGCAAGACTTACATCCTCGTTCTTATTAAGAGTTGGCAAAGGGCCTACATTCTCCCAGCCAGCAGCAGGTGCCATTCCCCCAGGGAGTGTGTACACTGTGGGCTGATTGAAATAATCAATACTTTCAGATGTATGTCTATTCGGCAAATTAGGATTCTTGATCGAAAACATATCGTCCGACAAGGTATTTCCATATCTCTGCCCGTTGATATCCTGTCTAGGCTTATTCGCCAGCTCATTGATCGCAGTTTTTGTTATCTCTATAGTCGGCCCATTATTCAGTTTGTTTCTCTCTCCAAACGGCATATTGTACCTCTATATCTCAACCTGTTAGCATGACTCACAATATAAATGGCAGAAGGTATTTCAAAACTCACAATATTTGATAGGTGCTAACAGGCTGATTTCAAAAAATATATATTTTCCAGATCGGGGTAGTTAAACTGTTCCCTAAAGCTAAAAAACATCAATATACCTCAAAATGCCTTCAATCTCAGTATTCATGCTGACTGCAGTCCATTTTGAACTCGATTCCAGCTTTATATAACTCCGAGATTTTTGAGACCCTATATTAAAAATAATCAAGGAATTGTGCTCTCAAGGGTGTTAACAGGGTGGAAATTGGGAAAAATAATTTAGGAGGCATTTTGGAGTCCCGCGGGAGTCGCGGCCCGTGGCGGTGCCGGGGGGAGTACCCTATCACCCCCTACCCCCTACCGATCTGGAAGAATAGCCTATTTTCTACACTATGTAGTGATACATTCTCTCTCTTCTTCTATGATCCTGGTGGTGGGCTGTTGGCTGTTCAACTATTCGCTAAATCATTGTTTGTAGAATAGTTAAAAGGCTATAATAAAAACCCTCTAGGCTAGTGTTTATCTAGCTTTCAAGGGTTTTCTACTTGCTTTTATATCTTGCTTATTCTCTCCGGATCAAGTCAAAATACTATATCTTGTATTATTCCGTCCTATTATCCCGGTGTAATATCCTTTCTATTCTCTCCCGGTCTTCTGCGGTGATCGTCTCTATTTCTGCTGCGACTTTATCAACAGGCTTCTCGCCTAGCGTGTCCCTTATATACTCTGCTGCTTTCGTGTCGCCCTTCATGGCTCTGCGGATTTGTGCCAGGTTTGCCGCCTCTAGTAGGCTTGTACCTTCTTCCATGCTATACTCTTCCGCTTCTTCTGCTGTAACCGTTCTACGGCTTAATTCTTCTAATATCTCCTTAATGCTCCGTCGTTGCACTAACGTTGCTTGTAGTGCTTTTCCTCCAGCCTCATGTATTGCTTTATCGGCTTCAGGATCTCCACCTAATATTTTTAGCTTTCCGCCGCTGGCAGTTCTCCATGTCTTACTTTGATTTATAACTCCGTTTGGCAATTCTCTATAATAACTATCAAATATATCATCAGGAATAATCTTGTTGTTTTTTTCGTCTGTCTCTATTGTGATTGCATCAAGATCAATTTTCCCTTCCGGCGTTCTTGGTACTTCTGGAAGATCAGCAGCCGGAATATTTAATTTTTTTATTTTGTTGTCTTCCATGGTTTTATATCCTCTTTTTGTATGTTTTATGCAGAAATAGAAAATATATTGTTGTCTTATACAAGTATTAATATATTTCTTTTCTCTTTTGGTTCTTTTCTCTTTTCTTTGCCCTGAGTCGGTCCGGATCTCTCCCAGATCGGCAGCAGATAAACCAAACAAAAAGACCCGGTATAATTCCGGGCCTTCTGTTGCTATGAGGTTTACATGTTGGGGCTTTTTCTAATTCTTCACACTATTATTATATTAAAAAAGTGGTGGCGTGATGCACAATGTTTTTAATTATCTTGTTTTTGTTCCTGATCTTTAACTCTTAGCGGAAGAAGAATATCTTTTATATATTCGCTTGTTTTTTTCTTGGCTGCTTTCGCCTGATCTTCTATGAGTTTTTTCTCTTCAGGTTTTAACCATAATGTTATTCTAGTTAATTTATCCATATATCTTTTATTACTTGCTTTTCTTTTTTCTGTATATCCTTCATACGGCATAAAATAAGCCTCCTTTCCTAGTTTGTAGCATTATTTTACTATATATCTACTCATAGCGATATGTGAATAATGCACAATTTCACATAGCGATATTTGTAACATTTTGATATTTACACATAGCGATATGTGATTTATTATTGACTTACAAACAAACAAGAAACCACCTCACAACTACATCAAGCCACTAAATCAATTTAAGCGGTGCGGCCTGATGGATAGAGGATCCAAAACGAATAGGAGGAAAAAACATGAATACAATCGCAAGAAAAGAGATCAACGAAGCGCTTAACGGAGTAGAAATCTACTTTACAACATTTCCGATCAAGGCAACAAGAGACAACCTGAAGGCCAACGGCTTCAGATGGAATCACAAAAAGTCTTGCTGGTACGCTAGAAGATCAGAATTGACCGAGGCAATCGCAGATACTTGCGCAGATACAACCACCGAAGAATATAAACAGTTTGCATCAAGCAACGGCGAAGAAGTCAAGGAAGCAACAAAGAAGGCTACAAAGAAGGAGACAAAGAAGGCTGCAAAGTCCAATAAATTCGGCGTAAAGGTTGGAGACTTCTTCCACATGAGCTGGGGCTACGAACAAACAAACAACGACTTTTTCCAGGTTGTTGAGCTTGTCGGGACCACATCAGTAAGGATCAGGGAAGTAAACCCTCCAATTATTTCAAGAAGTAGCGAAGGCTACGCCCCAATGGCTGAGGATAGAGTTTACAAGCTTGACACATCCGTAATACTTCCACCGGCAACAGGTCACACATTCATTAAGGACCAGGAAAAAGGCGATCTTAAGAGACTTAAAAGCTACGCAGCAGACGGAATCAGCAACCCACAAATAAATATGACATCATACGCAGATGCTTATTATTGCGGAACAGATACACTTAAAGCCTATGAGTCATGGTATTATTAAAACTTTTCTACCTTCCAGGAGCCTCAAAACTTCTGGAAGGTCTCACCAAAAGTAAAGGAGGATAACAAAATAATGAATATTGATATGTGGTACGGAAACAAGGCAACAGAGGCAGATAGAATTGATGTATTTTTCTACGGAAATTCCGGAGAGTACAGAGGCAATATCTACAAGGACGGAAAAGCAATCGGAGACTACAGCACACCGGATAGCGCAGAACTTGAAAGCACATTCACACAATTAACATTTAACTGGGATTAAAGGAGGATCAACAATGAACTATAACGAAATTATATTAAAGGCACTGGACGAAATCGAGGAACTTAGACAAAAGAGCTATGAAGCCCCTTTGGATGATTATGACTTTAGAGCAACAGCCGCAAATATAGCCCAGCTTTTTCAGGATAAAGAGCTTACAGACCGCGCTACATGGTGTGATCTTCTGAAGGCCGACAGCGGCAGCAAGTATCATCAAAGATATTTTAACGGAGTATTTCACTAATAGGACAAGGGCGCCGGCAACCCTTAAACCGGCAGAAAGGACCTAAAATGGCATATCAGGCAACAAAAGTTATTAAACAGTATGAAGACGAGGATCATATGTTTTTTCTGGAAAAAATACAAGACTTTTACTTCCAGGAGACTTATTTTATGGTTTGTGACCTGATCGGTGATTATTGCGAGACTTTCGACACACTGAAGGAAGCGCAAAAAGATTTTGACAACCTGATTGAATACAACAAGACCCACTGAAGGAGGCAACATGAGAAAGACTTTTAAATATATCTATAAGGATCCTGAAGGAAGACAGACAACGCTAACAAAGTCAATTACAGACAAGATGGAACCGAGAGACGATCACAAGAAGGAAGCAGCAGCCGGATATTTCACCGATATGCTAAAGAGACAATATAAGGATTTCATTTATCCGGTAGTAATTAGAAATATACAGGAGGTTTAAGCAATGAATAAATATTTTTACATAGTTTTTGCAGCGGAGGCCGGATCTTTAATGGACTTATACAAGGACTTCCAGAAAGACAAGAAAACCTATTACGCCGATATTATGAGAGTTTCAACAATGGATAATATAGCCAGCAGATTAGAAAACATAGGTGGGCTAATGCACGCTAATATCTGTCAATCAAAAAAGGAAGCAGAAAAAATAAGAGATATCTGGAATAAGTCATATCAGGAAAAAAATATATATGCTTTTGCACAGGAGGTTTAAGCAATGGAACAACTAACACTAATGGACTATAGGCAGTCACTAACATATACTAGGACAGGCAAGCTAGAGGAGGCAATGGACTGGATCAAAGAAATTCCAGAACGCTGCGAACTATGTAAACACTGGCAGATTTTACCTGTTGAGGAACAGCCTCCGATAGGATGGGGAATAAAAGGACAATGTAATTGTGTACACGAACCGCCACTAATGAATAATGGCTACTGGAAAACAAGCTCTACAAGTCATTGTAAAGACTTTCAAAAATAAAACGGCCCCCTGGATCATTCCAGGAGGCTATTATTATTTTCTGTAGTCGTATTCATGTAAATTTTCCTGTGTACGGTCTTTTGTCTCGGCTTTGGTGTATTTGTATGCCGGTCTTAAAAAAGCCTCTGGAAGGAGTTTAGGGCGCTTTCTCGTATAGGCTTTCATGTTCATACAGGCCCATTCCAGATTGTCCCGGTATTCATCATCTATCATTTTATCCCCCTTCAGTCTGCCAAGATCAGGAAGATCACCAGGCAAAACACTAACGCTAAAATAAAAATGCGATCCATTTATTTAATTTCCTTCCTGTACTTTTCTAGTTCTTCGCTAAGATAATCAAAACAGGCGCGGAACCCCATCCAATAACCGGCTATAAGTGCTATAAATATCCCGGCTATAACCAACATAGTGTTTAACATACTTCCCCCTTTAGAGCATTGATTTTCTGTTGAATAATATCTGAATTCATTGAAACACACATATCAAAACCAATACTGTCTGATGCTAACGGTTCTAGTTCCTCAATCTCCAACTGTATCTCTTTCAACATAGCCACCATATCAGCCTTTAAGCGTTTTTCGTAGTCGGCTTTTGGGATTGCCTCTACTTCTCTAAGAGGGCAATGCTTTTCTCTGCTATCTCCGTTATAACAATAATCCTCTTCTATTGACTCTCCCGTTAAGTCACAATAATGGTAATTGTGGAGGTCACACATGTAGCAATTTGAGGGCATTCCATAATTTTTAATTATCGTCATTCCCATCTTCTACCTCATAATCTGCAAGCATCATTGATATATCATCCAAAAACTTATTAAACGCTTTGGGTGATAACTCTTCTAATGCTCTATCCATTAACTCTTCAAATTCTGTGTCAAAATCATATAGTGTCTTTCCCATCTTCTACCACCTCTTTAATAAATAAGCCACACACTTACCTAACACCCAACCACACAACCATAGCACTGTGAATTTAATTATTCCCATCTTCTACCTCACTCAACAACAGGTTCTTCTTTGAATTTTCCACATTTGCGACAATGGTACACTTTTGAATAAAATCCTCTGCATTGTGCAATCTTGCCTACATAACTCCACTCATGTTTACATGACAACTGTTTAAAGTAATTTCTAAATACATCAATCGTCATATTCCCACTCCTTTGTGCTCCTGTTGTAATGACTATTCGCCTTGCATCTTCTTCGTAATCGCTCATTAGTTACCTCCATCAAGCCATATATTTATGCTGTATATAACTTTTCTACTGTAGTAGTCCTTTTCTGCTGTCATATGGTTTTGGATCACATCTTTAAATTTGTCCGCTAACATTCTAGCAACATAACGTTCTATAACCTGGCTATCCATTCTTTTAAAGTCTTCTTCGTCAACTGCCTGTCGCGCAACCCATTGCTTTAGATCATGGCGCGTATATTTAATTTCTAGCGGTTTCATTGGCACTTCGTTACTCTTTTTATCCATCCTTCCAAAAACATATCCTAGTATGAATAGCAAGAAATAAAATGCTATTGCTACGATAATTGCAACTGTCATTGATTTTCCTCCATAAAATCAAAAATACTCATTTGTCCGGCTGCTGCCTTTTCAGGTATATAGTCAATGTTTTCTTCAATACGCCTCTTGGCAATATTGAAATACTTTTCGTCTATCTCTACGCCGATAAAGCCTCTGTTTGTGCGCTTGCAAGCCATACCCACCCCCCCACTCCCATAAATGGGTCCATAACAATCTCACCTTCATTTGTTGAATTTTCAACCAGCAATTTCATAAGATCGACTGGCTTCTCTGTGGGATGTTGTTTGACTCTCATAATGTTAGGGATTCGCAGTATATTCTTACAGCCCATTTTGTTTATTTTCTTGGCCTTACCCTTGCGCAGCATTAAGATCAATTCATAACAGTTCAAATACCACTTGTTAGGTGTTGTATTACCCTTATCCCAAACAATAAGCTGCTGGTATATAAAGCCAGCTTCTTCTGCACACTGCCACAAGTCCTTTAGATTTCTGGGGTTTATCATCACATAACAGTGAGACTCAGAGCGTAGGATCCTATATACTTCCGGTAGCCAGTCGCTAAACTCAATGTCGTTATGCTCAAATATCTTCCCCTGTCTTACATAAGTCTGTCCTGTAGCCTCTGATCTCTTGCTTAATACTCCGCCAGTATTGATATATCCTCCAACAGTAACGGCATTGTTTGTGCAGCCTCCGCTTACAATGTGATACGGGCAGTCTGTTACGACTAAATCTATGCTATTGTCCTGTATGCCTTTAAAGACTTCTAAACAGTCCTCGTTATATAGCTTAATTTCTGCTGTCATAGAATTTCCCTATATCCACTTTGTACCATCCCGGATAGCCCTTAGATATCATAGTAGCTATGCTTCCGGCGCTTCTTCCGGTCTTCTTTGCAAGCTCCTGTGCAGAATCAGCTATGATCTCCGGTAGCTGGTATTCATCTGTAGTACACTTTACGTATAGCTTCATTAGTCCCAGCCTCCCATCTTGCTATCCTCTTGCCAACGGTCCCTTAATGCCTCTTCAGTGATGAAATCTATCCATTCAATTTCATCTTCATGCTTCTCTATCAGATATGCTCCCAGGCAGTAATCTGAGCAGAAGTAATTTCCGTCTATGCTGGAAGCGTCCTTCTTTACATCCTTGCCGCAGTGATAACATATCTCACCATTCCAAACTCTTTCCTCTGGTCCGTATGTCATTTAAACGCCTCCTCCACATCCCTTAAATACCGGGCCTGTCTTCTCTTCTCGTTGATCTCGTCCTTTTTCTTGGCGTATCTCTCTCGGCCCTTCTGTTTATAGTGTTCCTGATTAGCCATATAATGCTCATGCTGTCTATCAGACTTGGCCTGTGCTTTATCCAGGATGTTTAAAACAAGCGCTGCTTCTTCTCTGTTTAGCTTGCAGTCACCGTCTATAAAATACCCATGCTTCTTCAGCTTCCTTCTCAGGGCGTCTATTCTCTCCCTCTGTGTCAACATTTCTCATATCCTCTTGCTTAGCAGATAGTAAAAATATGCCTTCATTGTGCTAAATGTGTTTCTATGGCAAGGCATACCCTGTGCTATCAGATCGTCAATAGTTACATCCTTCTCGGTGACGTACTTTAATATCCATTCCCACATTTGAGGATTGGTTATCATTGCCGTTGTCCTGATTAAATCAATCTTGTGTTCCAGCTCTACCCTCTTTAGCGCTGTCTCCGCTGTAGCGTCATATCCCCCTGAAGACTGTACTCTGTCCTGGTCGTAGGTGATCGCCTTGGAAGTGTCCGGCAAGGTCTGAAGTTCTTTAAGCCAGATGGGATAGCACCTACAAAAAGTCACTACGTTGTCATATATCTGTGGCGGCAAGTAATATTTACTTCGCCTTGATGGCCTCTTATAGCTCATTTCTTCCCCCTCCAAGCCTTATCAACTCTCTCTATGTCGTTGCTTAGTGCCATTGTCAGCTCTCCGGCAAGATTTTCTAGGTTTGTCCCCTTATACTTGTCTGCTATCTTCCAGGTACCATCTATGTAGTCTTGCCATTCCTCGTCTGTCAGTGCCCTTCCAGGTGGAAAGTGCTGTACATAGAAGTCCTGAAGGTCCTTAAATATCTTAGCTACTTCTTCGTGTCTTTCTTTGATTGTCATACACCCTCCTTATGTGAATGGAAGCGCTGTGGGGTCTGCTGGCTCAAACTCAGGAACATACCATCCATAATCCTTGTTTGGATTGTCCC
>Ga0310691_10004700_pt1 | contig 15255 bp, 10 predicted proteins | sample 176DNAGHGlowgp2_FD_203887 | JGI IMG/M metagenome (GOLD analysis project Ga0310691, IMG submission 203887) | Sheep rumen microbial communities from Palmerston North, Manawatu-Wanganui, New Zealand - 1766 DNA GHGlow gp2 (v2) (version 2) | ecosystem: Host-associated > Mammals > Digestive system >...
GTTGGTCTGTTCGCAGTCGTTCTTGTACAACAATTCCGAGATCACCAGCTGGCAATAGTGCCCGTTGTAGGTGTCGAGACCATCGGCCTCAGGGCTGCCAACAAATTGCATCAACAGGGCAAAGGCGCTGTCGGGTTGCCGCCACATCAGCGAGTCAATCTCGGCCAATGCCGCGTGGACACTGCTGCCTTGCGGTTCAATTTGTTGTTTGCCCTCTTTTCCACAATAGGAGAAAAACAGCAGCAAAAACAATAAACTTATGACATTCAGACGCTTTTTCATTACAGTCTTAACGAAATACGCTTCAAAGATACGATATTTTAATTAAAACTGCTTTGTAATCGTTTTCTTTTCAGTTACTTCAACACTGATATCCTTACCGAGAACCAACGCATAATTATTGTCGAAATGCCCTGCCGGAAAGCCGAAACAAACAGGATAGTCGTGGCCCGAAACGGCTTCGGCAATCACCTCTTCCACCGACATCCCGAAGGGTTCTTCGTTGTCGTGTATCTTGGTCAAACCGCCAACAACGAGTCCTTTCAGATGATCTAGTTTTCCGGCCCGCTTCAAGCCATGCATCATCCTGTCAATGTGATAGATGTATTCATCCACATCCTCAATAAACAGGATCTTGCCGTCTGTTTCAGGGAATGAATTGGAGCCAATCATGCCATACAAAACAGACAGGTTACCCCCCACTATCTCGCCTTCCATCTCGCCCAGACGGTTCAATGGATGCGCTGGAAATTCATACTGCAAAGGCTTACCTGTCAGGACATCAAACAAGGACTGCTTGGCTTCGAGAGTCTTTTGATCGAAGCAAAACGGCATACAGGCATGGAGACTAGGACATCCCAGGCGACTCAATTTGCCATGAAATACGGTGGTGTCGCTGAAACCAATGATCCATTTGGGATGCTGCAGGAACTTGGTGAAATCCAACTTGTCGATGACACGGATGCTGCCATAGCCGCCTTTCGAGAGCCAAATGGCTTCAATGTTCTCATTGTCAAGATATTCCTGAAGTACAGCAGCGCGAAAAACGTCGTCACCGGCAAAGATGTGATGTTCGGCGAAAAGTCGGTCATCGTAAACGGGTTCAAACCCTTTCTCTTCCAACCACTGGATAGCAGGTTGCATCTGTTCGCGGCTCATCTTGCGCGCCGGGGCGGCAATGGCCACTTTGGATCTTTGATGTAGATAAGGTATCTTCTTCATTCTTTGATGATTTCGTTGTCATCCAAGGTTTCGCCGTCATACTTCATTTCTTTGCCTTGGTCGTAGGTGATGGTGAAATAGAGCTGACCCGTGTCGAGGTATTTCTTCCAATCGCCATGTTTCACGCCGATTTTATAACTCTGTATCTCGCGCAATTTGCCGTTTTCGTAATAGAAGAAATGCTCACCATCGGGATAGCCTGCATTGAACGAACCTTTGAATGCCATATTGTCGTTGTCGTAATACGACACCCACTCACCCACCTGCTTGTCGTTGCGATACTCGCCCTGGGTGCGCATGTCGCCGATCTGCTCGGTCCACTTGCCATTTTTCATGCCGTCGAAATAGGTACCCGAAACGATGAGGTTGCCTTTGGCGTCGTATTCCTTGTAAGGTCCGTTGGGTTGACCCTTATAGAACTGTTCTTCGATCTGTTTCTGTCCGTTGTCGTGATACCAAGTCCAGGCTCCGTCGGGGTCTCCTTCGGTGTAGTTGCCTTCTTCTTGGAGTTTACCGTTATGGTAGTAGAACTTCCATTTTCCGGAACGCAGGCCATCAACGAAAAGTCCTTCGGCGCGCAAGGTGCTGTCGGAATAAAACTCCTTGTATTCGCCACGACGCTTGCCATCGGTACCCACGATGCCTTCACCCACCAAAGCGCCTTTTTTATAGGTCTGCGAATTGATCACATTGCCTTCTTCGTCAAACTCGCGCCAAACACCTTCGCGTTTGCCATCGCGGAACGAAGCTTCCCTTTTCACTTTGCCGCTGGGATAATACTCATGTTGCACAATGAGCGGCTTTTGGTCGGATTGGAGCACCTGTTCCACATCGTTTACAAACTTGGTGATTTTCTTCAAGTTGCCTTTTTCGTCGTATTCCTTGTAGAATCCATCGCGCAATCCATGTTTATAGTAGCACTCGGTATGGATGCTCCAATCATCGTAAAACGTCTTCCAATAGCCGTGTTTCTTTCCTTCGCGGTCGTAACGGTTCAAGGCCTCACGGGTCATGATGAAACCTTTGCGATAGGTGATGATCTCGCGCAACAATCCAGTGGTGTCGAAAACAGGCGAGATGCCTTCTTCCAAGCCGTTTTTGAATGTCATGGTCTGGATGAGATGACGCTTACGGTCATAACGTTTTCCTTCACCTTGTTTGACATCATTGACAAAAGGCTCTTCCAAGATGTCGTCTTTACCGTAGGTAAAGCGCGGCCCGTTTTTCAGGTCTTTCTTATAGTTGACCATCAAAGTGGTGTCGCCCGACTCGGAGAAGAACACCCAGGTGCTGTCCAAGAGGAAATCCTTACGCTTGCCCACCGATTTCAGTTGACCGCTCTCATAATAGGTCTTCCAAAGTCCATCTGGACGGCCATCACGCAAGGTTCCCTCGCTCGATATCTGACCATTTGGATAACTATATGTCTGATATTCAGTCTGTGAGAAAGCCTTCAAACTAAATAGCAAACCTATCGACAGAAACAATAATATGGTCTTCTTGCCTTTCATTATCGCTTTAAAAACGGGTCAAAATTAGACATTTTTGTCGGATTAATGGCACACCTGTTTCAATTCGTCGAAAAAATCGTCCACTGTTATCAACACCCAAAACATCATTAATAAATTCATATTTTTATTTTTTTGAATTAATTTAAAAAATGGTACTGCTGTTAATAAGCCTGTGAATTGGTTGATAACTTTTCAATAAAAATCTTGCATTAATGTTTTTCAGTTTGAGATACGACCCCATAAAATTGACAAAAGTTTCTTTTTCAGTCTTATCAATACCTTTTCGGCTATTCGGTGAAAACCGAAAAAACGGATAAAATGAGGTCAGATTTTTTGAAAATATGTTCATTTTTGCCTGAATTTGGGTTGAAAAAATGTGGAATCAACAGCCCTTCATTTTTATCCACCTGAATGAAAAAGTTATCAACAAAAAACCTGTTGATAACTCAATATAATACTGACAATCAATTGATTAATCAAAAACCGTTGACAATTTTAAAGCGGGTAAGTCTTTCAGAAATAGTGCGATATAGCGGTGGCGAACAATGAAAATATGTAATTTTGCGAATCAAATTATCAACAGCATAAAAATGGAACACATCATACCCATAGCGAGCGACCATGGCGGCTTCGAAATGAAGCAATTTTTGATTGAAAAACTGAAGGAAGCCGGATACGAGGTGAAGGATTACGGTACCCACAGCAACGAGAGTGTCGACTATCCCGACATGATCCATCCTTTGGCATCGGCCATCGAGCATGGTGAATATCCGCTGGGCATCATCCTTTGCGGTAGCGGCAACGGTGCGCAGATGACGGCCAACCACCATCACCATGTGCGCGCTGCCTTGTGCTGGAATGTGGAGTTGGCCAAGCTTGCCCGTCAGCACAACGATGCCAATATCCTTGCCTTGCCTGGTCGTTTCATCCCCAACGAATTGGCTTGGGAGATGGTGCAGGCATTCCTGAACACCGGCTTTGAAGGCGGTCGCCACACGAGAAGAGTTGAAAAGATAGAACCCGTTGAAGAACAACATGAAAATGAGTGAACCCCAAACCATATTCAAGGAGAGGTCGGCTCTGGCTTTCGATGAGGAGCATTGGCAGAAGATCAACTACAGCACGGGTTGTTTTGAGAACAACTTTGCCAAAGGCAAGGAAAACTACCGCAACCTCGAGCTGGAGAAACAACGTGCCTATACCCTGCGCAACAAGTCATTGTTGAATACAGAGAAGTTGTTGGTTGACTTTGAGACCCACTTCACCGAGAATGGAGGCAAAGTGCTTTGGGCACGCAATGCCGACGATGCCTTGACCATGATTTTCGACCTCATCCGCAAAGAAAAAGCCAATGCCATCATGCGTTCCAACTCCACTGTGCTTGATGAGATCGAATTGAATGGTTTCTTGGAGCGCAAAAACATCCGTGTGGTGGAGACAGAAGTGGGACGATTCGTGCTTCAGAAAGGTCAGCAGAAATCCTATCATCCGCTTTCGCCATCCATTCATCTTTCAAAAGAAGAGAACAACGCCATCCTGACTTCGAATTTCAAGTTGAAGCCCGACAGCTCGGTCAAGCAGATGGTCAACTTTGTGAGGCACGAGGTAGGTGTTGAGACCCAGGATGTGTCGATTTGCGTCACGGGAGCCAACTTCCTGCTTTCCGATACGGGAGGTGTGGTGCTCACCGAAAACGAAGGCAATATACTGAAATCCACATCATTGGCAAAAATCCATATCGTGGTGGCAGGCATCGCCAAGGTGATTCCGAACATGGACGACTTGAGTGTGTTGTTGCCTTTGCTGTCGTTGCATTCCAATGGACAGAGCATGGCGGCATGCAATAGCATCACTTTTGGTCCCTCCACCACAGGCAATGGACCCGAACAGATGTATGTCATCCTTTTGGACAACAACCGCTCCCAGTTGTTGGCGCATGAAACCCAGCGCAAGGTGATGTCGTGCATCCATTGTGGGGCATGCATCAGCATTTGTCCGGTGTATAAGAACATTGGCGGTTTTTCCTACGGAACAAAACATATCGGTCCGGTGGGCACTGTGATGGCTCCTCTGATGGAGGGTTTGGAGGACTACAATTACCTCAATTCCGCCTGTTCATTGTGTGGCAAGTGTGTCGATATCTGTCCCGTGAAGATTCCGTTGGACGACTTGATCATCGAAAACCGTCATTTAGCCATCATGGAAAAAACGGGCAGTGCCAGATACGAATCCTTAGTGAAAGCCATGATTTGGCATTGCAAAACACGCAAAAAGATGGACGGACCGCTGTTTTTCAAGAAGTTGGAGATGAAGCGCTTGTTGGGACCGCTTTGGGGCGAAAAAAGACCCATGCCCGAGTTTGCGGCCAAGTCGTTCAGCCAACAGTGGCGGGAAAGGAATCTATAATTAGATTCCCCTTCGGGGAATGGAATGATAGTCTTAATTTACAAGCGGCGGCAGACAAAACTAACGAATCGAAAAATCTTGAAGCCGCCGCATATAGAAAAATGAGCGAACTCCATTCCCCGAAGGGGAATCTCAACATTTATAATATTCATTTACTAGACTTCTATACCCTAGTTCTTTAAGTTTCTCATAGTCTACCCTATAGTTGGTCTTATTGTGTTTTCCCGTGTTCAGAAAACGGATGTATTGTTGCAGGTAATGGTCGATTTCCTTCAAGCCTTCCGTTTGGTTGATGACGGGGAAGAACCACCGCGACCAGGTGAGCGTTTCGGGGTCGTCGCTCTCAAAGAACTTGCGGTTGAAATAGTTGATCAAGCCTTTCATGGCTTTCTCGGGCTCGATGTGGTTCTTATGGCTCCAACGCAACAACGACCGCGCCTTGCGCGAAATCTTACCTTTCATCTTCTTTTTGGTGGCTTCCGAGATGTCGATGTTGTGACCATGGCATTTGAAGCCTAGAAACTCGTAGGCCTCATCAGGCGAGTAAATCCTCTCCTTGTCGGGATTGACTTCCAGATGATACTGTGCCAAAAAATGGCACATCTGGTCTTTGTATTGTTGAAGTGTGTCATAGTCAGGCGCAAACATGATGATGTCGTCGGAATAGCGGGCGTAGGTGACACCTTTATTATAATAATAGCGGTCGACTTCCTTCAGGTAGACATCGGAGAGGAAAGGTGCGGTGGGCGTGCCAGCCATGACGCCGTGTTTTTCCTCAATGACTTGACCGTTGCTGATGGCAAGGTTGGTGGTCAGCAACTTCTCGAAGAAATGGTACAAGGGTTGGTCATCGGCAAGCAGTTCTTTCAACATGGGCAGCAAAATGTCGATGTCGATGGAGTTGAAATAGTCGTGGATGTCGAGTTTGTAGGCCCACATCTTTTGATTGAGGATGGCCTTGTTGATCTTATAGACGGCATCGGAGGCTTTCAGGCCGCGACGAAAGGCATAGCAGTTGGGTGCAAACTGGTCGTCGTATTTATAGAGCAGGAAGGCAATGAGTTTGAGGATGAGCATCTCATCGGGTGCGAAGCTGTAGACCACGCGTTTCTTGCCTGAACCCATCTTGTTGACCAGTTTTTTCGTTGGGATGCCGAGGCTTTCGCCTTGAGCGATTTTGGTGGCCAAGGGGAGATAGTCTTCCCTTTCCACAAAGTCGTCGGCTTCGTCGAACTCATGCCAGTTGAAGCGGCCTTTCAGGAGTCGGTAGGCGAGAAACTCTTCCCAGGTTTCTTGAAGGGTCAGTCGAGATAAAATAGGGACGCGAGACTGCGAGACAAGAGACGGCCCTTCGACAGGCTCAGGGACCTTTTGTCCCGTGTCTCGAAGTCCCGTGTCCCGCGTCAAAGACATACTAAAGAAAGCTGTTGAGATCAATGAAAAAGAAAAAGGGGAAAGATTTTGAATCCGCAAAGTTGCGGATCACGAGAGGGTACATCCGTCGGGCTGCCTGCAAAGCCAATGAAACGTTGTCGACGGTGCTGCCTCCTTCGGCAGGCGCAGCGGTGCTGCCTCCCCTTTTTCTTTGTTTTTTAGTTCAAGAACTTGCGGATGCGGCCGATGACGTAGTCGCGTTCGTTGGGCATCTGCGTGTAGAAGTTGATGTAAGGGATGCCCAGTTTCTTGGCGTACATCCTGGAGATGAGGTACTTCACGTTGCTGTCGTGGCTATGGCCTTTGCCGAGCATGACCACGCCTTGTGGGGTGCCGGCTTGTTCGAGCACGAAGGTGTAAGGTTGGCCCCATTCGGCCTTATAGGCTTGTTGGGGACGGCTCTTGTAGAGCTTGAACTCGTCGGTGGCAAAGCCAACCACGTTGGTCACGGCCACGTTTTCCTTGAGGCTATACTCCGGGAATTCCGATGTGAGAATGTCTCTGAAGAAGGTCGCCCATTCCGTGTCGGTTCTTTCCTTTTCCTCGTAGTGTGGGGTAGCAGCAGGTTGTGGCGTAGGTTTGGGCTGCGCCGTAGTGGTTTGTCTCTGGTCGGCTTCGATGCTGTCCTTGACGGTTTTCACCACTTTTGAGAAGAGTTTTCCGAAGTCCATGGTAATCGTTTATTAAGTACGAGGCAAAGATAATAGTTTTTATTGACATGCCAGTGTTTTTTTCACCACTTCACTTATCCAGTGGCACATCCGGATACAATGCCTTGTATCTGCGCATCCGTTCGTAGAAGGCCTCCATGGTGTCTTCTTTCGTGGAGTCCGCTTTGGCGCTTAGCTGTTCGGTGGCGGGCTCTTTTTTCCCTTCTTGTCTTGCCTGCTGGCATCCCGCCAGCGGCAGGGCGGCCAAGGCCGCCGCTGCCGCTGGAAGGAGAAGGGACTTTCGTGTCTTTTTCATGGCTTATCTGGCTACAATGATACGACTTGTAGATGAAGAACCATTCACATCTGTAATGCGTAGCAAATAAATGCCTTTTGGCAAATCACGGACCCTGATTTCGCTTGTGTTATGGTTGACGTTTAACAATTGTCCTAAGGTGTTGTAAACCTGTATTTCAGCTGGTTCCAATCCTTCTATTCGAACCAAGTCCTTTGCGGGATTGGGATAGCAAGAAACCGAGACACTATTTGTACAGAGGTCGTCTGCGGATAAAGAACAGTCTTCAATCAAGTTGGTAAACTCATCCCAGTATGCGGCATTTTGGTACAACTCCAGGGTGTTGCAAGGAATATAAACAGGAATGTCTCTTGGAACATTGTTAAATGTACTATAATGCAGACTCGGAGGGGTTTCAGCATGTAGTTTTATGGATTCCAATAATGGATTAGAAAAAGCAAAAGCGAGGTTGTCAATCCTTTCAACAGCACTTCCGATGGTTAGACTGGTTATTTGCGGGCAATTGGCAAATGCTTCTGATTCTATCCGAACAACGGCATTTGGTATGACAACCTCACCGGTAAAACTACAATTGGTGAATGCCTGCCAACCAATTCGCGTCACATTTTCTGGAAGTCCAAGGTTTCCTGTTAGTCCTCTACACCATGCGAAAGCCGCATCTTCTATTTCTGACAATTGAGACGGTAACGAGAGTCTTCCATCAAAGCCTTCACATTTGTAGAATGCAAACCTACCTATACTTTCCACAGATTCAGGGATAAGCAAGTCACCTGTTAAAGCTGAGCATTGGTAGAAAGCCATGTCTCCGATTCTCTCCACATTTCCACCGATAATCAAGTTTCCGTCGAAAGAGCCAAACCAGAAAGCGCTATCACCAATCATAGTCACAGACTCTGGGATAACCAGGTCTCCTGTAAAAGCGTTACTACGTGCAAAGGCGCTAGGTTCAATCTGTTCGATGGAATTGGGCAACACTAATTGGCCTGTCAACACATTTGCATCAAAGGCGTTTCTTCCTATTTCCACCAAAGAATTAGGAAGGGTTAAAGTTCCATCAAAACCGCAAGAGCTAAAAGCCCTGCTTCCAATGCGCAGAACGGATTGGGGAATCACCAAATCGCCAGTCAGATGAAAACACCGAAAGAAGGCACGGGGTCCGATTTCAGTCACTGCATAAACGACATTGTTATATTCTACGGCCTCAGGGATGATAAGTTCACCGACAGCTTCTTGACCGTCAATATGTCCATCGAGGCTTACACAGTACGGTTTAGTGCTAATAATTGAGTAAAGCAGATTCCCCGATTGGAAATCATAGGCTAGGGCTTGCATCGCGAAGCCGGCCATTATTATCAAGGAAATGATGAGTCTTTTCATATTTCTATAGGTTAATTTGTTGTTCGGGTATTATTCTTTTTGGATATGGATATCATTGCAAATGTAGGAATTATTTTACAATGATTAACTTGCCTGTTTGTGAATGTTTTCCACAAAGCACCGTATAGAAATAAACACCATCAGCCAAAAAGCGGAGATCAAGCACCTTTTGCGTTTCTCCAGCAGACAAGTTATAGTTCGCGACGGTTACTCCATATGTGTTGGTCAGGCTGAATCTAGCGGAATGTGCGCTGGCAGGCAGTGTATAGTCCACCATAGCCCATGTCGTGGCTGGGTTAGGGCTCACGCTGACGGTGAAGCCCATGGCTTCGTTCAAAGAGGTTTCCGTGAAACCGCCTCTGCCTCTGTCTCCTCCATCGTCTTCAGGCATCGTGGGACAGGAATGCGAGACTATGATTTCGTCCGACCTCTCCATAAGTATAGCCTCTGCCATCGCCTTCGACGTGCCTGTACCCGACGAGGCGATGCCGTCTACCATGGCGGACTCTGTATCGGTCAACTCAAATATGGTACGGCTTTCCCTGTTGAGGGTTTGGTAAAGGCCTATCAGGCGCATGTAGTCCACGTGGTCTGCCAGGGCATCGCCTTGAAGGTCGTACAGTTCAGGCAACATGTTGGCCAAGGAAAAGGCCTGGACGGAATCACCGTCCTGCAGGTAGGAAGCCACAACCATCCTATCGGAGGCGAGGTCTTCCATGTTGCCGAGCCAGGTGCGGAGTTCAGTCGGGTCGGTGACGCTGTCGTTAAGGCTGCTGCGCACGATGTCGCCCGCCGCTAGGCTATATGTGTGGTTGTATTGCGCCATTTGTGCCATCATGGCAGTGCGTGCCGTGTAGCCCGAGGCAATCTGCCGCAGCAGGTCGGTCATATAGTTGGGCAACGGGTGCTCCTTGTTCTCCAGATAGCTGATGAGCGAGTCCTTTTTCAACTCGTCGGGATTGGCGGCGAGGATCTCGAACAGCACGGGGTCGGAGAACACGTCGTATCGTTCGGCCGCTGTGGTCAGCACTTCACCCGAAACGTATGGCGAGATGCCAAGCAATTGTGCGCGCAGTTCCCACATGTCGGAAGGCGTGGCACTGTTGATGTCGGCCATCTGGGTGGACGTGCTGCCGCCGTCGATGCGGCTATCGTAGAGTTGCAGCAGGCTGGCGTAGGTCGAGCGGGCGGATTGGTAGTCAGCCGCCAATGCGGCCTTTTCGGAGGCCGTCTTTGACACCGACCCTCCGCCTCCGTAATGCGATAGGCAGCTGTTGGTTGTTTTAGGATCAAATGCACTTACACGATAGAGCAGAGGTGTTGAGGGTATTTGGTCATTCTCGTTACCGTTATAGTAATATGTAATCATAGATGTTCCGTCGTTGTAAAAGTGGTATAGGCTTCCACTGAAAGTGTTGCCCGCGGGCATGGTTGTCGAGCCTTGCTGTTGAGCTATGTCTCCAACATTGCCGTCCTTTAACACGCAGAAGTCTATGAGGTTGCCCGTGTTCGTATTACAGGTGTATGTGAGGCCGGCAGGAGAAGTATCGGGCGTAATTGTGGTTATAGTGTTGACGCCCACGGCCACGTTGCCGCAACGCAGGTTGTTGAATTCATTGTGGTAAACGTCGTTTGTCCCTCTTGAATTGACCACCATAATGCCATAAGGCGAACCCATATTGGTTGCCTTCGGGCGGAAGGTGTTGTCCTCGATGCAGAAACCCGAAACGCCATCGGCATAGATACCGAAATCGCAGGACGAACCGCAACCTACCACGAACTCATTGTTCACGATGGTGCCGTAACCCGTGTTGAGCATGAATATGCCGCAGGTGTTGTTGGTGAATTCAGCATTCCTTACACTGAACGCGCGTGCGGAGCTGCCGTCGTTGGAGGCGTGGATGCCGCGGTAGAAGCCATTGAAGGAAGAAGGTATCAGGTCTTCGCCAGGACATGGCGTTGCGTTGGCGTTGGTGCAATGGGAGTCCACCCTGAACCCCGCCTCGTAGGCACCAATGCCCATACAATAGAGCGATACACTGTCGACGCTTCTCTTAGCCGAGAAGTTGCAGCCCCAGAAGTCAAGGCCTTTGACGTGCGCCAAGTCCACGTGCTTGTAGAAAACTTTCGTTCCGATATAGTCGTCGTCCACTATGAAAGAGCAGTTACGGAAATAGCCGTTGTAGTCGCTTTCCCTGCCATCGGAAGTGTTGGGGTAATAAAGAGCGTGCACGGCCTTGGCGTTGTTGCAAAAAGTGGCGTCGGTGGCGTGGATGATGCCGCCCGTGGTGGAGTAATACCCAGGCCGCCACAGTTCCACGGCGCACTTGGCGTTCTCGATGACAGCGCCGTTTCTCAACTCGATGTAGCCTTGGCCGAAGCTGCCGTTGACCTCGTGCTGGTGCGTGCTGCTGTTGCCCCAGACTTGAACACCTTCCCACATTCGACTTTGTTCGTCAGGCAGGTTGGTTAATGTCGCTCCATCCAAAAACAGTTTTCCGGATGGCTTAACATAAATCCTGACATTTTCTGGCGATTGCACTTCATCCCACATGGTAAGTTCCGAATCAGGTCCTACCCAAATGTCGCCGCATAACCGGTATGGTTGAGTGGCTATCCCAGAATTGGCAATGCTGTCTATCTGCCCTTCGTAACCTGCTAATGTAGCCGCTTCTTTTGTAAAAGTACTTTCATATCGTTGTTGAGGAAACTCTGGTTGATATGGGAAGTCGATCCATTGCGATCCTATTGTATCATTATTGTTTGGATAATAATACCCTTGTCTTGACCAAGTGTCGAGATTGTTCGCAAACTCAAATAGTTCATTTAACGAAACAAATGAGTCACCATCCATGTCGGGATCGGTGTCATATAGGTGATAGTGTGGGTGGTCAACTTCGTAGTTGCCAAAATAATCTCTCCAATTCATAAATCCACTGCCAACAATTCGGTTGTTGGCAGTCCATGGACCCTTGTCAATCACAACATAGTCTAATTCTTCCTTTGTTTTGTAATAAGGGTAATATCCCAAAGCAGCAGAAGTCCAATAATAAGTGAATTCGTTGGCGAAAGGATTATCAGGCAAATCGCGCGATGTTTCACGATAGACACAATAGTTTTCAGCCCAAGAAATACCATCCAAAGACGCTGCCGATTGGCCTATACGGTTTTTGCAATGACAATTGGGATCGGAAATGTCATTTAAAAATTTCTCAATAAAGTCTCCTGAATAACAGTTTTGCATCACCAGTGTCATTTGAGAACACCTAATTCCCCGCAACCACGAGACAAGCGTGTCGGCATATATTTTGGGACAATTGTTATAGTCGTTTCCTTGTTCTTGCGCATAAAAATAACTTGCAGTAGCATCCTTGAAGCCATGACCAGTAATGTATATGAACAATTGGTCTTCCTCAGTCAGTTCTTGCAACCCCTGGTCACTATAGTTTTGTAGGCATTGCACATCCCCTGCAAAACATTTGAATATGTTGTGGATATTTTGTTTTGAATGCCTTGTATAAATATCATCATACCAATTGAAAAAATCACCAATTCCATCTGGATCAGTGTCATTTAAAGCAGAACTAAGATGGTCGCTATAAGTGATGAACTTTTTTTTAATACTATTAGGTGCGGTTGCAATGACACGTCGAGTGGAAAAATCCATGTTTTCTGATGCTTCTTGATAACCATAAACATTGGTTAGGACTGTGTATACACTGGACAAGTCAAACCAAAACCTAGTTTCCTCGCCACAACCACAAATCAATACCGCCCATTTATGGCTTGTGTCTGTGGATTTGCAATTCCTTACAAAAGTAGTGTCGAAAAGGATGGGTCTCGGATTGGGATTAGATCGAGGGCGAAGCGATAGAGCAACTAGGTTGTCGCTCAAGGGTGGCATATTTGCCGAAACCATTATATGCCCTAGAGAAGCATTGACGAAGCAGATTTGACATGGATGCGACCAGTTTGCCATTGGCATAAGATCTATGAAATAGGCATAGCAACTGGAATATGGTACTTGTACGATTGTCCCGTCATCCAACACAATACTATCGGAAGCAGATAGAATGTTTGGAAAAGTATAGATGTCGACAGAATTGATATCGTTTTCAAACAATTGATTGACAACCAACAAGTTGGAATTGTCTCTCCACGACTGTGAATGCACAGTTAATGTAAATAGCATACACAACGGCATAAATAATAATCTCTTGAAATTCTTCATGATGAAATTTTTTAATGATTTGTATTTAATCCGTCACCGTAAACTCGCCATAGTACTCGTCTCCGTTGGGGAGGGTGAAGGTGACGATGTAATCACCCGCAAGCGAGATGTAGAATTGGAGGCCATTAGGAGTGAGGCAAGAGTTGGCCTGCACATAGCCACCTGTAGACGTAGTAATCTCTATTGAGACTTGGCCGAGGTTCTCAATGAATGCCACAGAGAGCATGTGGCCGTTGATTGAGGCTTGGATTGCGTAGCCTTTTGGGGCTTCAACTGTCCCATTTTGTTTAACAATTATGTAACTGTAACCATCGGTTACAACACGGTCACTTGCCGTGCACCATACTGATGCCAACATCAAGGCCACCAGCATGAGAAATCCTTTAAGTTTGATGTACTTTTGCATTTTGATATGATTTAGAATTAACGATGCAAAAGTAGGCTGGCAAAGCTGCCTTTGTCAAGAAAATGATGGTACGAAAAAGTACGAAGGTTTTTTACAACATCTTGAAAATGAACTTTTTATTGTTCAGACAGACAATTGCGAAGGGTGTGATAGAGACTGTCATCGGCACTCAAAATACGGCTTATTTTCCTGCTGCGGTCGCAAACCGTCGTGTAGGCACGCTGCATCAAGGCAGAAACATCGGCCTCGCTCAGGCCCAGCAAGAACAGATAACAGTAATCCATATCGCTTTCGGTCAATCTGGAATATTGCTTCCGTATCTGCGAAACAAACCGCGGCAAATGCTTTTCAGCGGCATCGCGCAACGACAACAGCTGCTCCTTGCTGAGCGCGGAATCCTTGTAGACCAGGTAATCCATCTTCGACTTGAACTGCTGTTTATGAACAACACCAACAATGTATTGACATATAGCAGTGTTAACGTATGCTGCATAATCGTCGTGAGGCATCGATTCCGATGGGGTTTTTGCCAAAGTCTGTTCCAATTGCATAGAGACATCACGCAACTCCTCGTTGCTCTTTTTCAAACGACCTGAAAGGGCTGCCTGCTGCATCTTATGGGTTTGCCTCTCAGTTTCCAACAGTCGCCCCGCATTCTCGTTTTCGCTTTGCAACCGTTTATTGCGTTTTCTGCTCAGGGCAAGTGAAATGGATACAACGGCCGCTAACGCCATCACGATGCCCAACACACTCCCCCACCGTCTTGTGGCTTTTTTTGTCCTCAAACTGTGTTGGATGTCTTGCTTGTTCTGCTCATATTGCTGACATAGTTTTGTCAAGGCAGAATGCTGCATGCCATCTTGGTCTTTCAAGGTGACATACTGCGATTGGGTTAGAGCATAGGCTTTTGCTTGTGTCGTATCCCCATTTTGAAGCGACATCTCCTGCAACCTTTCGGCTGCTAGCATTTTACTGTCTGGATTTGTTGCGTTGTCGTATACTTGTTTCAGATAAACCCATGAAGAATCGTAATTCCCTTCATAATAATTAATGTCGCCAATAATTAAGTATCTTGCTAATAATTCATGGTCACTTTCAGCAAGACGCGCCAAACGATGCACCACATCCAAACACTTCTCAGCCCGATGATCTCTCTTATAGGATAAAAGAGCTCGTCGTATAGCAATATCCCTGTATATCTGGCTGATAGTATCTGGTAATATATCAATGCCGCACCTATAATAATAGTCCGCGCTATCCAATTGCTCCATCATGTCATAAACAAACCCCAGTTCATTCAACATCCATGCAACATGTGATGCATTGGCGTCATATTTATGGTAATATTTCAAAGCAAGCTTGCCGAAATATAAGGCTTGTTCATGAAGGTAAGCATTGGAATACAAATTCGTCAGTCTTGTATTGGTCAAAGCCAAGAATCTTGCTTTATGCCCTACAAGTTCATCTTCCTTGAAATGACTTTCCATCACCTCCAAAGCCTTGAGGTATTCCGCGCAGGCCTCCACCACGCTGTCTTTTTCGTAATAGCCTGCACCGTTGATGTAGTGGGCGCGGGCGGAGAGGAAGGGAATGGTGTTGTTTTGGTTTGAGAGGTTTGTTTTAATCCCCCGCCCTTCGGGCACCCCCTTAAAAGGGGGAGACAGCCACACGAGGCTGTCGAAATAGGCTACCGCCTTTTGCAA
>Ga0310691_10004701_pt1 | contig 15254 bp, 16 predicted proteins | sample 176DNAGHGlowgp2_FD_203887 | JGI IMG/M metagenome (GOLD analysis project Ga0310691, IMG submission 203887) | Sheep rumen microbial communities from Palmerston North, Manawatu-Wanganui, New Zealand - 1766 DNA GHGlow gp2 (v2) (version 2) | ecosystem: Host-associated > Mammals > Digestive system >...
AAGGAAAACAAGAGTTTTCCTTCCCCCATTTATCCATAACATATTCTTCTTTTTCAGTATCTGTATTTTGAAGAGAAGGACTTTATCGACAGGCTGAAACCACCCGTTTGTGCGGGTGGTTTTTGCTGTTATTTGGCGGGATACTTTTTGTATCCGGGATGTCTGCCGGTTACGCCGTACTGCGCACGCATTCCGATCAGGCGGTCAATATTTTCCCGTGAAATGTCCACAGCGCCGCCGAGCAGACGTGCAACCAGAGAAATCTGTGCCTGAAGCTCAAGCGTTTCCATGCGGTAATATGCAGTTGTCAGGTCTGCGCCGACAGTCAAAGCACCGTGATTCTCCAGCAGCATCACATCATGCTCCTGCAAATACGGCGCAATTGCGTCCGGAACCTCATTGGTAGAGGGCGTTCCGTAGGGCGTATTCGGCACCGAACCTACTGCAATCACCGTCTCAATCATGCAGTAATCGTCGAGCGATTGATGTGCGCAGGCAAAACCGGTCGCGGTCGGCGGATGCGCATGAACGACCGCACCGACATCCGGACGGTCATGATAGCAGCGCAGGTGCATTTTCACCTCAGAAGACGGTCTCCATCCCTCTGCTGCTTCCACAATCTGAAGATGGTCATCAATCAGACCGATTTTGTCCGGGGTAATATCCGCTTTGCTGACACCGGTCTGTGTCGCTAAATACAGCCCCTCGGCAACCTTCACCGAAACATTGCCGTCATTTGCGGCGACCCAGCCCTTCTGCCACATTTTATGACAGACCTGTACCATTGCTTCCTTGATTTCTATATATTGATCCATATTGTGTTCCTTTCCGGATTATACAACACCTTTTTGCAGCATGACATTCGCATAAACCGCCTTTTCGCCGGTCGCAACGATTGCATAGGCAGTTCGTGCCTCCTCATAAAACCGAAACCGCTCAATCGTTCCGATAACATCATCGCCGCGTTCGTCATACTTTGCGACGATTGCCCGGTATTCGTCCCAGATCGGCGTTTTGACCGGATCACCGGGCATCACTTCCATCAGGCTGACCGGCTTTTCGGTATAGGTATCAAGCGGGAAAAATTGCAGGATTGCATCGAGCAGCTCCGGGACGCCGTGCCCGTCGCACCGTATGACGATGCACTGTTTCCCGACAGATTCAGCGGGAAAATTGCCGTCTGCAAGCACAATCCGGTCGGAATGCCCCATTTCGCAGAGCACCTTCAATAGCTCCGGGGACAGAATCGGCGGAATATGTTTCAGCATGGATTATTCCTTTCCGGCGCAGCAGATTTGCGTCCGATATTTCTGATAAACCGTATCTGCATGATTTTTCTGGTTCGGTTCATAACATTTGATATGCTGCGAAGCCCGACAGATACCGCGTACTTCATCGAGTCCGTGCAGCTCCCCTGCCCCGACAAGCTGCACGGCAAGATTGCCGAGCGCGGTCGCTTCCGCATCGCAGGCATAAACGGGAATCCCGCAAAAATCCGCAGTCATCTGCATCAGCATCGTGTTTTTTGCGCCCCCGCCGATCACATATAAGCGCGGATATTCCCGCTTTGTGACAGACTGCAACTGTTCCAGTGCAGCGCGGTATTGCAGCGCAAGACTCTCCATAATGCAGCGGAAAACAGCACCCGGCGTCCCGGGTTCGGACTGCCCTGTCTCGCGGCAGAATGCACGGATATGCGCCGTGATTCCATGATCGTGTGCAAATCGGGCATCCTCTGTATCAATCAGGAAGCGGAACGGTTCTGTTTTTTTCGCTTCTGCTAGCATTTCGTCATATGTGAAATGCAGCCCGTCCTGTTTATATTCGCGCAGGCTTTGCTGTAAAATCCAGAGTCCGGTAAGATTTTTCAGAAACGCGGTTTTGTTTCCGAATGCGGCTTCATTCGTAAAGTTTGCGGCATAGGCTTCCTCTGTCAGAATCGGGTGATCCAGTTCCGTTCCGAACAGAGACCATGTCCCGCAGCTTAAAAATGCAAATTCTGTCTCCTCTGCCGGAACCGCCGCCAGCGCGGACTGTGTGTCATGTCCGCAGACAGAATACACCGGAACCGGCTGCATTTGCAGCTCGTCACAGAGCTCCTCCGAGAGCATCCCGCGCAGAGTACCGCTCTCCTGAATCGCAGGCAACAGGCGCTTTTCTATCCCCAATGTGCTGCAAACAGAATCCGACCAATTTTGCTTTAACGGGTCATATAGCTGTGTTGTCGAGGCAATCGAGCGATCAGCGGCGCAGGTGCCTGTCAGGAAATACGCAAACAAATCCGGCATCAGAAGCAATTGTTTCGCCGCTTGCAGAATATCAAGCTGCTGTGCTTTCATTGCCAAAAGCTGAAACAGTGTATTGATCTCCATAATCTGAATGCCGGTTGCGCAATAGAGCATTTCCTGCGGAAGGAATTTCTCAGCTTCTTTTATCATGCCCTTCGTGCGGGCATCGCGGTAGTGCACGGGGGCTGCGATCAGCCTGCCGGATGTATCGAGCAAGCCGAAATCCACACCCCATGTATCAATACCGATGCCGCTGATCCCATAGGGAATTGCCTTGCGAATCCCCTGCTTGATTTCATGCAGCAGACGCAGCACATCCCAATAGAGCGTTCCGTTTGCCCGAACCGGATCATTCGAGAAACGATGGATTTCTTCCGCCTTGATCCGGCTGCCGTCAAATCCCCCGATTATGGCTCTGCCGCTGGATGCACCGAGATCAAGTGCCAGAAACTGCTTATTCATCGTGCTCATTTCTTATACATCGCGCCGTAATTAGCACAGGCGCGGTAATCTGCACCCTCAGGATCCATGCCAAAGGCGTTCCATGCCGCCGGACGGAAAATCTTTTCCTCCGGTAAATTATGCATCGCGACCGGAATCCGCAGAATGGAAGCAAGCGTAATGAGGTCGGCGCCGATATGTCCGTAACTGATTGCGCCGTGGTTTGCACCCCAGCGGTTCATGACCTCATATGCGGAGGTAAACGCGCCCTTACCTGTCATACGCGGGGTAAACCATGTGCAGGGCCATGTATAATCGGTGCGTTTCCAGAGGATATCGTTGACCTTTTCCGGAAGATGAACCGTCCAGCCCTCTGCAATTTGCAGCATCGGACCGAGACCTTTTACAAGATTCAGGCGAATCATCGTGACCGGCATCTCGGCATCGGTTACAAAGCGGGAGGAATAGCCACCGCCGCGGAAATATCCGCAGTCTGCATAATTCCATGTCACCGCTTTCATGATCGCGTCCTGATCGGCTTCCGTCACATCATACCACGGCTTCATAACGGCATTTCCGTTTTCATCCTTTGCCTTGCCGGTCGCATCCAGACAACAGGCGCCGGAATTGATGAGATGAATAAAACCGTTTGCTTCCTTTGCCTTGCCGGTCAGTTCATAATCTGCCGCCTTTTTCAGTGCCTCCCCGCTCCAATAGGTTCGGACATCCGCAAACATCTGCGCACGGTTCGTCAACAGCTTCATGAACAGCATTCCGAGACCGTTCAGAACATCGTTTTCCGTTGCGAGGATATACGGCTCACGAGCACCGTTCCAATCGAAGGAGGTATTCAGCAGCGCCTCCGGATAATCGGCATTCGGGTAGAAATCCGTCCACTGCCGCTGCCCCTGAAATCCTGCTGCAATCGCATTATGTCCGACGGCTTCTTCCTCACAGCCCTCCGGCAGATTCGGGTTGCCGTTCATCAGATCTTTGATAATGCACATCATCTTGACAACAAACTCCCAGTCCTTTTCTTTCTGTTCGGGAGTACGCTGCACCTCCGGCGGGTTCTTGTCAAAGCCTTCGATGCAATGTGCTTTTGTCCATGCGAGTGCCTTCTGATATTCTGCTTCATCGTAGATATTTTCCGTCATGCGGCGGATGATCTCGACCTCATCGACCGATTCCACGCGCATTCCGAGATAGTCTTCGATAAACTCCGGGCTGATGATCGAGCCGCCGATTCCCATGCAAATCGAACCGATCTGTAAATAAGACTTTCCCCGCATTGTTGCTGCCGCAATCGCGGCTCTGCCGAATCGCAGCAGTTTTTCCTGCACATCTGCGGGGATTTCGGTATCGTCCGCCTCACAGACATCATGACCGTAAATCCCGAACGCCGGCAGTCCCTTTTGCGCATGGGTCGCGAGAACCGAGGCAAGATATACCGCACCCGGACGCTCCGTGCCGTTGAATCCCCAGACTGCCTTGATCGTATTCGGATCCATGTCCATCGTCTCCGCGCCGTAGCACCAGCATGGCGTGACCGTCAGCGTGATATCAACGCCCGCCTTCTGAAACTGATCCGCACAGGCAGCAGCTTCCGCAACACGCCCGATTGTGGTGTCAGAGATTACGACCTTTACCGGCTCGCCGTTGGAATACCGCAGATTCTTTGTAAACAGTTCCGCGGCAGATTTCGCCATATTCATGGTCTGTTCCTCAAGGGAGCCTCTGACATTCAGATAGCCGCGTCTGCCGTCGATTGTCGGACGAATACCGATCACCGGATAATCTCCGATCAGTCTGCTTTTTGCCATTCTGATTCCTCCTTATTATACGTCAATCAAGTTATTTCTTGCTATTTTGCGCAATATTATCGCAACTATATTATATTATAGCACTTTTTTCATATTTTGCAAGTAGTATTTGTCATTTCTCATGCCAAATAATCACCGATAATTTTGTATTGATTTCACAAAACTATTATTGCTCCAATATTGTCCGGATTACAGCATCACGCTCCTTTGCGGAAAGCTCTGTGAGAGAATCGGAATGATAGAAACAAATGCCGGACAAGTCGGATTCCCGCAGCAATTCGCCTGCCTGCCGTGCCAGAATCCCTGGGTAGCGGATCCATTCGTCCTGACCGTCTCCTGCGTGTAAATCTTCAGCACCGACCTTATATGCCGCAAGTCCGACCGCCAGCCCGACATTCTCCGCCCGCGGCAATGCGCGCCATTCCGCCGCTGTCTCAGCAAAAGGACACATCTCATTCAGATAGCCGAAATAAATCTGTGGAATCATCAGATCGCAGCAGTCCCCTGCCCTGCACCATTCCTTCACATCGGCAAACAATGTCTCATAATTCATCATCAGATTTCCCTGCGGGCTGATTGAGAAGATACAGTCATCTGTATCAGCGTGAACCGCAGAATACATCTGCCGAACGAGCGCCGTGATATTTGCCCGGCGCCATGCAGACAAATCCTCCGCACCCGATTTCTGAAAATCTGCTGCATCAAACGCAGCCGCATCGGTCGGATAAAAATAGTCGTCAATATGAATTCCGTCCGGATGATAACGCGAAGTCAGCTCCCGAATGACATCGGTGAGAAAATCCCGGGTTGTCTTTGCCGCCGGATTCAGATAATACCGTCCTTCCCATTCGGAGAGATTCTGTGATTTCAATGCCGGATCGCGGTACCACTGCGTCAAAACCGCAGTGCCGGTCTGCTCCTCCATATACTCCATTGTTTGCAGGCGCAGCGGATTGAGCCACAGATGCAGCGACAGCCCCAGCTCGCTGCAGATTTCCTGCATGATCTGCACCTCATCCAAACCGTGCGCGGTCGGTGCCATCGGATAATTTGCTGAGGGGTAGGTACTTTCCCCAAATGCGCAGATATGCAGAAAAACCGTATTAACGCCGAAAATCTGCATTTCACTCAGATATTGCCGAACCGCTGCTTTTGCAGTTTCCGCGTTGCCTGATGCAAACAGCTTGTCACATATGAAATACGGAACCCATACGCCGATCATCTTTTCTCTCTCACTGTCGTCCAGATGAAGCTGCTGAACAGTTTGTCCGCCCGGAACGGGATCCGCCGGTACATTTCCGTTTTGCTCACCCGAACATCCCGTCATGAGCAGAAGCCAGACAGTCAGACACACGATGATTCCCAATATTCTTTCCTTCATGCAGACCACCCCTTTTTCGGAATGCTCTCAGCATAGCAGATTTTTTATGCGAATTCTGTCGTGCCGTTGCATTGCTGCAAATATTGTCTTGCAGGCAGTATGCATAATCGCCTGCATCATTGTGATTCAACAAAATAAAGCGGGCTTCGACTGAAACCGAAGTCCGCTGCCTTATATTATCATGTGCTCTTTCGTTTCCGCTTTCGCAGTGTTTGCACTATTTTATCCCATGCTGCCTGATTCTCCTCCATCGTTCCGTCCAGTTCTTCCAGCGGAACATTCGCCCGCGCAGCACATTCCGCAGTTGCAGCCTCGAAGAACACCTCGTCAATCGGCTCGGTACTCTCCGCATATCGAATAATATCACAGGATTTCTGTGTTTTGAAATATAACATCGCAAGATACTCAACAGTATAAAACCCGTCAAAAATCGGGTGTGTATCAGAATATTCTCTGCACCATGCATCAATTCGCTTATCTGTAATCTTCATATAAATCCCTCCTTTTTATTTATTATAACATATTATGAAGGAAAACACAATGGGCGCGGGCAAAAAAATAGACAAACGAACTGCCGGGGAGTTAAAACGGAGCCGGGCACTGCCCGGTTATATCATAATTTATGCAGAATTACAAGCAAATCAGGACTGAAAATAAAAACAGCCCGTATACGAATTGCCGCATACAGGCTGCATTGCTGGAGGCGGCGGGAATTGAACCCGCGTCCGAAAACCGTTCCATCCGATCGTCTACAAGTGTAGTTTGTCTTTTGAATTCCCGAATCAGAGCGCCGGCAAACAGGCTCAGAGAATCGGTAGCACATGATCCGACTGCTGCTTATGTGCCTTGGCAGCAGACGTTCACCGCGTCATGACGCCAGACACCGGGTACGCGGTACTCTCCGGGCTGACGGAGGCCTTAAGCGGCCATCAAAACGGAATCGTTGTTCTCGTTTAAATTTATAAAAGGTTGCACATTTTACGGGTTATGCGCCCGACTTGCGGATCAAACTTCCCAGCCCCCGTCGAAACCTTTACGCCCCCGTTTCAAAGGAAGTCAGGCATTGCGCGACTTCACTGCGCGGTCAATGTCGCGGTTCGCAGACTTGATTGCGGCATCCTCACGCTTGTCATAGAGCTTTTTGCCCTTGCAAAGCCCGAGCTGCACCTTTACTCTGCCGTCTTTGAAATACAGTGAAAGCGGAATCAGGGTCAACCCCTGCGTTTTCAGTGTACCGAACAGCTTGAGAATCTCGCGTTTGTGCATCAGCAATTGCCGCACCCTGCGCGGATCCTTATTAAAGACATTGCCCTTTTCATAAGGGGAAATATGCACATCCCGAAGCAGAAGCTGTCCGTCCTCAATGGAGCACCAGCTATCCTTCAGATTGACATTGCCGTTTCGGATGGATTTGACCTCCGTTCCGACCAGCGCAATTCCGGCTTCATAGGTTTCCAGAATGAAATAATCATGTCTGGCTTTCCGGTTTTCCGCGATCTGCCGGATTCCGGTCTGCTTCAAAATGATCCCTCCCCTCTGAGGCAGTATCTCATTATAGCATGATTTATAAGGAATGTCAAGGAAATCACCGGGAATGCCGCGCAGATTTTTACCGAATTGTCATTTCCTGTCTGATTTCGGGTGTAACTGCGGCTTGAACGACGGGGCGATCGTTTGCAGATACCGGAACAACCTCGAAAATGCGAGATAATCGAATTCCGGTGACGAGCACACAATCTCAAACTCTGTATTACAATAATACGAAAACCAGCCGGTTTCATAAAACCCGCTGCGCAGATAAAAACGTTTGCGGCGGTTCCGTATCTCATCCGGCTTTGAATCCGCGAAAGGCGCTTCCAGCTCTGTTACAAATACGCAGTCCGACTCACTGTGCAGAAGTTTGCGAAGCGCTGCTCCGCCGATCCCTTTTTTACGCATTTTCCTGTCAATTGCAAAAAACGCGAGATAGCGTAAGTTTTCAAATCTCCGAATTGCGAAGAAGCCCGCAGGCTGTCCGGCAAAATCAATACAAATCAGTTCAAAGTTGCCGTCCGCACCGGAAGCATACAGATCATCCAGCGCAATTCGTTCATTTGCGGGGAACGCTTCTTCATTGATTCGGTCGAGCAGGTGTTTTTCCGGCGCATTCTGTGGGATACGATGCAAAGTGACCTGCATATTCGCATCGGGACGAGTCATTTTTACAAGCGGAACCCACTCATCTTCAAGGATCCGCTCGCCTGTCAGTTCAAAGCCGTGCCGACGGTAAAATGCGATGCCTCGCTGATTATATTCGAGCGCCCAGAGATGATCCGCATGAAACTGCGTGATTGCAAATTCCAGCAGCGCCGCACCGATTCCCTGACTCTGAAACTGCGGCTCAACATAGAGCTTTTCGATCTCTGTGCCGTTTATCCGGATCATTCCTTTGATTACACCGTCATCGTAAACATAGCAATTACGCAGATTTTCGGAGTTCTCTGCATATTCCGCGGCAGTGTCAATGACATTCAGCTCGCCGAAATAATATGCATCATTATGAAAAAACGGATAAAAATTTACGCGATAATTTGTCACAATGATCTCTGCAATCCGCGAAGCGTCCGACGATACAGCCGGTCTGATTGGATTCATTCCGCTCCCCCTTTTTTACGCATCTATGACAGCAAAAACTCCCGATCATGAGACCGGGAGTTTTGTCCTGTAAATGTCAGATCAGATTGCGCGGACGCGAATCACGTCGTCAATCTTCTTCAGACCTTCGATGACATCGTCGGAGATACCGCCGGTCACATCAATCATGGTGTAAGCATAATCCTTGCGGCTTGCATTAACCATGTTCTCGATATTGCAGCCGGCATTGCTGATTGCAGTCGTCAGCGAAGCGATGACACTCGGTACATTCTTGTGCAGAATGCAGATCTTCTTGCCGACAGCGTTCATTTCCGCATTCGGGAAGTTGACGCTGTTCTTGATGTTGCCGTTTTCGAGGTAATCTGCGAGCTGCTTTGCTGCCATAGCAGCGCAGTTATCCTCTGCTTCCTCAGTAGATGCACCAAGATGCGGAATTGCGATCACGCCTTCCATACCGGCAGTCTTTGCATTCGGGAAGTCGGTTACATACTTGCGAACCTTACCGGATTTCAGTGCAGCCTCCATAGCCTCGTCATCAACCAGCAGGTCACGGGCAAAGTTCAGGATAATCACGCCGTCCTTCATCATCGCGATGGTCTCAGCGTTAATCATTTTCTCGGTAGCAATGTTCGGGTCAGCATTCTTGACAAGCGGAGTGTGAACACTGATGATATCGCAATTCTTGAAGATCTCCTCACGGGTGTTCACATGATGAATTGCACGGGAGAGATTCCATGCTGCTTCGACAGAAATATACGGGTCACAGCCATAAACCTCCATACCGAGGTTGATTGCTGCATTACCGAGCGGGCCGCCGATTGCGCCCAGACCGATGATACCGAGCTTTTTGCCCTTGATCTCAGTGCCGGCAAACTTAGACTTGCCTTTTTCGACCAGCTTTGCAACATTCTCGTCATCCTTAACGGTCTGTACCCAGTTAATACCGCCGACGATATCGCGGGACGCGAGCAGCATGCCTGCGAGCGCGAGCTCCTTCACGCCGTTTGCATTTGCACCCGGGGTATTGAAGACAACGATGCCGTTCTCGGCAGCGCGGTCAAGCGGGATATTGTTGACGCCTGCGCCGGCTCTTGCGATTGCGAGCAGGTTGTCGCCGAACTCCATTTCGTGCATCACAGCAGAGCGAACCAGAATTGCATTCGGATTCTCAACGGTATCTGCAATCTGATAGTTCTCGCCGAGCTGTGCCAGCCCGACCGGAGAGATTTTATTCAGGGTCTGAATCTGATACATGGGAAAGACATCCTTTCTTATGAGATAATATAGAATACTGTCAGTCCGACTGCAACAATCAGTATCACAATTCCGAGCAGCAGAAATGCGCTGGTTTTCATGACTCTCTGTGCAAGCGGATGACCGACCAGATAGCATATGTCCGGATCGTCACCGAAACAGGTCAAAGAGACCTTTCCGCCCGGCTGAAGCTCCGGGAACTTGTCGATTGTGATTTTCGGAAGCTCTGTATGCAGTCTGATTTGTTTGACCGTACCGTCTGCAAAAGTTACCTTTGCAACGGGATTGACCATACCGGCAGCGGCTCTCATGGCAGAACCCATCGGAGAGCCGGCATATACGCGTGCGGGCTGATATCCGATGATCTCACCCTCCGCGAACTGCTGTCTGCCGAATTTGGTTTTCTGCGCATGGATTCCAATACCGAGAAGTGCCGAACCGATTACAAATAATGCAATCAGCAGCGGCATTATGCGTTTTCAGCCTCAAACTTCTTCATGAACTCAACGAGCTTCTCAACGCCCTCAATCGGCATTGCATTGTAGATGGAAGCACGCATACCGCCGACGGTTCTGTGACCCTTGAGGTTCTCGAAGCCGGCAGCCTTTGCCTCTGCGACAAACTTCTTATCGAGCTCCTCATTGCCGGTGATGAACGGAACATTCATGAGCGAACGATCCTTCTTTTCGACAGTACCCTTGAAGAGCTTGCTCTGATCGAGAAAATCGTACAGAATCTTAGCCTTTTTCTCGTTATGTGCCTTCATGCCCTCAAGGCCGCCCATCTTCTTGATCCATTTGAAGACCTTGCCGCAGATGTAGATGCCGTAGCAGGGCGGAGTGTTATAGAGGGAATCATTGTCTGCCTGAATCTTCCAGTCGCACATGGTCGGGCAAGCCTTGAATGCAGGGCCGTCAGCAATCAGATCCTCACGGACAATGACGATCTGCACGCCGGCAGGACCGACATTCTTCTGTACGCCGCCGTAGACAACGCCGTACTTGCTGACGTCGATCGGCTCAGACAGGAAGCAGGAGGAAACATCAGAAACGAGGATGTGACCCTTGGTGTTCGGCAGCTCCCAGAATTTAGTGCCGTAAATTGTGTTGTTCTCGCAAATGTAGACATAATCAGCATCTTCCGGAATGTCGAGATCGGAGCAATCCGGGATATAGGAGAAGGTCTTGTCAGCAGAGGATGCAACTCTGACGACTTCGCCGTACTTCTCAGCCTCGGCAGCAGCCTTTTTTGCCCACTGACCGGTGATGATGTAAGCAGCCTTGCCGTTCTTCATCAGATTCATCGGAACCTCAGCAAAGACAAGCGATGCGCCGCCCTGAAGGAAGATAACCTTGTAGTTATCCGGAATGTTCATCAGATCACGGAGATCCTGCTCAGCTTCCTTGATGATCTGATCGTATGCCTTGGAACGGTGGCTCATCTCCATAACGGACATACCGGTCCCGCGGTAATCCATCATTTCATCTGCTGCTTCCTTCAGTACCTCCTCCGGCAGAACAGCCGGACCTGCGCTGAAATTGTAAACTCTGCTCATTGGTAAACCCTCCATCATTAAGATATCGTTTGTATAGTAGAATGGCTGCCGCGGGTATAAACCGCAGCATTATTCTAATATATAGTATACTATTTTTTGCGGCATCTGTCAAGAGGAAACCGAAAACATTGTGAAAAAAATAACGATTTTAGGAATTCAACACAAAATCATTCATCTTTTGTCAATGTTTTCTTGTGATAGCAGAATTTACCGCATTTCGGGCATTTCATCTGTCTGCTGCGGCCGAGATGCGGAGCGAAGAATACCTGATAATACTTCGGGATCCATGTCTCGCCGCATTTGCTGCACTTATAATAGCCTGCGATCTGTTCGATCCTGAATGCAACAAACACGCAGGGAAGCAGTTGCACGATTGCCCCTGCAATCAGCAAAATACGCAGCCATACCGCCATTTGCACATATGCTGCAATAAAAGTTGCGCCCAGCAGGAACGCAATCGAGATACTGCAAAGCAGTGTCTCCAGTTGCAGCATCATTCTGTCGTTCTGCTCCTTTGCTTTCCGCATTTCGAGCATAGTCTTCTCCGCGATTTCCTTGTAGTTCTCCATAGCGATTCTCCTTCCGTTGAGCAGGTCATTAACAGAAATGCCCAGTTCAGAGCAAAGGTCGAGCATAATTGAGGAATCCGGCAGGTTTTTTCCGGTCTCCCATTTTGACACAGCACGGTCGGAGACGCTCATTTTCTCCGCGAGCTGCGCCTGTGTCATACCCTTCTCTTTCCGGCATGCTGCAATAAATTTGCCGATCTGAATCTGATCCATTTCAGTCAATCCCTTCACTTGGTTTTGCGGAGCAGCACCTTCGCTGTTCCTGCTCACAGTATAGCAAATCGCGAAAAAAAAGTACACGAACCGCTGGTTGAGTAACGTATTTACGTCGTTTTTCTGTCTGATTCCCGTTTTGCTCGGCGTTCCTCCGCTTCCCGCAGGCTCATCGGACAGCCGCAGTAATCCTGCCGGTAGAGTCCGTATTCTGCCGAAAGTGCGACCGATCGCGCATACCCGCCCTTCTTTTTGAAATCGGACGGCAGATATTTTACCGGCTGCCCCTCTGCGAGCATTTCACCGCACGCATTGATATACGGCGCATTCTTATGCGGGCTGACCGTCAGTGTCGTGGTAAAGAAATCGCAATGCTGTTCGATTGCAGCACGCAGCGCTTCCTGCATCCGCTGCTCAATGCAGCGTTCGCAGCGCTCTCCCATCTCCGGAGTATCCTCCACCCCTTTCACTGCATTCCAGAACGGCGCATCGTCATAAGGCGGCGCCAGCAGCGTAATCGGATACGGATGGAGAATCGTATCAAGGAGCTGCTTCTGCGTTTCGAGCCGCCGCCGGAATTCCTCCTCCGGCGCGATGTTTGGGTTATAATAAAACAGTACGATTTCAAAATACGGCACAAGCTGTTCCAAAACCGCCGTGCTGCACGGGCCGCAGCAGCTATGCAGCAGCAGGCGCGGCACACTCCCCTGCGGGATTCCGGCGATCGCCGCATCCATTTCTTTATGATACTGTCGTTTTTCCATAGCATTCACCTATATAACAGAAAAGGACGGAAAACCGCCCTTTTCTTTGCATTATTCAACCGAAATCAGATAATAGTAAACCGGCTGACCGCCGTGAAGCAGCTGGATATCGAAGCGATTGTTATACTTCGCCGTAAGCTGCTCATAGAGCTGCTGCGCCTTTTCCTCTGTCACATCGGAGCCATAGATCAATGTAATGAAGCTGGTATCGTTCTTCACCATTTTCTTGGTGAGTTTGTATGCAGCTTTATTCACATCTTTCTCCGTGAATGAGAGCTTTCCGTTTTCGAGTGCCAGAACCTCATTTTTCCGGATTTTCTGCCCGTCAAGCTCGGAATCACGCGCTGCAAACGTCACGGAACCGGACGCGACACGCTCAAATGCTTTCGTCATCCGGTGGCGGTTCTCGTTGAAATCCGCAGTCTCATCGAATGCCAGCATCGCGGAGATGCCCTGCGGAATCGTGCGGGTCTGAAGTACGCAGACATTGCGGTTTGCGAGGTTGATCGCCTGCTCTGCCGCCATGATGATATTTTTGTTATTCGGCAGCACAAAAACCGTTTTTGCCGGTGTTGCGTGAATAGCTTTCAGGATGTCGTCGGTCGAGGGGTTCATCGTCTGACCGCCCTTGACAACCTTATCGACGCCGAGATCGAGGAAGGTGCGCTCCAGTCCACCGCCGGCTGCGACCGCGACAAAGCCGAATTCCTTGGTCGGTTCGACCGGAAGAACCTCCTGCTGCTTGACAATCTTTGCTTCCTTGACTTTATTTTCATGCTGAATCTTCATGTTTTCGATCTTCGGCTTCGGATCGTTGATGAAGTGACCGAATTCCAGCGCTTTGGTCAATGCCAGACCCGGCGTGTCGGTATGAACATGAACCTTGATGATTTCATCATCTTCAACCACGACAACGCAGTCGCCGATTGTTTCAAGATACGCCCGCAGAACGGTTCCGTCCACATCGGCGCTGTTTTTCTCGATGATAAATTCCGTGCAGTAAGTGAAATTGATCTCGTCATCATACTGCGCGACGGTCGCTTTGAAATCAATCGCTGCTTCGGTATTTGCCGCCTTTTGTGCAGACTCCTCTGCCGGGAGCGCATCGCCGCGGAATGCCGCAAGCATACCGGATACGATAATACAAAAGCCCTGTCCTCCGGCATCGACAACATTTGCTTTTTTCAATGCAGGCAGCATCTCCGTTGTTTCTTTCAGCACAGCATTTGCTTCATCGAGAATCCCCTGCCAGAAATCAACGGTGCTGAGATTTTGCTTCGCGAGTTCCTTAGCCTTTTCGGCAGCCTTTCTGGAAACCGTGAGGATCGTACCCTCAGTCGGCTTCATGACCGCCTTGTAAGCGCCCGCAACACCGATTTCCAGTGCTTTTGCAAAATCAGCATTTTCTGCGGTTTTCAGTCCGGAGAGCCCTTTTGAGAAGCCTCTGAACAGCAGCGATGTGATAACGCCGGAATTTCCGCGTGCGCCGCGCAGCATTGCAGCCGCTGTAATATCGGCAACCTCTGAGACGGTAATGGAATCCGGCTGAAGCTCAAGCTCCCGCTTTGCTGCACTGACCGTCATGGACATATTGGTTCCGGTATCGCCGTCCGGAACAGGATAGACATTCAGTTCATCAACCGAACGCCGTTTGTTGGTAATCAGAACTGCGGCATGAATAATTGCCGCCTTTAACTGTTTTCCGGTAATCAAGATAAGATCCTCCAATTCTTACGCCCGAACGCCGTCGATATAAATATTGATCGAAGCCGGTTCAAATCCGGTAGCCTGCTCTACGGCATAGCGCACTTTATTGCGGATGCTGTCAGTGATTGCAGTCATATTCGCGCCCATTCCCGTAATGATATGCAGATCAATCACCAGCTTATTGCGCTTGGTCCGAAGCCGAATTCCGCGGTTTCCCGCATTGCACTTACTGAACTTCGCCTGAACAGTCTGCATCAGAGATGAGTCGTTCAGGTCTGCAACGCCGAAGCAGCTGCTGACGGTATGCGAGATCAGGGAATACAGATACGCATTTGTGATCCGGATACTGCCAATATGGTTTTCAATTGTCATCATATCGGAGCACTCCTTTCTGTTATATCCTATATATTATAGCACAAAGCGAAAAAAAAAACAAGAGGCAATTGTGATTTTTCATTTTTTACGGTTTTGAGGCAAAAAAAGCCCCTGTAAGCACAGGGGCGTCAGCCTGTCGATAAAGTCCTTCTCTTCAAAATACAGATACTGAAAAAGAAGAATATGTTATGGATAAATGGGGGAAGGAAAACTCTTGTTTTCCTTCCCCCAAGCCCCCATCTTTAGCGCT